>ERZ761602.635-NODE-635-length-73081-cov-11.824665_pt1 | contig 73081 bp, 69 predicted proteins | sample MGYA00512165_ERZ761602 | MGnify/ENA primary metagenome ERZ761602 (study PRJEB28899, sample SAMN02445085) | bioreactor sludge metagenome | biome: EBPR sludge; isolation source: Thorneside wastewater treatment plant | place: Australia: Brisbane, Thorneside...
ACTACACCCAGCGGCGGCATTTCACCAAGATTGTAAAGTTCTTTGGCCATGGTTACTGCATTCCTCTTTGTTGGGGTTGTTTATTTAGAGATTAGTCATTGGATATTGGGAATGACACGGGAGCGCAAATCTTCGTAAGCAGCAATCGGCGAGCGGCGCGGTGCACTGGCCAATTCCGCAAATAGGGTATTTTCGCCGCCCAACCGGTTGATACCGTACCGGCCAAACTCCTCGCGCAGGTGTTTAACCAGCCATTCCGCTTGACAGCGCTGGCGGCGGGCAGCGAATTGCCCCCGCTCAAGCAACCAGTGACGGTGGCTGTCTAGCGCATCAGCCAAGGCGTCAATGCCGCTGCCTAGCGCGGCGCTGGCCGATAGTGCCGGGGCGTGCCAACCGTCGGCATCGGTGCGCCGTCCCAGTGTGGTTTTCAGTTCTGACAAGGTCTTGCGCGCCGCCATGCCGATATCTTCCTTGTTGACCACGATGACATGCGGGATTTCCATGATGCCTGCTTTGAGGAATTGGATGCTGTCGCCGGAGGCCGGTTGGGCGACGAAGCAAGTGGTATCCGTCATTTTCGAAACATCGATTTCCTTTTGGCCAACACCTACCGTTTCCACCAGCACGATGTCAAACGCCGCTAGCATCGCCAGGCTCATCGGCCAGACTTCTGCGCTGAGGCCACCGAACTCGCCTCGACAGGCCAGCGAGCGGATGAATACTTCACGGTCCGCACCGCTGGCATGCATCCGTAGCCGGTCGCCCAGTAAAGCACCACCGCTGATAGGACTGGATGGGTCCACCGCCAAAATGGCGACCTTCAAGCCGCGTCGCCGCCACACCTGGATCAATGCCGCGGTCAACGAAGATTTACCCGCACCTGGCGGACCCGTGATACCGATCAAGTGCCCGCCTGCATCCAGTTTCTCCACCGGCAAAGCGTCTAGGAAGGCCGCAGCGCATTGCCGCGCGGCTGGCCGGCGGTCATCCAGCAGGTTTAGCGCTTGAGCCAGCGCCAGCCGGTCACGGGTGCTGACCGCGGACGCCAGCACCATTGGGTCGGGAAGCGCCGGGATCATGCCACCGTGACCGGTTGCAGATCGTGGGCTTTGCGGATCAGGTTGAGAATGTCCACCATGATACCGTTCATGTCGATATCCTTAGGGGTGTAGACGGCTGAGATACCACGCTCTTTTAGTAGCTTGGCGTCACTTTCGGGAATAATGCCACCGATGACCACCGGCAGGTTCTTCAACCCGGCCTGGCTCAACTGGTTGAACACATCTTCCACCATCTCCACATGGCTGCCAGAGAGCACCGATAGACCGATCAGGTGAACACCTTCCTCCAGCGCCGCCTTGGCAATCTGTTCCGGGGTCAGGCGGATACCTTCATAGACGATCTCGAAGCCGACATCGCGACCCTTGACAGCAATCTGCTCCGCACCATTGCTGTGTCCGTCCAAGCCTGGTTTGCCGATCAACAGACGCAAGGGCCGGCCTAGTTCCTCGCCGGTCTTGATGACTTCGGTGCGAATCGATATTGCCTTGGCTCCCCGGCTGTCATCGTTGGCGGGAATGTCGATGCCGGTGGGGGCGCGGTATTCGCCAAAAATGTCGCGCAGGGTCTGTGACCATTCGCCGGTCGTGACTCCCGCATGGGCGCATAGGATCGATGCTGGCATGATATTCGCTCCGCTGCGCGCCGTTTCGGCCAGATTGGCCAGCGCTGCCTTGACCTCCGCATTATTGCGCTGCGCGCGGAAGGCGTTGAGCCGTTCGATCTGCTCGCGCTCAGCACGCGGATCGACCTTCATAATGCCACTGTCAACACCGCCGGTTAGTGGCGATTGTTCGGTTTCCGTATAGCAATTCAAACCGATAATCTTCAGGCTGCCGTGCTCGATGGCGCGCATCCGCTCGGTATGGCTGGTGACCAGTTGCCGCTTGACGTAGCCGGATTCGATCGCCTGCACCATACCACCCTGTTCTTGTACCCGAGCCATTTCCTCCGTCGCGCCATCCACGAGCGCCTTGACCTTGGCGGCGATCACCGGTGAGCCGTCGAAAATGTCGCCGTATTCCAGCAAATCAGTTTCAAAGACCAGCACCTGCTGCATGCGTAGCGCCCATTGCTGGTCCCAAGGGCGCGGCAAGCCGAGCGCTTCGTTCCAGGCCGGGAGTTGAATGGCGCGGGCGCGGGCCTTTTTAGATAGGCTGACGCCGAGCATTTCCAGCACGATGCGCTGGACGTTGTTTTCTGGCTGCGCTTCGGTTAGACCCAGCGAGTTGACCTGCACCCCGTAACGGAAGCGGCGCATGTCCTCACTCTGGACGCCATAGCGTTCCTGGGTCAGTTTGTCCCACATCTCGCCGAACGCCCGCATTTTGCAGGTTTCCTCGATAAAGCGGATGCCGGCATTGACAAAGAAGGAAATCCGCCCGGCGACCTGCTCAAAGCCTTCCGCGCCGATCTGGCCGGAATCGCGCACGGCGTCGAGGATAGCGATGGCGGTGGACAGGGCGTAGGCCAATTCCTGGGTCGGGGTCGCGCCTGCTTCCTGCAGGTGGTAGCTACAGATATTGGTTGGATTCCACTTAGGAATGTTCTTGACTGTGTAGGCGATGATGTCAGTGATCAGCCGCACCGAGGGTTGAGGTGGGAAGATGTAGGTGCCGCGCGACAGGTATTCCTTGAGGATATCGTTCTGCGTGGTGCCTTGTAGTTGTGCTGGCGATGCGCCCTGCCGTTCTGCCGCTGCGACGTATAACGATAGCAGCCAGGCGGCGGTCGCATTGATCGTCATGGAAGTGTTCATCTGGCCGAGCGGAATCTGGTCGAACAGGGTCTCCATATCGCCGATATGGCCGATGGGAACGCCCACCTTGCCGACTTCGCCTCGTGCGAGTGGATGATCAGAGTCGTAGCCGGTCTGCGTCGGCAAGTCGAAGGCGACCGATAGGCCGGTTTGTCCTTTGCTCAGATTGGTGCGGTAAAGTTCGTTGGACGCCTTAGCGGAGGAGTGGCCGGAGTAGGTCCGCATTAGCCAGGGTTTGTCGCGTTTGATGGGGGTAGTCATTGAGTGCCTCTGGGAGTTGTTGTAATAAGGGTCAATATTTTTAAACATCCTTGTGGTTCATCTTTGTACAGGTTGATCCATTACTCAGGTTCATCAAGTCTTCAAGATCTTTCATTCGCCGACTGACTTGTTTGTTCTTTTTTAGTTCATTGATTCCTATAATATTCAGGGTAACTGCATCATGTTGAATAATGACTCTGTTTTGATAGCAGTCAGTAAATTCAACTCCATCAATGGTTGTCAAAATATCAATGCGGAATGGTGGGTAACCCATTTGTATTACATTGCCGATGGCATAGCCACCGGCAATACGATATTCAACTTGATAGCTGTTTAGTAACTCGACAAACTCTTTGAAGTCTTGGTTCAGAATTTTTTAAACTGGATGTATTGATTATGGAAGATTTCTATAGCATCAATACGCTTACTGACTGGTCTTGAAATCCAGCATGCGTAATCATTCTGTTGTTCATGTAGTGGTACTATTTTGATTAATTTTTCCATATGAAACCTCAAAAAAAATACTTTTTTACGATGGAGTTCTTGTGTTCTTGGTTATGTCTTCTTGGCACGTACATATAAAACTTTCCCACTTAAATTTGATGTCTTTCTTTCCTCTAATTGAAACATACCGGGTTTGGCTTTAATTAACTCGCTGAGTTTCTTGAATCCATAGTGACGAGCATCAAAGTCGGGTTTTAATTTAGTCAAGTAGCTACCAAAATTTGCCAAATTTGCCCATCCGGTCTCGTCACAAGATTTTTCAAGAGCTTCGAGAATAAATTCACGAGGAAACCCCTTAGGGCTTTGCTCGGAGGTGAGAGTAGTTGGATTTATTGGTGTGATTATATCTTTGGCTTGTGTGGCTTCAGTTGTCGGAAACGGTACAGTATTTTCTTGAGAGGAAGCCGGACGAAATATTTCCGTAAAAATGAATTTGTGGCAAGCATTTCGGAAAGCTTCCGGTGTTTTTTGTTCGCCAAAGCCTAGAACATTTAAACCCTCTTCACGGATACGTAATGCAAGTCCTGTAAAATCGCTATCACTTGATACAAGGCAGAAACCATCAAATCGCTTTGTGTATAGAAGATCCATAGCATCAATGATAAGAGTACTATCAGTAGCATTCTTTCCAGTTGTGTATGCGAATTGTTGTACAGGTTTAATTGCATGTTTGTTTAAAACTTTTTTCCACTGCGAGCTTGTTGGTGATGTAAAATCTCCATAAATTCGCTTTACGGTGGCTTCGCCAAACCTTGCAATTTCGGCGAGAAGCCCTTCAATGACGGCTGCAGGGGCGTTATCTGCATCAATTAGCACTGCGAGTCTAAGTGTCGGTTCTTCTGATTCAATTTTTGCCACAAGCTTGGGGCTTATCATAAACTCACAAATCCTTTCTTAATATTCTAAGCCCCTCCCCTCTCCAGGAGAGGGGAGGGGCCTCCTCATCTCACACCGGACGCCGCTTAATCAGCAACCACCGTTCAATCTCGAAGATCTTGGCACTGATCTTCTCCTTGCTCAATTTCTGCTTGTCATTTTCCTTGATAAACAGATCTGGGCCGTAGGTTTCCAGCGCGGCGGCAGCGCTGACATTCTTCACACCGATGAATTGGAAGGTCACGATGCCAGCAGCATCGTTATTGGGCAGGCTCTCGGTCGCCACCACTCTGGAAAGCGCCGCGACGGTATCGCCGGACACGGCTGGCTGGGTGTGATAACCTTCGGTGAAACCTAACTCCCACAGCGCATTCTCGCTCACATCACGGCTGGCCAGTCCCTCCAGCCACGCGAACACTAAGCCGCCGTAAACGATCGGTTCACCGCTCATCTTGCCCGAAAGGCCGGTGCTGTACACCCGGTCGAAGTGCAATGGATGAGTATTGCCAACCAGATAGGTCCAGGCCATGTGCTCATCGGTGATGGTCCGGCCATTGGTATGAACAATCAGATCACCGAGGGAAAAATCCTCAAAGTAGGTGTTGGGACCGGTCAACTGGCTCGGATAGCCGTTGGTGTTGATTGGCAACTCTACAACCGGATGCTCCACCCAAGGAAACTCAACCGGGGTGGCCGGGGCGGGGGTGGTTGGCAGGCGGTTACCGCGATAGCCAACCATAATTTTGCGCTCGTACTGCAACACGACCTGATGATGCTGATTCACACCCAGAGTGCGGATCAGCACGATGCCTGGCTTGTCTTCGCCACGTGCTTTGCGATCCACGACTTGGGTGTAACCGCGCAAAGTGTCGCCTGGATAGACGGGCCGTAGGAACTGCACGTTGTAATAGCCGAGATTGGCAATCGCTTTCTCGGAATCGTTGTGCACGCCCAGCGACAGCACCACGTTGAATACCATTTGCGGACTGGCCGGTAGGTCCGGGAAGCCATGTGCCTTGGCGTATTCCAAGTTCAGATACAGCGGGTTACATTGCATGAACACACGGGCGAAATCCAGCATCGGGCCACGTTCAAAGGTGTAGCCACGCGGGTGGACAAAGACCTGCCCTGGTACGAATTCATCCAGATAACGCCCATATTGTGGCTGGCGCACCCATTCAAGATTTACTGCTACGGAACCGGCGACTTCTGTCTGTTCGCCTAATCGCATTGAAAAACTCATGGTTTAACCCCCTACCTCAGCCTTGCTCTTAGCATTATCTACCAGCGAACGAGCGATCACTTTCAGTGCCAGTGTCTCCTCAGCGCCTTCGAAAATCGATAGCACCCGGGCATCGATAAAGTAGCGGCTGACCGGCACTTCCTCGGCGTAACCCATGCCACCGTGAATTTGCAGTGCTTCGCGGGTGACCCATTCAGCCGTCTTGCAGGTGAAGAATTTGACCATGCTGGCTTCCATGTCGCCCTCACCTTGATCCATCAGCCGTCCTACCGAATAGGTGAATTGCCGGCCTATGGCGAGATAGGTCGCCATCCGCGCCAGCTTGACTTGGGTCAACTGGTAATCGCCGATCGGATAGCCGAACACCATGCGCTCCTGGGAATAGCTCAATGCCTTCTCATAAGCCGCTTGCATGATGCCTACCGCACGGGCCGCGGTCTGGATGCGCCCGCCAGAGAAACCGGCCATGGTGAAATAGAAACCCTTGCCTTCCCCGGCTGGCCCGCCGAGCATGTTCTCATCCGGTACGAATACGTTGTCGAAGAACAGATCGAAGGAGTGCATCCCGCGATAGCCGATGGTGGAAATCGCTTTGCCGCCCAGCTTGCCACCGCTTTCCTGCGTAAACTCGAAGGCATGGCCGGGATAGCTCGGTTTCTCCAGCAGGAACATCGACAGGCCGCGATGGCCCAGCGACAGATCAGGGTTGGTGCGTGCCAGAATTAGCAGCACGCCCGCTTTGCCGCCGAAAGTACACCAGGTCTTAGCGCCGTTTAGCAGCCAGCCGCCCTCGGTACGAGTCGCTTTCAACCGCATGTTGGCGACATCGGAGCCGTAGTTCGGCTCGGTCACCGCCACCGCGCACAACATGTCGCCGGAGGCTAGCTGTGGTAGCCATTTCAGTTTCTGCTCCTCGGTGCCACCCTTGAGCAGCGCCTTGGAGAGGATTTCAGGCCGGGTGATCAGACTGCCCGCCGCGCCGAGCGAGCCGCGGGTCAGTTCTTCGGTCACCACGATCATGCCCAGGTTATCTTCTTGCTCGTCGCTCTGGATGCCGCCAAAGCGCTCTGGGATGGAAATACCGAAGCAACCCAGTTCCTTGACCTGATCGAGAATGGCATCGGGAATGTCGAGATCGTGGCGGTGAATCTCTTCAGCCAGCGGCATCACGACTTCCTCGGCGACGCTGCGGAAAGTTTCGCGCATCATTTCATGATGACCGTCGAGCAGATAAGCGCCGGTGACGCCATCCTGGGCGCGCATCAATTGACCCAGCTCGGCAACCCGCTCCGCCGCTAACTGCGTCAGGCAGAATTGCCGCGCTGCTGGGTAATCGACCGTTGCGTTCAGCCATTGGTCGTTCAATCCGAAGTCGGCTGGGCGAGCACTCAAGCGATTACGTACGCCTTGTAGCGCCTCGGCGGTAAATAACAAAGCGAAGCGTTCTTCCAGCGTGAGTTCATTGGCTGGATCGCCGCTGGCCTGCCGCGCCCGTTTGGCATAGTCGATGGCAAAGCGGGCACCGGTCACTTCGGCACAGGACAGTGCCAAGTCGTAGCTCACCAGTTGATGTTGATCGAGCAGAGCTGCAGAAATTTTACCATCGGCTTTCTGCGAGCGTTCCTTCAAGTCCGCTAGGGAGTAATCAAGCGCCTTTTGGACGGCGTCCAGCGCCAGGGTGGCCTGCTGCAACTGCTCGGCTGGATTCTGGGTCGATGCGGACATCGGATTACCTCGTTTGGTGATAATGATTCACGAAAACCTTAAATTTAGTAAGTTCTCACTTGCGATTGTAAGCCGAAAATCATCGGCAACGCACCGTTCAGGCAAGAATGACTGCAAAAAATTTCTAGCGGAAAGCGTTCAATTGCCTATCAGCCAGTCACCATAAGTGAATATGCTGGCCAGTGATGCTGAATCCTTCGGTTCTCCGGTCATTTTCCTTCATAATGATTTTTTCTGGAGGATGGATGATTTCCATTTGTTCTCTATTTGCCCTTGTCAATCATTTTTATCCGATTAGCCGCATTTCCGAAGATGCGGCGCTGCATCGAAGAGATCTTTCGTGACCAAGACTTTGATCCCATTGAATGAGCTGAGTCATTATGCGGGCCTGCTGGCAATTGAATTGGACCCGCAACGGGCTGATTTCACCGGAATACCACCTGAGCCATTGAGCGTTGCAGCAGCTTCGGCGCTGGCTGGTCATCTGGCTAAGGATTTGAGCCGGATTTTAGATGGCATCGAGCATCTGGGACTGGTTCTGCCCGGTGCGTTGTATGACCAGACCGAGATTTTGCAACCAGGGTTTCCTCTCATCCGGGCATTGGCCGACATTTATCGTGGCAGCCTGCGGGGCGGTTTTACCCCGCAACTCATCGCCCTGGGGGCAGACGGCGGCCATTTTCCGGTAGGGGCGATCAGTCCGCAGCGTCGTCCGGGTTCCGGTCCCCTGCTATTGTTACCGTTCTGCTTCATTGGCCCGCAAGATGATCTGACTCGATTGGCGCGGGTTATGGAGGATAGCTTGCTGCAAAATGGCGAGGTGTCGTTAGCGACCCGCGAAGCTTTCCAGCAGTCATTTGGATTAACAGTAATGAGCCTGTCTTTTGCGACGATCGGCGATCTGTGCGCTCTGTTACGGGTGCAATTGGACGGCAATGGTTTGCTGTCATTATGGGAACTGCTGGAGCAGTCCTGGTTTGAACGGCCAGGTGTCCATTTAGCCACTTTGGAAGGCGGCAATCGTTTTTTGGTAGCCGGTGATCATGCTCACACGCTGTTTTATACCTTTGATGACTGGGGGCAGTTCGGGCCAGGGCGTGAACTGCCCGTGGCGGGACTCAGCGAGGGTTACCGGCGTTGGGCGTATTTGCAACGGCAATATTCTATGGCCTTGGAAGCCTATGGGTTGCATGTCCGCTGGGTGCTGGCTAATCCACAGTTGGAACAGACACTGGCTGTGGTGGAAGGAGAGGCAGTGAAAGCAGCGATGCGGGAAATTCCTTGCTTGTCTGGAGATTATCTGGTCGAGGCAATTTTCCAGAACGATAGCGAGAGCCTGGAGCAGCAGATGATAATCACCAACCATGCTGACCCGGAACTCGGAACGCTGGCTTACACGGTGATGAGCCTGGATGCCAGTGGTCAGTTGTTGCGGCTGGAGCATCACTATCCGTTGCGGCCGCAGGGATTGAGCATCATTATCGACCGGTTGATTGAACGTTGCGCGGAACAGGGCACAGAGCGGCAGGTACTGCATCCGGGCCGGCTGCTGTATTCCGAAAAAGGACGGAGTTTGCGCTCAGCAAGCGTTGCTGATTTGCCAGGGTCAGGGGAACGAGTGCATTAGGCGCGCCTTTCAACCCCAATCCCTCCTTCGTGTGGGGGAGGGCGCTTTTTTACACGGAGTAACACCGGTACAGCAGGTACATTGTCATCCCAGCCCCATCACCATATTTTCTGCACATTCCATATTTAAAAGTGATCGCCGCAAAGGCAAGCGGGCTTTGCCAACAGACCGGTCTCTATTGCGAAAGCGATGTCTTGCTATCATTGTTAATGATAAGAATAATTTCTTGAATGGCCAATATAAAGTACAATTAATTATTGTCTGCTTTAGCTTGGGCGGCATTAGCTATGCTCAGCAGATAAATTTGATTTTCATATGATCGTTGCCATTGCAATTAGGGCCTATTTGCCAAATATTTCTCATCGTCTGAATTTTTAGACGGATTTAAAGTCTTACTAGCCGGGATGTTGCCGGTTCTTGGTCGAGCGTCGCCATGAAGCAGTTTCTACAACGTTATTTGCCGGATTGCCATCAGTTGCGTGCTCACCGGAATTTGCGCTTCCTTGGTGATTTGTTGCATGATCCCCGCCTTTGGCACTTTAGCCGCCGTTCGACGGTGCGCGGATTGACTGCTGGTATGTTTTTCGCTTTTGTCCCTTTTCCCTGGCAAATGCTGTTGGCTGCTACGGCAGCTGCTTGGTTACGATTCAATCTGCCGGTCGCGGTGGCTATGGTCTGGATCACCAATCCATTGACCATGCCGCCGATCATGTTCGCCTGTTACCAGTTTGGCGCGTGGCTGTTGGGCAGGCCGTCGTTAGACTGGGCTTTTGAGCCGACGCTGGACTGGTTCCTGCGTAAGGTTAGCGATCTCGGCTGGCCGTTGCTGGTTGGCTCGATGACCACTGCTGTGGTCGCCAGTACGCTGACTTTTGTCATTGCTCATCTGCTCTGGCGCTGGCACATTGTCAACAAGTTTCGCCGGCGCCGCCGAGTTGTAGTCTGCCCCGGCTAAGCGCTCGTTTTGGCTGGCTAAAGCCCTTCCCATAGAGCTATCAACTATCAAAAAGGCTGTACCGTTCTTTCAGTTCCGTTCAGGCTGTCGTGTTCTGACCGGCCGCAGATCTTTTCATTTAGGTAACACCGTGCATGTCATTCTCTATCGAACATTTTGAACAACTCGCTCTGTCCGCTCCCCTGCTGGAAACCCTCAAGGAACTCGGTTACGAAGCACCTTCGCCGATTCAGGCCGCCACCATTCCCTCCATGCTGGAGGGTTATGATGTCTTGGGCCAGGCTCAGACCGGTACCGGCAAGACGGCGGCTTTCGCCCTGCCGATCCTGGAAAGGCTGAATTTAAGCAACCGTGAACCGCAGGCGCTAGTCCTGACGCCTACTCGTGAATTGGCCATTCAAGTCGCGGAAGCCTTCCAGGGCTACGCTCGACATATCCCTGGGTTTCATGTATTGCCAATTTATGGTGGCCAAAGCATGAGCCTGCAACTCCGTCATCTCCGCCGTGGCATGCATGTCGTGGTCGGTACCCCAGGCCGGGTTATGGATCATCTGCGCCGGGAAACGTTGTCGCTGGCGGCGCTGCGGACCGTAGTGCTGGATGAAGCCGACGAGATGTTGCGCATGGGCTTCATTGATGATGTGGACTGGATTTTGGAACAGACCCCGGCCGAAAAACAGGTTGCATTGTTCTCGGCCACCATGCCCGAGCCAATTCGCCGGGTAGCGCATCGCCATCTGCAGGATCCGCGAGAAGTTAAGATTGAAACCCGTACTGCGACCGTTGCCACGGTTCGGCAACGCTACTGTCAGGTCGGTTCTCAGCACAAGCTGGACGCCTTAACCCGGGTTTTGGAAGTGGAGGATGCCGACGCGATTCTGATTTTTGTGCGTACCAAGATTGCTGCCACTGAGTTGGCTGAACGATTGGAAGCGCGCGGTTATCCGAGCGCCGCTTTGCATGGCGATATGACCCAGGCGCTACGTGAGAAAACCATTGAGCAATTACGTGGCGGTAATCTTGACATTGTCGTTGCAACAGATGTCGCGGCGCGCGGGCTGGATGTACAGCGGATCAGTCATGTCATTAATTATGATATCCCTTACGATACTGAGGCTTATATCCACCGTATTGGCCGTACGGGCCGGGCGGGCCGGGCAGGTGATGCCATTCTGTTTATCGCCCCTCGGGAATTGCGCCTGTTGCGTGCCATTGAAAAGGCGACCCGTCAGCCCATTGAGCGGATGCCGTTGCCAACACCGGAGGCCATCACCGGTCACCGGCTGGCTCAATTCAAGCAACAAATCGGTGAAGTTTTCAATACCCAGGATTTAGGCTTTTTCCAGGAGCTAATTGCCGAGGTCGAGCGGGAACAGGAGATGAATGCCCATGATATCGCTGCTGCGCTAACCTACCTAGCGCAGCGCGAACGGCCATTCCAGTTCGAAGATGCGATTCCCAAGGACGCGGAAAAGGAACGGGAGAGGCCGCCAGGACGGCCGGTTCGTGAAGGGCGAATCCGTGGCGAACGGTCTTCTCGCGATTCTGCGCGGGATTCTGCAGATTTCGACAAGATTCGCTACCGGATTGATGTTGGTCGCGAACATGGAGCCACTCCGCAGAATATCATGGGCGCAATCGCGAATGAGGCGGGCATTGAGGGCCGCTACATCGGCCGCATCGAGATTCACGATGATTACAGCACCGTGGATCTCCCGGACGGGATGCCGCTAGAGATTTTCCAGCATCTCAAACGGGTGCGGGTGCGGCAGCAGATGTTAAATATCCGCCGGTTCGATGGGGTAGAGCCGGAACGGAGGCGGCCAGGAAGACCGAAAGTTGAAAGGTTATCTGGTAATCGGGAGCAGCCGGTAGAGCGGAAGCCAATGCGCCGGCGCCCAGCTCAACCATCAGTGGATTCATAATACTTAATCCTGAGGCGGGGGAGTTTACTTGCAAGTGATAATCCATTGTAATCCTTAGCAAGCTGACTCCCACGACAGATCAATCGCTATTGAGGCACGGTATCAGGTAATAACCGTTGGCTCGTTCCTCCCGGTACGTTCGCGAATACCGGCAAAGCTGTTAGCAATGTTGATCAGCGCTGCTAGCGCCTGTTGAGTGTCGAGATCATGCTTGGCGGGATCAGGCTCGTAAGCCTCAATGTAAACTCGTAATGTCGCACCTTCGGTGCCAGTGCCAGATAGCCGGTAGACGATTCGCGATCCGTCCTTGAAACCAATCCGGATACCCTGTTTCTCGCTGACGCTATCATCAATCGGATCGATGTACCGGAAATCATCGGCGTAATCGACCGTGTAAGAACCCAGTTGCTGACCTGGCAAGGTTGCAGTCGCGGCGCGCAGGGTATCGACTAGGCTGTTAGCAGCGGTGCTGTCAACAGCTTCATAGTCATGGCGGGTGTAGTAATTGCGCCCATAAGTCCGCCAGTGTTCACGCACAATCTCTGCCACTGACTGCCGGCGTTCGGCCAGGATATTCATCCAGAACAACACCGCCCATAACCCATCCTTCTCGCGCACATGATTAGAGCCTGTACCAAAGCTCTCTTCACCACACAAAGTGATTTTGTTGGCGTCTAATAGGTTGCCAAAGAATTTCCAGCCAGTCGGTGTTTCGTAGCAGGACAATCCTAATTTGGCCGCTACCCGATCAGCCGCCTGACTGGTCGGCATCGAACGAGCAACGCCGCTGAGATGAGCGCGGTAGCCGGGTGCCAGTGTGGCGTTAGCTAGAATTACCGCGAGACTGTCGCTGGGAGTTACAAAGAAATGCCGGCCCAATACCATGTTGCGGTCGCCGTCGCCGTCTGAAGCTGCGCCGAAGTCTGGTGCATCCGGCCCAAACAGATAGTCAGCCAATTCTTTGGCGTAAACTAGATTTGGATCGGGATGACCGTGCCCGAAGTCTTCCAGGGGTATGCCGTTGACCACCGTACCCTGAGGCGCGCCCAAACGATTCTCAATAATCTCGCGAGCGTAGGGGCCGGTTACAGCATGCATGGCATCGAAGCGCATCCGGAAGCCGCTCTTGAATAGCGCGCGGATTTTGTCAAAATCGAATAAATCTTCCATCAAGTCGGCGTAATCGTTAACCGGATCAACAATATCCACTTGCATGTCGCCGACGAAGATTGTGCCGGTCTTATTCAGATCAATGTCGGGAGTGTTCAGCGTGTGATAGCGATTAATATGCAGACTGGCGGTGTAGATGGCTTCTGTAACCTTTTCTGGAGCGGGTCCGCCGTTTGGAGTGTTGAATTTGATGCCAAAATCTTCGTCAGGCCCTCCTGGATTGTGGCTGGCTGACAAGATCAGACCACCCCGGGCGTTGTGCTTGCGGATCATATGAGAGACCGCTGGGGTGGAAAAGATGCCGCCTTGACCAAGCAGCACTCGGGTACAGCCATTAGCGGCGGCAATGCGCAGGATTTTCTGGATGGCCTCCCGGTTATAGTAGCGGCCATCACCGCCTACCACTAACGGTGCATCTTCAAGCTCACGCTGTGTGTCAAAAACACACTGCACGAAATTTTCCAGGTAATGCGGTTGCTCGAAGACCTTGACTTTCTTGCGCAGGCCCGAGGTACCGGGCTTTTGATCCTTGAACGGGTGGGTAGCAATGGTTTCGACGCTCATGATGCGAGGTTCTCCTGCGGAGTTTACTGGAATTTATTGGGGTATTATGCGCCAGTTGCCGTTCACAGGGTAGAACAGGCGTGCTTACAACCAGCGTAAATCAAAAGTATAGGGTGTGATCGCTTCGGATGGCGGTTCTAAGGGCGGTTTCGAGGGTGCAACATCTAGGAATTCAGTAACAAAACGCTCGGCGCAGCGGGTGGCAGCCTCCTCCAGATTGCGGGGCAAGCCGTCATAACCGCCACCCTGCGGCCGCCATTCGTGCAAAGTTACTTGCAAAGCGCCAGGATGGCGAGGGTGGCTCAATACTAGTTTTAGCGGCCCTTGAGCTTCCAAATTGGGGTGCAGACCTGTCCAAGGTTTGAAACGCCGGTAGCGCACACCATACAATTTGGTTTCTCCGTCCAGTTCGTTCTCTCGACGCATCGGTAACCGGTAGCCGTTGATCGTCAATTGCCAATCGGCCAGTGCTTCTTGTGCTGCGCCTGGTTGGGTGCGTAAGCTGATCTCTAACCGGGCAGTGCTGGCGTCCACCAGCCGCGAATGACCGTGTTCCTGTGACAGGGCATTGCCCAGCAGCGGCCAGAAATCCAGTGCGCGCTGAACTGTTAGCTGGCAGTCACCAAATGCTATTTGACCTATCGAGTAATGTTGTTCATCCAGCAGTTCGGTGATGAGCGGCTGGCCCAGTCCCAGACCAGCGCTGGCCAATTCATCTAGCACGTCCCACAAATCCGTGCGCAGATAGAAGGGCAAAGCAAACCGGTCATGTAGCTCTCGTCCCCAATGGGTCAACTGGGGTAGTTTCGGCGGCGGACTGAGCATAAGCATGGCAGTGATAGCGCGTAATAGTGTCGCCAGCGCCGTTAGCCGCTCCGGGGTGGGCGGCATGCGGAAGGCGCGAAATTCCACCAATCCTAACTGGCCGCGGCCAGGCAGATAAGGGTTCCACAGCTTCTCGATGTTGATCTCGGCGCGATGTGGATTACCAGCCGGATCAGCCAGGAACGGCGACAGCGTTTGCCAGAGCAGTTCCGGCGTCGGGTTGTCTTGACGTCCGAGTAAGAACAGCGCTAGCGTGAGTTCCTCAAACAGATCGGTTGTGCGCTCGTCAGCACGCGGTGCCTGGCTGGAACTGCCGATGAAATCGCCAGCGAAGTAGAATGAAAGGGCAGGATGGCAGTTGAAATAACCAATGAGTGCCGGTAATAGATGCGGGTGGGTCAAAAACGGACTGCGGTCAGGCGCCGGACCACCCAGCGTCAGTTGACCGCCACCGCCTGAATCCGTGATTTGGCCGTTGTAATGCAGACGGTAAGGCGATAGTCCAGCGGCAGCGGCAGCGGCAAAACAAGCCTGGGTTTCTTGCAAGAAAGTGGTGGCGTCCAAGGCTGGGGCCATATTCGCTTCGACTACCGCTGGATCTGGGGTCAAAGTGGCCCAGGCGACCGAGGTGTCTACAGGTGGGGGAAAGCCAGCTAGGATGAGTGACGGTAATTCAGCAGCGTTAGCGGCTTCGCCAATTGCAGTCAGCAGGTTAAGAAATAGTTCTGTATCGGGACAGGCAGGTAACTCGACGCAAGGCACGGTAGTTTCGCCGAAGCCCTGCTCTGGGTTGGGCCAACCGATACCAAGCAGAAAGATGCCTTGTTCCGCCAGTTCATCACGGGGGCCTTGGAGCGGAATTGATTGGCTATGCAGGCTGGGCCGGGCCAGCCGAGGATCTCGCTCCGAATTGGCCAGTAGAGGCAAGGTATCGCAGCGGAATACCACACGCAGATTGGGAGGAGTTTCGACAGTCAATAACAACGCTGGCCAGCCGCGCGCGCCAAGCCGCTGTGCCAGCCGTTCCCAGAAATCCTCGAGCAAACCGGTGGACGGCATGATGACAGAATCCGCTATTAGCGGGTCTGGCGGGCCAGGCCAGACAGGTTGGCAGTCGCGACGCCGGTAAAGTCCTAAGCTCCATCGCGGCAAGTCTTCCTTGGAGTATTGCCGGCCTAATGTCCGCAAAACCACAGCGCCCGGCGTCAAATTCAGTAATTCAGCCAGCATCTGCCGGGCATGGCGTTCTTTGGTCGGGCCGAGGGCATTGGATAGCCATTCCGGGGCTTCGGAACAGCGGTCGGTGAAAGTTGGTTCAGCTCCGATCCAAATCGCCAGATCGCGACGTTTGATCAGGTCATCATGGGAACGAAGGGCCTGTTCAAAGGCCGGCAGGTTAGTTTTCATGCGCCAAAGAGTTTTATCTGTGAGCGAATTGGCGCGGCATTCTACGGGATTTCATAGTCGGTAGGTAGAAAGAATTGGCTGTGTGTTCATGCGCTCAAGGCTTGCTGCTGGCGCGAGCGAGGACCCAGACTTCAATATTTACAGCACCACCCGCCCGTAGGATACGGGCGCATTCGGAGATGGTGCTGGTAGTGGTCATGACGTCATCGATCAAGGCGACTCGCGATCCGGTCAAAGAGTGATTGAGTACGAAAGCACCCAGCGGATTGGTCTGGCGGGCGTGGGTGTCTAGTAAAGTCTGTGGGGTCGTGTAGCGGATGCGTCGCAGTCCTTCAGCTTGTAGCGGGATGTTGAGACGACAAGCAGCAGTGCGTGCTAGTTCCAATGCCTGGTTGAAGCCTCGCTCGCGCAGGCGCGTTGAATGCAAGGGGACAGGAACAATGCAGTCTGGCCAAGGGCCACCGCGTTCAGCAAGTGCTTCAGCAAACAATGTGCTTAGCAATCGGGCATAGCTCAGCTGGCCACTGAATTTGAGCTGGCGAATTAAGAAATTTATGGGTGGCTGATAGCAAAAAGGTGCGAATGTGCGGTCATAAGGAGGAGGTTGTGAACAGCAGTGACCACAAAGGCCAGCGTGACCCGCGGGTAATGGGAGGGCGCAAATAGCGCAGGCAGAGACGTTACGCGGTAGATCGGCAGCGCAACCTGCGCACAGGTCGCACCCTGCTTCGCCCGCCGCTCCACATAGCAGGCAGATGGGAGGTAGTATAAAATGTTGCAGTCGCTCCAATCCAGTGACAATCTGATGATGCATTCTCATGGTTGACAAGGGTGATAGTGTTCCTGAACATGATGGGCCGATGCAGATATTTTTCTAATTTCCATTAAATTAAGGATTGGAATGATGCATATTCTGGAGCAGACTGAAAATACGGCAATTGGCAAAATCGCGCGAGGGGCTTCCGCTAAACGGGCGTCTGCCCTGATGAATTATGGCAACCTGATCGCAGTTCTAATCCCGTTCCCGCTGCTGATCTTCTGGTTTGGCGCTTCGATGCTGGTCTACGCAATGAATCGCCATCATCCTGACCCCAAGGTCGGTCACTATACTCAACAAGCGGCTTACCGGTTTTACGGAATTACCGGATGTTTTGTTGTCGTCGCTACCTTCATTCCGGGTAATGGATGGGGCTGGCACCTGCTGGCCTGGATCGTAGCGGCGCTCATTCTGATTCCTTGGTCGATCCTTGATTTACGAAAAATTTACCACGATCAATGGTTCGATATTCCCTTAGATGATCAGGGGCATCCATTGTCCAGCGCGTAATCTCGCCGAGGTTGTGAACATAAGATTTGTAGTCAATAACTATCATAAAGATATGGAGTTTTAGGTTCTTTGAAGAGTGAACCGAATGAACGAGTACGATCCAAAGCGGGCTGAAGAGGCGTATTGAAAAGGTGCACCGGAGCCTGTTACGGAGGAATGAACGAGTACGATCCAAAGCGGGCTGAAGAGGCCAGTTAGGCTCGGCAAATATGAAGCAAAGAACGGTCGAGCGGGTGAGTGAATATTTTCAAGCAGCACATTCAGAAGTAGCGGGGTGCTTTGGCGCATTCGACCGGCCTCTCGTTTCCGGTAGTTAATATTAAATTTGGATGAAAACACTGATCGGGTCGAAGCCGATATCTCCTTGATTCAGCTGAGGCTGTACGAAATTGGTTCACGTTGGCAACCCAGTTGGATTTCAGTGACTCAGAAGTATGTAACAACCGCGATTTGCTAGATGGCGATGGCCTGTCCATAAACTGATCTGGCATTTGCCGCCTTGAATTGGGTAGGCAGTGCTCGTCGATCATTGGGAGGACTGGTGATGAATGGCGTGGACGATCTCTGGCAGTTCATCGAGATTGACTGCTGGTATTTTGATGCGCAAACCACTCAATGCGAGGTGTTATGAGCCATCTAGTTCACTCCTTGAGGGATTTCGGATTACCATCTTTCCTGCAGGAACTGGCTGGCGTGGTGATTGCGTTGTTGGATGAGAGCGGCAATGTGCTGGCTGCTAATCAGGGTTTCCTGCGGTTAATACCGCCAGCGGCGGTCTCTGACCAGTCTTGGGATGTCCGCTCGCTGGTTATCAATCCTCGACTTGAGGATATGCACGCGCTGGTACCGTACCACGGTGGTTTGCTGCTGTTATATCGGGGCATTCTGAATGTCGCGTATAAGGACAAACCCTGTTATTCCTTGCAGGGGCATGTCTATCGCTGGCAACAGGGTCGATTGCTAGTGGCGGCTGAGTATGACGTGGAAGGACTGGAGATATTGGGTGCAACAATGATGCGGCTTAATGAGGAACTGGCGGAGACACAGCGTCAATTACTCGGAGCCAATCGGGAATTAGGGCGTAATGAGGCAACAATCCAGGAATCGATACATACGGATCCGCTGACGGGTGTCGGTAATCGGCAGCGCCTTGATGATGCACTCGCGATCGAAGTTGAGCGCAGCCAGCGTTACAATCATCCACTGTGCCTTCTGATTACTGATCTGGATCACTTTAAGGATGTTAACGACCATTATGGCGTCACGCTGGGTGACGAGGTATTAAGGCGATTTGCTGGATTGTTGCGCGAACATTGCCGGCAGAATGATTTGGTGGCACGTTTCGGCGGTGAGGAATTTGCAATTTTATTGCCTGATATACCTCTTGAAAATACAGTTGCTTGCGTGAAACGCATCCGTTTTAAGCTGGAATCGCAACCCTTGGTAGAGCGGGTTGGACGGGTCACGGCCAGCTTCGGTGTGGCGATGCGATCTGTAGAGGAAGATGGCGCCAGCCTGATGAGGCGTGCTGATCAAGCATTGTACCGCTCGAAGAATGAAGGTCGTAATCGGATCACCCAATCTATTGTTGCCGGGCAGAACGCTGTGCCAGATGTGGGCTGTTGTTAGCTGTTTTATCAGGATAAATGTTCAGTTATGACCACTTTCCCCGTTCGGATGCTCTATACGCGCACTGCTGGTCAAGGCCCGGATGTGGTGTTAGTGCATGGTTGGGGTATGCATTCCGGCGTTTGGAAAGATGTTGCCGAGAGTCTGGCCAGCTATCACCGGGTCACGGTATTGGACTTGCCCGGTCATGGCTACAGCCAGGAATTATCTGGGGTTGGATCCACTCTCAGTGATTGGGCATCGGCAGTGATAGCGGCGACGCCAGCGCCAGCGGCCTGGGTTGGTTGGTCGCTGGGTGGATTAGTCGCCCAACAGGTTGCCTTGATGGCCCCGGAACGACTGAGCCGGTTGGTGTTGGTCAATAGCACGCCTTGCTTCGTTCAGCAGCCTTCTTGGCCGTATGCTATTGCATTACCGGTATTGCGCCGCTTCGCTGAAGAATTGCGCCAGGATTACCGGATGGTATTGAAGCGGTTCATCGCGTTGGAAGTTTACGGCAGCGAACACGCCAGCGCCCAATTGAAACAACTCAAGGCAATGCTGTTCCAGCACGGTGAGCCGGATGTCTGTGCGTTGGAAGATGGACTGGCGATTTTGGAAGCCAGCGATCTGCGCGCCGAGTTGGCAAAGATAGCGTGTCCGGCCCTGTTGCTGATGGGGCAGCGCGATCAACTGGTGCCGATGGAAGCCGGAGAAGCGATGCTCACGCAATTGCTGAATGCACGTTTGCGAGTGTTTGCCCGTGCCGGTCACGCACCATTCTTTTCACATCTACCGGAATTTATTGCCGAACTGCGAGCATTTCTTGATGCATAACGATAGGGTGGGTTTGCCGTTCGAGTTCGATCGAAACCTGCTAAGGCGTGCTTTTGAGCGGGCAGCGGCTGGTTACGACAAAGCGGCATTCCTGCATCGCGAAGTTGGTGTCCGTTTGCTGGAGCGGTTGGATCTGATCAAATTAAAACCGGAGATCATTCTCGATGCCGGCTGTGGAACCGGCAGTATCACAGTGGGGTTGATGAAGAAATATCGTAAGGCATGTGTCATTGGTCTGGAACGGGCACCGGCCATGCTTGCGAAAGCGCGCAAGCATGCTCCCTGGTTTCGCACTCTGCATGGCTTAGCGGGCGAACCCGAAATCTTACCCTTAGCCGATGCGTGTTGTGACCTGATCTTTTCTAATCTAGCCTTGCCTTGGGCAACTGATCTGGATCGGGTGCTGGCCGAATTCCGCCGGGTGCTTAGACCCGGCGGTGCCTTGCTATTTAGCACCCTTGGCCCTGATACTTTGCTGGAACTTCGACGTAGCTGGGCTACTGCCGATAACAATTACAATCACGTTAACGCTTTCTTCGATCTGCATGATATCGGTGATGCGTTGTTGCGGGCGCGGTTAGTTGATCCGGTGATGGATGTGGAGCGGTTGACTCTGACCTATGCGCAAGTAGATGGTTTGGTGCACGATCTGAAAACACTAGGTGCTCGCAATATGACTCTAGGCCGCCCTCTTTGTCTCACGGGCAAGATGCGGTGGCAAGCGGTGCGGGAAGCCTATGAGCAGCAACGCCGGCCTGATGGTCTCTTACCAGTTAGTTGCGAGGTCATTTACGGTCATGCTTGGGGACCGGTTTCCTATTCATCCCGGTCCAGCGCTGAAAAAGGCCCCGTAGTCTTTCCATTATCGCAATTGCGCCGGCGCAATCCGCTTGTCTAGCCCTTACCTCTCCTGCGACCTCTTGACAAAATTTCTGTATCAAGTTACTTGTTAAATAGGCAAAACAAGCAGGGGAATTCCGGGCCATGATCGCGGATATAGGTTGTACCACTGAGTGTCAATATTGCTTTGTGCTGCGCCCTAACCGCTCGCTGTCTTGGCGGCAAACGGTAATGGTGTTCGCAAGTTTTTGCATTGTTACGCTGGCTTTGGTGTTGCCCTTGGTAGCGATGGGATTCTGGCCAGTGTTGCCGTTTGCTGGCTTGGAACTGTTGGCAGTGGGAACCGGCCTTTATGTTGTGGCGTGCCGCTGTCACGAACGCGAAGTTATCTGTATTGCAGCCGATACTATCCGTATCGAACGGGGTCGACAAAAACCTAAGCAGTCCTGGACGCTAACGCGGGCTTGGGCGCACGTTGTTCTCAAGGGCTGTCCTCGGCAGTGGTATCCTAGTCAGTTGTTAATTCGGGTCCATGGCCAAACGGTAGAGATTGGTCGCTTCCTCGTTGAAGATGAACGTCGGCAACTGGCCGAAGATTTGAACCGTTGTCTTTGCATTAATCCATAATCCATTGTTTGTGAATTGTGAAGCTGGAGTTACATCCAGTAGTCTTGGGTATTTCATTTCAGCGTTACTGGTGTCATAACACAGGGCGCATTCAATCATCAGGAGAGGGGTATGGCAATCAGTCGGGTCGTACAGGGGATCGTCGCCTTGGGCGGCGCGTTATTGGGGTGGAGTACCAGCGCATACGCTGAATTTGCGCTGAACATGCCGCGGGGTGTCAGTTCCATCAGCCGGGAAGTGTATGACCTGCATATGTTGATTTTCTGGGTTTGTGTTGTCATCGGCGTAGTGGTCTTCGGGATTATGTTCTGGTCAATTTATCACCATCGCAAGTCACGGGGTGCTGTGCCCGCCCAGTTCCACGAGAGTACTGCGATCGAAATTCTCTGGACTATCGTGCCAATGGCAATACTAATCGGCATGGCGGTTCCAGCGACGGGCACTCTGGTGCGTATGGCTGACGCCCGTGATTCTGAGTTGACTATCAAGGTCACCGGCTATCAGTGGCGCTGGCAATATGACTATGTTAATGAGGGTGTTTCGTTCTTTAGCACTCTCTCCACACCGCAGGCACAGATCCGCAATACCGCCAATAAGGGTGAACACTATCTGCTGGAAGTGGATAACCCGCTGGTGGTGCCGGTCGGCAAAAAGATTCGAATTCTCACCACTGCTGCTGATGTGATCCATTCCTGGTGGGTTCCTGATTTGGGTTGGAAGAAGGACGCCATACCAGGTTTTATCAACGAGAACTGGACGCTGATCGAAAAGCCAGGGATTTATCGCGGCCAGTGCGCCGAATTATGCGGTCGTGATCATGGCTTCATGCCGGTTGTTGTCAAAGCCGTGCCTGAAGCGGAATTCGAGCAGTGGCTGGCGCAGATGAAATCGAAGGAAAATCCAAAAACCGCCCAGAATGCTCCTGTTTCCCAACCCGCCACCATCCCTGGAGGTCAGGCACTATGAGTACTGCAGCATCCACCCATGATCACGGCCACGATCATGAGCATCACGGTCCGGCGCAGGGCCTGAGCCGCTGGTTGTTGACCACCAATCACAAGGATATCGGTACCCTATATCTGTTGTTTTCGCTGCTCATGTTCTTCATCGGTGGGGCGATGGCTCTCGTGATCCGTGCCGAACTGTTTCAACCGGGCTTGCAGATTGTCGATCCGCATTTCTTCAACCAGATGACCACCATGCATGCGTTGGTGATGATCTTCGGCGCAGTGATGCCGGCCTTCGTTGGTTTAGCCAACTGGCTGATTCCAATGATGATTGGCGCGCCGGATATGGCGCTGCCGCGTATGAACAACTGGTCCTTCTGGATCATGCCATTTGCATTCACCTTGCTGTTATCTACGCTGTTTACCGCAGGTGGCGGTCCGGCGGGTGGCTGGACGCTATATCCACCACTGGTGTTGCAGACCGGTGAGGCGTTCCCGTTCGTGATCTTGGCGGTTCATATGATGGGTGCATCCTCGATCATGGGGGCGATCAACATTGTCGCCACCATTCTGAACCTGCGCGCACCAACCATGACCCTGATGAAAATGCCGCTATTTGTTTGGACCTGGCTGATCACCGCCTTCCTGCTGATCGCGGTGATGCCGGTGCTGGCGGGTGCGGTGACCATGCTGTTAACCGACAAATTTTTCGGCACCAGCTTCTTCAATGCGGCAGGCGGTGGTGATCCAGTGATGTTCCAGCACATCTTCTGGTTCTTCGGTCACCCCGAAGTGTACATCATGATCCTGCCGGCGTTCGGGGTAGTCTCCATGATCATCCCGACTTTTGCTCGTAAGCCACTGTTTGGTTATGCATCAATGGTTTATGCCACAGCTTCCATTGCTTTTCTGTCGTTCATCGTCTGGGCGCATCACATGTTCACGGTGGGCATGCCGTTGGCTGGCGAGCTGTTCTTCATGTACGCGACCATGCTGATCGCAGTACCGACTGGAGTGAAGGTATTCAACTGGATCTCGACCATGTGGCGGGGATCGATGACCTTTGAGACGCCGATGCTGTTTGCTCTTGCATTCGTAGTATTGTTTACGATCGGTGGCTTCTCCGGGCTGATGCTGGCCATCGCACCAGCGGACTTCCAGTACCATGATACCTATTTCGTGGTAGCGCATTTCCACTATGTGCTGGTGCCGGGCGCGGTGTTCTCGATCATGGCAGCAGCCTATTATTGGCTGCCGAAGTGGACTGGCCACATGTACAACGAGAAACTGGGTCAATGGCATTTCTGGTTGTCGGTAATCGGGGTTAACGTGCTGTTCTTTCCGCAACACTTCTTGGGATTAGCGGGCATGCCACGCCGCATCCCGGACTACGCCCTGCAATTCACCGAGTTCAACATGCTCTCGACGGTGGGCGCGTTCATCTTCGGTGTTTCGCAACTCTTATTTGCCTACAACGTGATCCAGACCATCCGTGGTGGTGCCAAGGCGACCGATCAAGTGTGGGAAGGTGCGAAGGGGTTGGAATGGACGCTGAGTTCACCGCCGCCGTATCATACCTTTCAAACTGCACCGCGGGTGGATTGATCATCGTATCAAAGTGGTTGTAGCGCGGGCATCCTGCCCGTGTTTCTTTGACTTGCACACGGGCAAGGATGCCCGCGCCACATCGAGGAGAAGCCGGCATGGCGAATGAAGGCTATCACGAGCCAATCAATGAACTATCCAGCGAAACGCGGGATATGCATCGAGCGATTATCTCGCTGATGGAAGAGTTGGAAGCAGTGGATTGGTATAATCAGCGGGTGGATGCCTGCAAAAATCCTGAGCTGAAGGTGATTTTGGCCCATAACCGTGATGAGGAGAAAGAACACGCAGCCATGGTGCTGGAGTGGATCCGCCGTCAGGATCCCGCCTTCGATCATGAATTGCGGGATTATCTTTTTACCGAAAAGACCATTGCCCACGGATAAGACAGGAACAGGTATGGATACATCGAAAAAACCGGACCCTGCACTCGCGATGCGCACTCGGCGCACAGCGTTGCTGCTAGGTGCGCTAGCGTTGACGTTTTATCTGGGCATTATCGTCATTATGGGCCTGCAATGAACAAGACCATTGATAGCGATGTATTGAACTCCGATCCAGCATCTCTGGAAAAAGATCGTCTGCGGCAAGCGAACCGCCGGCTGGTACGGCGCATGTTGTTGATTACTGCCGCTATGTTCGGTTTTGGTTTTGCGATGGTTCCGATCTATGATGTGCTCTGCCAAGTAACTGGATTGAACGGCAAGACGGGCAGTCGTGTGGCTGCAGTGGAACCGATGAAAATTGATGAATCGCGCACCGTCACCGTGGAGTTCGTGGCTAATCTAAATGTGACCGCGCCGTGGGAATTTGCACCCCAGGTGACGCGCATGACAGTTCACCCCGGCCAGTTTTACCAGACGCATTTTCATGCCCGTAACTTGACCCATCAATCGTTGGTAGGGCAGGCGATTCCGAGCGTTTCGCCAGGGCTGGCTGCATCGCACTTCCAAAAGATTGAGTGTTTCTGCTTCAATCGCCAACAGTTCCACGCGGGGGAAAGCAAAGAAATGCCGGTCACATTCCGCATCGATCCGGACTTGCCGCCAGATGTGCGGACAGTCACGCTATCCTATACTTTCTTTCGACTTGATGAAGCGGGTGGTTCGTAATTCCAAACCCTCCGCATTGACTGAATTAACCAACCTAAGGGGGATTTTTCCATGGCGACGCATGCACACGCGCCGGCTTCCGATATCTATTATGTGCCAAATCAAAGTCACTGGCCGATTGTTGCTTCAATCAGTCTGTTCACGATGATGTTTGGCGGGGCTACGTTGTTGAACGGCAGCGGCAGTACATTGCTGCTAATTGGTTTGGCGATGATTCTGACCACTATGTTCGGCTGGTTTGGCACGGTGGTGATGGAAAGCGAACGTGGATTTTACAACGAGCAGATGGACCGTTCCTTCCGCTGGGGTATGGCATGGTTTATCTTCTCGGAAGTCATGTTCTTTGCCGCGTTTTTTGGCGCGCTGTTTTACGCCCGTCAGTATTCGGTACCCTGGTTGGGCGGTGAAACTGAACATGGCATTCTCACCCAAAGCCTGCTGTGGTCGGGGTACGAGGCCACGTGGCCAACCAATGGGCCGGATAGAGTCGGCGGTTTCTTCGCACCGATGCATGCTTGGGGCTTGCCGGCGATCAACACGTTGATCCTGCTGAGCAGCGGCGTGACGATCACTTGGGCGCATTGGGGTTTGGTGGAAGGGAATCGTGCAAAACTTATCAAGGGTCTTGCTGCTACTGTTGCGCTAGGCGTGCTGTTCTTGACCTTGCAGGCTATTGAATATCATGAGGCCTATCAGGAGTTGCATCTAACATTAGGCAGCGGCATTTATGGGTCTACTTTCTTTATGCTGACTGGGTTTCATGGTCTGCACGTCACCATTGGCGCCATTATCCTGGCGGTGATTCTGTTTCGCAGCATGGCCGGTCACTTTTCACCACACAAGCACTTTGCCTTTGAGGCGGCGGCGTGGTACTGGCACTTTGTAGACGTGGTCTGGCTGGGGTTGTTTATCTTCGTTTACTGGATGTGAGCGGCTGGAGCCGGCTCGCGTTGAATCACACCGTGTGGCGTAATAAGTCCGGTGGCGTAGGCAATCATTAACAGGATGAATAGGCCAGCTGACAAAGCGATCCGCACGGTGAGCGCCTTGACGGTGCGTGGGTTGTGTCCCTGGTCGTGGATCAGGAAAAACAGCCCGGAACCGAGGCTGGCGAGGATGAGCAGCAGCATGACAGCGACAATGATCTTGATCAGCATGGGGGGATTCCAGGGGTTAATGACCGCTGGGAGTATAACCCAATCGGTCTGGCATTGAAGGATACCGATGCCAAGCTGATGGATGGCAAGCCTCAAAAACAAGGAGGCGCTTGGAAATTTTATCCAGGTTGGCCATCAACCCTTGCAGTGTTGTTATTGCTACCCCTGCTGTTGTCGCTGGGTTTTTGGCAACTGGATCGGTCATGGCAGAAGACGGAATTGCAAACGGCCTTTGTCAAACAATCCCAGCAACTGCCAATGCCCCTTAATAATCTCAATCCTGCTGACTCCAGCAATTACTATCGCCGGGTGATTGCGATTGGCCACTATGACGATGCACGTCAACTGTTGCTGGACAACCAGTTGCTTAATGGCCAACCGGGTTACCATGTGCTGACGCCGCTAAGGCTGGCTGATGGCGAGGCGATGCTGGTCAACCGGGGATGGATTGCGCTGGGCGGTTCGCGGCAGGTTTTGCCAGATGTTGCCGTCACTACCGAATCTGTTACGGTCAATGGCCGTCTTGCCCAGCCAGCGAATCCCGGCCTCCGTCTGGGTGAGGCGGGCGGTGCTGACTGGAACTGGCCACGGGTTATTCAATATGTCGATTACGCACCACTTTCTGCAATTCTGGGTTACCCCCTAAAACCTGCCGTTATTTTGCTGGACCCAGAAGCCCGTCAGGGCTACTGGCGCGATTGGCAACCAAATTTTGGCGGTTTTGGTCCCGAACGCCACCAGGGCTATGCGGTACAATGGTTCGCCTTGTCGGCCGCGCTGGTTATTTTGTACATCGTCGCCGGTATTCGTCGGAAAATCCCTTCTGCATTAGAATGACTCAATCCGTAAGTCTAAAAAGCAGGATGCCTGTCCCACTTAATATTTAATGACGATGAGCGCACAGACTCTTCCTTTCAAGTTATCGGTTATTCCTCCACAGTGGCGGCAACGATTGATTTTGTTGTTCGTCATCGCTTGCTTCGTGCTGCCCCTCGCCATAGCTTGGTTGTTGCTAGCCGACAATTGGCGGCCCAGTGGCGCAGCGCAACATGGTGAGTTGTTGAATCCCGCCCGCCCACTTCCAGATTTGCGTTTCGTTCCGATCGATGAACGGCCGTGGGATCAGACGGTGCTACAGGGACATTGGCTCATGGTCTATGTCGGTACAGCAGCGCAGTGCAATGCGCCTTGCCGCACAAGTCTATATGACATGCGGCAGGTGCGGCTGGCCTTGGGCAAGGAACTGGTGCGGGTGAAAACCGTATTGCTATTGGATGGAATGCCTAATGCTGAACTGCGTCAATGGCTGGCTACGGAACATGCCGATATGTTAACAGGTGTAGCGGATGCTGAAATCCGTAACGCGTTCCTCCAGGCGTTCGTTGAGGCAGAGCAGGGCAGCGGCTGGATTTATCTGGTTGACCCGCTTGGCAATCTGTTGATGCGCTATCCAACCACGGTCAAGCCCGGCGGAATGCTGAAGGATTTGAAGCGGCTACTGCGCTTATCCAAGATTGGATGAAAAGAAATTTATGCATAGCAAATGGTTTTACCGCCTGACTTGGGCGGCTTTGGCATTAACCTTTATTGTGGTGCTGCTAGGCGCTTACGTGCGGCTGTCGGATGCTGGATTGGGTTGTCCCGATTGGCCGGGTTGCTACGGGCATTTGGATGTGCCCAGCGAGGCTCACCAAATCGTCAAGGCCAATGAGGCTTACCCTGATCGTCCGCTGGAGGCGCACAAGGCGTGGAAAGAGATGGTCCACCGCTATTTTGCCGGAACGCTGGGTTTATTGGTTCTGGGGATAGCGGTGCTGGCTTGGCGGAATCGTCATCAGCCCGGTCAACCAGTCGTTCTGCCCTCACTGCTGGTAGGACTGGTGATTTTCCAGGCGCTACTGGGTATGTGGACCGTGACTTGGCAATTGAAACCAGTGGTGGTTATGGGCCATCTGCTCGGCGGCCTGGCGACCTTGAGCCTGTTGGCATGGTTAGCGCTACGTCAAGGTCGATACGGTGGCGATAAGGTGATTGCTCATGCCCGGTCATTGCGCGTTTACGCTGCACTGGGACTGGTTTTGCTGGTTGGCCAGATTGCCCTGGGCGGCTGGACCAGCGCCAACTACGCTGCCCTGGCCTGCCCGGACTTCCCGGCCTGTCAAGCTCAGTGGTGGCCACCGACTGATTTCAGAGAAGCGTTCACGTTGTGGCGAGGATTGGGGATTTCTTACGAAGGTGGTGTGTTGAGCAACGATGCCCGGGTGACTATTCACCTCGTACATCGTCTCGGTGCCGTAGTGGTCTTGCTCTATTTGGGTTGGCTGGTCTGGCGGTTGATCGTGACTGAAAGCCGGATGTTACAGCGGGCTGGCATCGCTATCGGTGTTTTGCTGGCTTTTCAGCTCAGTCTAGGTATTGCCAATGTTGTGATGCAATTGCCGTTGCCGGTCGCGGTCGCTCATAATGGCGGCGCGGCGCTACTATTGCTGGCGCTGGTGATGCTGAACCACCTTGTTCGCCCGGAAACCGTGACATGACAACGACCATCCAGACCCTGCATGCCCGATTCCGCCGCCACTGGCGGGAATATCTGGAACTGACTAAGCCCAAGGTGGTGGCTCTGATCACTTTTACTGCGATGGTTGGTATGTTGCTGGCAACACCCGGCATGGTACCGTGGCCGATTTTGTTGTTTGGTTCGCTAGGGATTGCCTTGATGGCCGGTTCCGCCGCCGCCATTAATCACCTGGTTGATCGACGGGTCGATGCGATGATGGCGCGCACTTGCCGCCGGCCGCTGCCGAGTGGACAACTGGATACCTGGCAGGTATTGACGTTTGCTTTGCTCATCGGCGTACTAGGCTTTGCTTTATTACTGGCGTTCACTAACCCGCTGACCGCTGTGCTGACCTTCGCTTCATTGATTGGCTATGCGGTGATCTATACCTTGTTCCTCAAGCGGGCTACTCCGCAGAACATTGTCATCGGTGGCGCCGCCGGTGCAGCCCCGCCCTTGCTGGGTTGGACGGCGGTTACCGGTCAGGTAGATCCTGGCGCGTTGCTGCTGTTTCTGATCATCTACATTTGGACACCGCCGCATTTTTGGGCACTGGCTATTCACCGCCGCCATGATTACGCGAATGCCGATATTCCCATGCTGCCGGTTACTCACGGCGTGGCCTTCACCCGCTTACATATCCTGCTATACACTATTCTATTGTTTTTGATTACTTTGCTGCCGTTTCTGACCGGTATGAGCGGTTGGATTTATCTAATCGGTGCGGTTGGATTCGGTCTACACTTTCTGAGCTACGCGGTGCGTTTGTATGCTACGGAGGATGACACCCTAGCTATGCCAACCTTCGGGTTTTCCATCGTTTATCTGTTCGGGCTGTTCGCTGCGCTCATGCTCGATCACTACGCATTGCGGTTGTTTGGTGCGCTTTGAGGCGATTTTTGCATTCGTTTTCAGACGTTGATTGGATATTTTGCTTGATTGCTCCAAATCCCCCTAATGCCCGAAGCAGTTCGAGGTTGGCAGGTTGCTAGTTCGGTCGAATGCTGTGGAGCATTTCAATAGCTCGCTGGCGTGATTGTCCAGTGTTCCGCTCCATGGCGCTGCCAGAAACCATCAAGCTAATCAAGCGGTTCCTGTTTCAGTCCGTCGTATTCAGTAGGATGTCCTATCTCTCTTTCGGTATGGCTCCCTGGTCTCAGATACGAGGTGGGGTGTTCCTTCTGCTTCAAGGGTGCCAGCAGGGTAGCTTTAAGGGGTATGAAAATCCGGTGGGCTAGGCGTAACATGCCTTATCCTTGTCTGTGTTAGCTCCTAGGGCCTTGAAATTTGGAGGACCGTCCATGCGACACTTCATTCGCCATCCCTCGGACATCCCTATCGAGTACCGGATCACTCATTCTAAATCCAGCCGGAAAAACCGCTTGAAGGATATTTGTCCGGGTGGACTGTGCTTTCAAACCCACGATGCCCTTACACGAGGTTGTGTCATTCAGATCATAATCCCGGTTCGGGAGCCTCCATTCAAGGCAACGGGGACCATCGTTTGGTGTCGCCAAACGAATGGCCATTACCATGTAGGTGTTCAGTTTGCGGACGAGAACACGGAATTTTCCGTGCGTATGGTTGAACAGGTCTGCCAAATCCATCATTACCAGCAGGAAGTACTGAAAAAGGAGGGCCGCTTTCTCTCTGGAGAGGAAGCGGCAGCCGAATGGGTTTCAAAGTACGCCCGGAATTTCCCATCGTAGCCTATTGCTGGTGCAGCGCCGGCTGAACCTCAACCTGTCCCATCCGCAAAAAGATAGTAACTCCCGGATGTTCCACATGCTGGGGATTGCTTCCCATTCCTAGTGCAGCTTGCTGAATAAAATACATATATCCATTATGTGATTATTATTCAGTGTTGTAGCGCGGAGGGCGTTTCTCCAGAAAGGCGCGCATTCCTTCTTGACCATCTGGATGGCCAGCACATGCTACCAGTCCGCGTCGTTCACGTTCCAATTGTGTTTCCCAGGACGTATCGAACGAATCGGTTAGCAGCGCCTTGACTTGTTCGAAGGTGTGTAGCGATTTTTCGGCAAGGGTGTGCGCCATACCCAGGGCAGTTTCGAGCAATAGCCTATTGGAAACTACTCGCGTTACTAATCCCCAGCTCAGCGCCTGTTCAGCAGTGATCGGTTCATCAAAGGCAGCAATTTCCAGGGCGCGAGCCAGCCCGACTAGGCGAGGCAGAGTAAATGTACCGCCGGCGTCGATACAGAGAGCATTGCTGGTAAAGCCTTGCTTTAGCCGCGCCGAATCCGCCATGATCCGGAAGTCACAGGATAGCGCCAAGGAAAAACCACCTCCCGCGGCGATCCCGTTAATAGCGGCGATCACTGGCTTACGCAGCCGGCGAATTTCCGTCACACAGACGTGGACGTGAGTGGCCAATTCGTGGAAAGCCGCTGCAGGTCCATGGGGATGAGCTTGTGCGAACTTGATGTCGCCGCCAGCGGAGAAGGCTGTACCGTTGCCAGTGATGACGAGACCGCGAATGGCTGGGTCAGCTCCCAGATCCAGCAATTTCCGGATAAGCGCTTGTGCAGTAATAATATTTAAGGCGTTGTAGGATTCTGGACGATTCAGGGTGAGTTGAGCAATCGGCCCGTGGATAGCCGTGAGAACGACCTCGCTCATGCGATTTTCTCCAGAGTGAAGTTTACTTTAGGCGGGTAGTACCCGGGCCAATACCATTTTGAGATATTCGGTTTCGGGAATCGCCGGAGGCACCGGATGATCAGGTCCCTGCCGGCCCTGTTCCAGGATAACCAGATTACGGTCCAAATGCCGTGCGGCTTGCAACAAAGTCTGGATCAGCAGGTCCCGCGATAGTAACTGGGAACAGGAACAGGAGACGAGCAGTCCGTCGCGTTCTAGCACCTGCATCGCCATCTCATTGATCCGCCGGTAGGCCAGCGCGCCTTCCTTGAAGTCCTTGCGGCGCTTGATAAAGGCCGGTGGATCGACGATCACGACGTCGAAGCGCTCACGGGCCTCACGCAACGCCTTCAATACCTCGAAGGCATCGCCCTGCTGGATCTGCACTTGATTGCTGATCCCGTTGAGGCTTGCGTTGGCAGCAGCCAACGCGAGCGCTGGCGCGGAACTGTCCACCACGCGCGCTTCACGCGCCCCGCGCGCTGCGGCGCGAATGCCCCAGGCTCCAACATAACCGAACATGTCCAGCACACGCCGGTCGCGGACATAGCGATCCAGGTGGGCGCGGTTATCCCGTTGGTCATAGAACCAGCCAGTCTTTTGCCCAGTGCGCGGCGCAATTTGGAAACGGAGACCGTCTTCCTCAACGGTGACGAACTCGGGAACCTCGCCAGCAGCCTCAGCGACATAACGCTCCAATCCTTCCAGTTCCCGCATTGGACTGTCGTTGCGCCACAATATGGCTCCTGGTTTCAGTACTTTTTGCAAAGCCATGAGTATGTCATCCTTGAGCCGTTCCATACCGGCAGTGGTGATCTGCACGACGCATAAATCACCGTAACGATCCACGATTAAGCCCGGCAGACCGTCGCCCTCGCCATACACCAGCCGGTAGAAGGGTCGTTCGTAGATGCGCTCGCGTAAACTCAGCGCCACATTCAGGCGATGTACCAGTAGCGAAGGGCTTAACGGATGTTCAATATCACGGCTCACCAGCCGGGCGCAGAGCAAGACATGAGGATTAATATAGCCGGTACCCATAAATTGGCCGTTGCTGGCCTGGATCGTCACTGGTTGGCCCGGCTGAAAATTGCGCAGCGGCGTTGCTTCTACGTCGATCTCGTTGCTGTAGATCCAGAGGTGGCCGGCGCGCAACCGGCGATCTTCATTCTTGCGCAGACGCAAGGGGGCAAATTCGGTGGAGGAGACAGGATTTGTGGGCATGGGAGCAGGCTATTCCAGAAGATGAGGCGTGGAAGCGATGGATGGCGAAAACAACAAACGGTTCCATCGCCAGGCGAATTGTCAGAAGCTACCTGCTAGCTTAACGCAAACTGTGAGTTTCCCGATGCCTAAGATGCGTACCAGTTTCCAGGGTCTGGTCCGGCTGCTGGCGAAAAGCCTGTACCCGGAACCGGAGGTGTTTATTCGTGAATTGCTGCAAAATGCCCATGACAGCATTCAGTTACGCCGGATTCATACTCCAGATCTGGCCGGTGAGATCCATGTCGACGTGGACGAAACCGCCCGGACTTTGCGTTTTGCCGATAACGGTAGCGGCATGGATCAGCGGGATATCGAAGATTTTCTCAGCGTGATTGGCAGCACTGGCACGGGTAGCCGTGTTCAGGAATTGGCAGCGCGAGATGTGGCAGTTGCCACCATTGGCCAATTCGGTATCGGTTTGCTGTCGGCGTTTACTGTAGCGGAGCAGGTCGAAGTTCTGACTCGTAAGCCGGGCGCGGCGCAAGCTTGGCGCTGGGTTAACCACGGTGGCGAAGATTACCAGCTGAAGGCTATACCGGCGACCGTGCAATTGCCTGGCACGCAGGTTACGGTCACTTTAGCGCCTGACCGGACCAACTTCCTCGGCGGGCGCCTGATTCGCCAGACGGTGCGTCGCTACGCCGATTTTCTGCCGTTCCCAATTCTGCTAAATGGCTTCGGACCCATCAATGCTGTCCATGCGCCCTGGCATCAGTGGGGTTGGAACGATCCCGTGGAGCGGGAACGGTCACTGGCAGCCTTTCTCAGCCAGCGCTATGGCGACCCGCCCTTACTGGTTATCCCGATTGATTTAGCGCAACCGCGCGCGTTGGGTGGTTTATTCATCCCGAGCCGCTACACGCCTGGCAGTCTGACAGGTGGTGTTGTGGACTTGTTTCAAGCGCGGATGGCGATTCGCCTGAATGACAACGAATTACTGCCAGAATGGGCGGGTTTTGTGCGTGGCGTGGTGGATGGTCCTGATCTGCAACCGACCGCTGCTCGCGATAACGTGCTACATGATGCTACCTGGTGTGCCCTGCGCGTGGCGCTGGGGGAACAGATCGTCGCCAGCCTACGCGATCTTGCGAACCATGATCAGCCACGCTTTCTGCAACTCTGTGACTGGCAGCATGATGCGATCAAGGGCATGGCGGCGCGGCATAAGGGATTCAGCGCAGCAGTGCTAGACTATCTACCGTTTGCCACGCATCAAGGGCAGTTGACCTTGCCCGGCATTCTGGCCCGCCAGCCGGTCGCCGGGCATGGCAAGCGGCCGCTCTACTTTTTCACCCACGAGACCGACACCAATCAATTCGATACGCTCTGTCAGGCGCGTGGAGTACTGGCTGTCAATGCGGGCCGGCCCTTTGACGAAACGCTGCTGCGCCGCTACGCCAGTCAACACGCTGAAACTGTCGAATTGAAGCCATTAGACCGGTTAGACGATCCGGATTGGTACGAACAGTTGGCGGTAACAGAACAGGTTGCTTACCGGCGATTGGAACGGGTGCTGGATTGGGTGCTGGCGGAACGGAAAGTATCGGTGCGCACGCAAGTGCGCCGGTTTCAACCAGACAGTCTGAGTGCAGTATTGCTGACCGGTCAGCGCGTCACAGCATTCGATACCATGGAGCGGGCGTTGGAAAAACCTTTTGTGTTGGACGGACTGGCAGAATTAGCGGGCGAGGTGCGTGACCAGCTGCGGCAGTACCCGTTGACCTTGTTTCTGAACGCAGAACACCCGCTGGTGCAGCGCTTGGGTGCATTGGCTGAGCCGGACCATCCTCGTTATCATTCAATTCTGACCGGGTTGTATTACAGTGCTCTGCTCAATACCCAGCATCGGCTGACCCCGATGGTTGCCCGGTGCTTCCATGCGGACTTGCAAGCCTTGCTGTGCGAACATTTAGAGCTATGCCTCCAACAGGAACCGTCCGATCCTTAAGCTGGACGGCTGACATACCGGTTACAAGCTATTGGATATCCTCAGTGCTTCTCTGACGAGCCATTTTTACAGGCAAGGTGCTGCGGGCCGTTTGATAACCCAAATCATGGAGCTGGTTTTTCGGATTGGGTATCATGTGGTTAATGAGATGCTGAGAGGTGGTATCCATTGGTTTTCACACTTCTCGGCGTCCGGCGAAAGCGTGTGCCAATGTACCGCCGTCCACGTATCCCAATTCTCCACCCAATGGTACTCCGTGGGCGATGCGCGTGGCGCGGATGCCGCGCTCGCGGGCCAATTCGGCAATGTAATAAGCTGTGGCTTCACCTTCCACGGTTGGATTGGTGGCGAGAATAATTTCGCGGATTTCACCTTCATCCAGCCGGGTTTCTAGAATCTCCAATCCTAGTTCTGCTGGACCGATGCCATCCAATGGCGACAAGTGGCCCATTAGTACAAAGTATCGACCCTGAAAACTGGTTGACTGCTCTACTGCCAGCACATCAGCCGGTGTTTCGATCACGCACAACAGAGCAGGATCACGGTTCGGGTGGGTGCATAGGGTACAAATTTCTGTCTCGCTCAGATCGCGGCAGAGCCGGCAGTGGCCAATCCGATCCAGGGCTATTCGCAGCGCTTCAATCAGCTTTCCGGCGCCTTCGCGATCTCGTTCCAGTAGATGCAGCGCCATGCGCTGGGCGGATTTCGGTCCTACCCCCGGCAAGCAGCGCAGCGCCGCCATCAATTGATTCAGCAGCGGCGAGGCCATCATAAAGCGAGCAGCCGGTCAGAAGGGCAGCTTGAGATCACCCATCATCCCCGGCGGCAGGCCCATGCCGGAGGTGAGACCAGACATCTTGTCTTGGACGGTGCGCTCGACTTTATGCACTGCATCGTTGAAGGCGGCAGCGACCAAATCCTCCAGCATGTCCTTATCGTCGCCCACCAGGCTATCATCAATGTGTATCCGTCGAACCTCATGGCGACCGGTAATTACGATACGGACTAACCCGCCGCCTGATTCGCCATTGATTTCCATTTCTGCAATTTCTGCCTGCGCCTTTTGCAGGTTTTCCTGCATCTTCTGTGCTTGTTTCATCAGGTTTCCCAAACCGCCTTTCATCATTTTTCCTCCATAGATTAGCTATCGCTTTCGTCAAGCGGGTGGATCGCGGTAATCCGCGCATCGAACATTTCTTGCATATCCCGCACATGCGGATCTTGTTGAGTGTGCTCAGCCGCTGCCTGGCGCCGTTCCGCCTGCTGCTGATCCTGATGACGGGCTGGCGTCTCGGTGGTGTGGCCAAACTGGAACGTCAGATTAATTGGTTCGCCAAAGTGCTGTTCCAGCGCGGTTTTCAATCGATCTGTGATATAGGAATTAAGTAATGGCTTAAAATTAGGCTCTAGCCTAAGTTGAAAGTGATGACCGTTGTGCGCCACCAATTGGCAGTTTGACGCTAAGTCCCTCTCTCTGTGATTCAAATCCAGTTGCTTTATCAATAATTCCCACTTCGACGCCGAGGATGCGGGTGTTGATGGAGGTGTTGATGGACTAGAGGTAATAGTAGGCTTTTCAATTGCTCGTATTGGCGTAGTAACCGGAATTGGTGTTGCCGCCTCCAACGTCGCTGGCCGGAAACACAGCATCCGTAACAATACCATCTCGAAACCGCCTCGTGAGTCGGGTGCCAAGGGCAGATCACGCCGGCCAAGCAACGCGATTTGGTAAAACAACTGTATGTCCTCAGGCAGCAGCATCTCTGCAAACCGCCGTACCTCTTCAGGGTCAGCGGCTTCATCATCCGTCGGCGCATTTGGCACGACTTGGGCCAGAGCGACCCGCTGCAATAGTGACAGCAATTCGGCCAGCACCATTGAATAGTCAGGTGTATGTTCGTCCAATACTGCAATCTGTTGAAGTAAGCCTGGAGCATTGTTGGTGGCCAGCATCTCGAGTAACTGAGTGACTTGCCGCCGATCGATACTGCCGAGCATAGCGCTGACCGTTGCCGTTTCCACTTGGCCGCCGCCGAAGGCGATCGCTTGATCCAGCAGGCTCAAGGCGTCACGCATACTACCGTCACCAGCGCGGGCAACAAGCTGTAGCGCCGCTGTTTCGTGTGGGATAGCCTCCTGCACCAGTATGTGGTCAAGATATCGAGCGATCATGTTGGCTGGCAGGCGTTTAAGGCTGAATTGGAGGCAACGCGATAGGATTGTGACGGGTAGTTTCTGCGGGTCGGTCGTCGCCAGCAGAAATTTCACATGCGGAGGGGGTTCTTCCAGAGTTTTCAACAAGGCGTTAAAGCTGTGATTGGAAAACATATGGACTTCATCGATCAGGTACACTTTGAAGCGCCCTCGACTAGGCGCGTATTGCACGTTTTCCAATAGCTCCCGGGTCTCGTCGACCTTGGTGCGGGAAGCAGCATCGACTTCAATCAGATCTACGAAGCGGCCCGTGTCAATCTCCTGGCAAGCGCTGCACTCACCACAAGGCTTAGAAGAAACGCCAACTTCGCAATTTAACGACTTAGCAAGGATCCGGGCAATGGTGGTCTTACCCACTCCTCGCGTGCCGGTAAATAGAAAGGCGTGGTGTAACCGTTGCCGGTCGAGGGCGTTGGTTAAGGCGCGAACGGCATGCTCCTGACCCACAAGTTCATGAAAAGTGCGTGGCCGCCACTTGCGGGCTAGAACCTGGTAATTCATACCAACTCCCTGTGGCGTGAAAAAGCTATAATTCCTTGGTTTTTAAGCTTTAACCGTTCGCTTTTCACCTTTCACCTTAGAGAAGGGCGACGACCCCTAACCGCCACACCCCGGCGCCCGAGGCTACTGCTGCCGCTGCTCCCTTCCGGGCCTGACGGGATTCACAGTTTGTCGTCGCGGGGGGACCGATAGGGGCCGCCATTGAAACAGGCCGGTAACTTTAACATTAGGCGCCGCTACAATCTACGCCCTCATGCCGTAATAACCAGCGTTTGATCCCAAGCAGGTCGCCAGTAACTTCGCCTGCGTAACCGCCCAATCCCTGCCGCCCCACCACTCGGTGGCAAGGAATCAGGATTGGGAGAGGGTTGCTCCGGCAGGCGCCGCCGATAGGGCGCGCTGCGGTATCAAGTTGTTGCGCCAGCTCGCTGTAGGTCAGTACCGTTCCCGGAGGAATGGTTTGCAGGGCTGCCCACACCCGTTGCTGAAACGCTGTTCCTTGCGGCGCCCGCAGGATCGTGAAAGGCGAACGGGGATTATGGAAATAAGCCTTTAATTCTTCGGCGGCTTGTGCGGCTGCGGTATTTGCCGGTGATTTTTCAACAATGCCAATAGGCAGATAATCCAGTGCGTCAACGGCCATGCCATTCATTCGAATACCAATAACACAACCAAACGGTGCAGCAATAATGGCTTGATAGGTATTGGTCAGTGTCATTTCAGGTGTTGCTAGGCCAGTCAGCGTGGAACATAACTGAGCCAGTCGCGACTGGCATCGCCGTAGACGATGAAGTGGGGGTTGAGCAACGAGTCACGGGTGTTGTAGCGTAGAGACCGGCCGGTCTCTGCTGAGACCACCTGACCGCCGGCAACTTCAACAATAGCCTGGGCAGCGGCAGTATCCCATTCCGAGGTTGGTCCCATGCGGGGATAGACGTCCGCTGCGCCCTCTGCAACTTGGCATAATTTGAGTGAACTGCCGATGGTGACCAGCTGATGAGGCCCAAGGGCGGCAACGAATTTTTGCAAACCCGGCCCACCATGCGATTTGCTGCCTACCACCCGCACAGGCTGGCTGTGTTTTAACGGCTTAACCGTAATTGGTTGCGGTCGCCGGCCCGGCTCATCACGGAACGCGCCGTAGTGGCGGGCGGCGAAGTAGCATAACCCGGTTACCGGCACCCGTACTACACCCAGTATTGGTTCGTGATTTTCAATCAGCGCGATGTTGACGGTGAATTCGCCGTTATGCTTCACAAATTCCTTGGTACCGTCCAGCGGGTCCACCAGCCAATAGCGGTGCCATTGGAGACGCTCCGTAAACGGAATGGCGGCTGATTCTTCGGATAGTACTGGAATCTCGGGTGTCAGCGCGCGCAAGCCAGCCACAATAGTTCGATGGGATGCTAAGTCGGCCGCTGTCAATGGGCTGTTATCTTCCTTGGCAGTCACCTTGAACGCTGTCGCATAAATCTCCAAAATCCGCTCGCTCGCTTCCAGCGCCAGCGCTCGGACCGATTCCAGCCAGGCTACCTCGTCATTATGCATATAGCTTCCTCGCACCCTGCTTTCAATCTTTAGCCTTTAGCGCAACTTCTCCTTGATACGCGCTGCCTTGCCTTCCAGTCCGCGCAGGTAATACAGCTTGGCGCGGCGTACATCACCCCGGCGCTTGACGCTAATATCGGCAATTATCGGGCTGTGTGTCTGGAACACCCGTTCTACACCTTCGCCGTGGGAGACCTTGCGCACCGTGAAGGCTGAATTCAAGCCACGATTACGCTTTGCAATCACGATGCCTTCGAAAGCTTGCAGGCGCTCACGGTTACCTTCTTTGACCTTAACCCGTACTACTACTGTGTCGCCGGGATTAAATGAGGGAATTTCACGGGTCATCTGCTCCCGTTCGAATGCTTCAACCAATTTACTCATAGCACTAAGCTCCACGTTGCTCGGGGAAATTACTGACTGTGTCAGTATTTCCATTATTTTCTTGATATTTTTCAGTAAATTCGACCAGTAATTGCTGGTCATAGGCGGTTAGTTTTTGCCGCGCTAGCAGTTCGGGCCGGCGCAACCAGGTTCGTCCTAGTGCCTCGCGCCGCCGCCAGCGGGCGATGGCGGTATGATCTCCGCTCAATAATACCGGAGGTACGCATCTCCCATCGATTTCCTCTGGCCGGGTGTAGTGTGGGTAGTCTAGCAGGCCGTCCATGAACGAATCTTGCTCAGCTGATTCATTGTCATTTAGAACCCCTGGCAACAATCGGACGACTGCATCGATCATAACCAGCGCTGCCAGCTCGCCACCACTCAACACATAGTCACCAATGGACCATTCTTCGTCCACTTCGGTATCGACGAGCCGTTCGTCGATGCCTTCATAGCGTCCAGCCAGCAGAATTAAACGTGGCTCACCGGCCAGTTGCCGTACTCCATCCTGAGTCAACGGCCGGCCCTGAGGGCTGAGATAAAGTGTTTTTCCCGAAGGTTCCACTGCTGAGCGCGCCCGTTGCAGAGTATCGCGCAACGGCTGCACTTTCATGACCATCCCGGGTCCTCCGCCGTAGGGCCGGTCATCCACGGTTCGATGCCGGTCCTTGGCATCATCGCGTGGATTCCAGGTTACAACTTCAAGCAAACGACGTTCGACCGCTCGACCCGTCACCCCAAAACGCAGCAAGGTTTCAACCATTTCCGGAAATAAGGTCACTACATCCACGCGCATGACAGCATTCCTGGCTCTCCGTCCTTTGAGGGAGAGGGGTAAGGGGGATGACGGGAGTGCAGGGAGTTTAAAAGTCCGGATCCCAATCTACTCGCAATAATCCTTGCCCAAGATCAACTTCGACAACGACCTGATCTTTTACAAACGGCAACAACCGTTCCCGCTCGCCTGTCACGACTAACACATCATTAGCGCCGGTAGCGAACACCCGGCTGACCGTGCCTAACTTGGCTCCTTCCAGCGTCACTACGCACAATCCTTCCAAATCGGTCCAGTAGTACTCACCCGGCGCAGGCGGCGGCAATTGTTTGCGGCGCACGGCAATGGCGCTTTGAATCAGGGTTGCCGCTTGATCACGATCGTCATAACCGGCGAACTTCAACACCACTCCCGCGCCGTGGGCGCGGCCATCCTCGATGGTAGAAGACTGCCATTTGCCTTGCCGGTTCAGAAAAACCGGGTTATAGCTGACAATACCATGACGCGGTTCAGTATGAGAAAAAACCCGCACCCAGCCCTGTACGCCAAATAGACCGGAAACCCGGCCCAGCACCACCCAATTGTCGCTCATTATGGCAGGATGAATTCACAGTTCCATTTTACTGGGCTGCTGCCGCTGATTGCTGACGGGCTTGTTCCTTAATCAGGCTGACCACGCGTTCCGAGGGCTGTGCACCGGTATTCAGCCAGTACTGCAGCCGCTCCTGGTTCATGCTTAACCGTTGTTCCTTACCGCTAGAGACCGGGTTAAAAAAGCCGAGCCGCTCGATACAGCGACCGTCACGCCGGTTGCGGCTGTCGGTCACGACAATAGTGTAGAAGGGGCGTTTTTTGGCGCCGCCACGGGACAGGCGAATACTAACCATGCGCTGTGCATACCTCTTGCGAATTCTGATGGCCATGCGAAAAAGCCGCCGGTAGGGGCAGCCAAATGAAACGGGAGATGATAGCGGAAATTTCGGGTGTTTGAAACTTTCTGGAAATGACCACTTCAGATCAATTTGACAAGATTGAATCAAGAGGCTGGCTATTATCACTTGGCACTTAGTTTAATTTAAAGAATTAGGAGTTACGCAGTTGCCTGCGGATAGGGTACAAAAGCGCCATGAACCCACCCAAAGTTGATGACGAAACCTCCATCAATTTTCTGATGGCGACGCCGACGGTGTGCAGTGCGACGGAAGCGGCGCGAGTGCAGCCGGAGGCTGTCGACCCGCCGGCGCATGATGCTTTTACCCGATTGTTGCATCGACAGGAACCGGATGCGGCGACGCTGTGGCGAGAAGCGGCCCCACAGGTCGAGCGACAGGGAGGGGTGTTGGTGGTCGATGACTCGACCCTGGATAAGCCGTATGCCAAGAAAATCGAATTGGTGCAGCGACATTGGTCGGGCAAGCACCATGCGGTGGTGGAAGGGATCAATCTCATCACCTTGTTATGGAGCGACGGTGATCGTCATGTGCCGGTGGACTATCGGATCTACGACAAAGCCGGGGATGCCTTGACAAAAAACGATCATTTCCGGGCGATGCTGGAGGTGGCGCACGGGCGCGGTTTCGTGCCGGATTATGTAGTTTTCGATAGTTGGTACAGTGGCTTGGATAACCTCAAACAAGTTCGAGACTTGGGGTGGAAGTGGCTGACACAACTCAAAACGAACCGCCTGGTCAATCTCGATCGGACGGGATTACGCCCGGTGGCCCACGTCGAAACGGCGGCTCAAGGCGCTATCGTCCATTTGAAAGGCTATGGTTTGATCCGCCTGTTCCTGATCGTCGCCCCAGACGGTGACAAGGCATACTGGGCGACCAATGACCTGAATATGATGGCGCTAACCCGAGTCCGTTTCGCCGGTTATGCCTGGACCATCGAACATTATCATCGCGGGATCAAACAGTATTGTGGCGTGGAGCGCGCTCAGGTTCGCGCCGCTCGCGCCCAACGGAATCACATCGGTTTGTCTTTGCGTGCCTTCTTGCGCTTGGAGTGGCATTGCTACCAGACCGGCATCAGTTGGTTCGAGGCCAAAACCGCCATCATCCGCCCCGCCGTGCGGGCCTATTTGGCCAATCCACTTTATACCTTACCGGCAACTGCGTAACTCCTAAGAATAAAGAAAATATAAACAGCTCTCTATCTATAGAAATGGAGTAAGTAATCTATGAGTCATCATCGCCTGTCAATGATAGCGCTGTGGAGCAGGTTGCTCGCTATCGTTCTTGCCTTGGCGGCCTTCACCTCATGGGCTGGGACGCCTGCTATCGAGCGGTTGTTGCCGGAAGATCGTGCAGTGATCAATCAGGGCCATGCTGTCGAAGTCATTATCGAGTTTGATCAAACTGAAGCAGCGAGCTTAGCCGCGGAACGCCAGCAGCGAGCCGGGTTACGTTACGATGACGCGCTCAGCCTGGCTGAACGTGCGCAAAGTTATCGCCGGCAAAAAGATCAACTCCTGGCGGCCTTGGCGGCGGAACCATTGACGGTGCAGAACAATTACGACTATCTGCCGATGCTGACGGTGCGATTGCGTTCGCCGGTGACGCTGAAAGCTTTACTGCGCCAGCCTGGGATCAAGGCTGTGCATTCTAATGTCAAATTGCACTACATGCTGGCGCAAAGCCTGCCGCTGATCCAGCAGCCGGAAACAGCTGCCCAGGGTGGCACTGGCACCGGCGCCACGGTCGCTGTGCTGGATACGGGTGTGGATTATACCCGGGCTGCTTTCGGTAGTTGCACGGTGCCCGGCGGATCATGCCGGGTGATTCATGCGCAAGATTTTGCGCCTGACGATGGCGCGCAAGATGATGACGGCCACGGCACTAATGTCGCTGGTATTGTGCTAGGCGTTGCGCCCAGTGCCCGGATCGCCGCCCTCGATGTTTTCAGAAACGATGGATTCGCTTATTCCAGTGACATCATCGAAGCTATCAATTGGGTGATCGCCAACCGGGATATCTACAACATCGTGGCGATCAATCTAAGTTTGGGCGGTAACCGATATGATGTGCCTTGTCCCTCTGACGTCTTTGCTACCCCGATTGCCAATGCCCGGGCGGCTGGCATTTTAACAACCATCGCCTCGGGCAATGAAGGTGACAAAAACGCTATCGATAGTCCAGCCTGCGTCCCAGCAGCAATTTCAGTCGGCGCAGTGTATGACGCCGGTCAAGGCGATATCTCCTGGAGTAATTGCACCGATCGCAATACTCAAGCTGACCAGGTGACCTGCTTCTCCAATAGCGCTGATTTCCTGACGTTGCTAGCCCCAGGAGCGCTGATTACGGCGGCGGGCGCAACCATGGGCGGCACATCTCAGGCTACGCCGCATGTGGCTGGCGCGATCGCTGTGCTACGTGCAGCCTATCCCAGTGAATCACTGGATGCCATTATCGCCCGGTTCAGTAACAACGGTGTTCTTGTCACGGATACCAATGGTGTTATCAAGCCGCGTATTGACCTGCTCAGCGCTTATACTGCCAATCGTGCAGCTTATGCGCTTATGGTGAACAAAGCGGGGACCGGTGGCGGCACAGTGAGCAGCACGCCGGTAGGTATTGATTGCGGCAGTCAGTGCCGCGCCGGTTTTGCGGCGGGAACCGCCGTGAATTTGATCGCGGCCCCGAATCCCGGATCAACCTTCACTGGTTGGGGCGGTGCTTGCTCGGGGGCAAGCGCCTGCACAGTCATTATGGATGCCGCATACAGTGTGACCGGGATCTTTAGCGCGGCCAATAATCTCTCGCTGGGCGAAGCATTGGACAATACCGCGCTGGATTGGCGCACGACCGGTGCTGCCGGTTGGCAAACTGTGCAGCTAAACAACCGTGATGCAGCGCGTAGCGGTGCGATCAGCGACAACCAGGTTTCGGAATTGCAAACATCCATTACTGGGCCAGGAACTTTGACCTTTCAATGGCGGGTCTCTTCAGAGCCGGGGTACGATTACCTGGAATTTCAGATCGATGGTGTATTGCAGTTTCGGATCAGCGGCGCATCGGAACGGCAAACCCGGACGGTTACCATCGGTGCAGGTACGCACGAGGTACGATGGGTTTACCGTAAGGATAGCGCGATTTCTGTGGGCGAGGATGCCGGTTGGGTGGATGCCGTGATCTTTGTTCCTACGCAAAGTAGCCTGCCCAATCTGACCGTGACCCAAGTTGGCAGCCCAGCCAACGGAACACCGGGAGGGATGATCGAAGTGTCTGCTACGGTCGCTAATCAAGGCGATACTACGGCAGGCAGTTTTTCGTTGGCCTTTTTACTATCGGATGATCCGGTGATCACATTCAGTGATACCACGACTGGTTGGGGATGTTCCTTTGATAGCTTGGCAGGTGGCGCTACCAAAACCTGTAGCGGTGAAATTAGCATTCCCGCGACCCTGGAGTCTGGCGTCTATTATTTGGGCGCGTATGCTGATTTGAACGGTGAAGTGACTGAAAGTGATGAAACCAATAATGGACAAGCCGCTGATAAATCGATAGTTATTGCTAGTAGCGTTTCCTCGCTGATCGTGACCCGGGTTGGTTCAGGGGCCGGTAAGGTCAGTAGCAATCCGGCAGGTATCGACTGCGGCAGTCAGTGCAATATGAATTTTGCCACTGGGACCGTGATAATCCTCACGGCGATTCCCAGTCTCGGCTCCACTTTTGCTGGTTGGGGCGGCGACTGTACCGGTACGAGGAAGCGTTGCCGGACGACATTAGATGTTGCCCGGAACGTCACCGCGACCTTTAACGCCACTACGGGCCTCGAAGCCTTCTTGCCGAACGGTATCTTACCTCGTGACTGAATGATGCCCGTCACCTTCAATGCGGCGTGGACCCTTGCCGGCGGCTGGGCCGGGACCGTGCGATTTGCGAGATTACCTTCAAGTCACAGTGGAGACCCGCCCTATGACTTCAGAGTTGGAAAACTGCCTGATGGCAACCGGCTTTGCAAGCCACGCATCATCTTCATCATGCCGCCACCTTTCATTTTTTTCATCATCTTTTGTGCTTGGCTAAACTGCTTAAGCAGACGGTTGACATCCTGAATCTGCGTACCCGAACCGGCGGCGATGCGGCGCTTACGTGAGCCTTTGATGATATCTGGGAGTCGACGCTCACCCGGCGTCATGGAATTAATGATCGCGATCAGCCGCTTGGCTTCTTTATCGGTTGCCTGCTCTTTGATTGCGGCTGGGGCGGTGTTAAAGCCCGGTATTTTCTCCAGCAAGCCGGCGATGCCGCCCATGTTCATCATCTGTTCCATCTGTTCACGGAAGTCCTCCAGGTCAAAGCCTTTACCCTTCTGAACCTTTTGGGCCAGCTTAAGCGCTTTTTCCTTGTCGACCTTGCGCTCCATTTCCTCAACCAAACTCAACACATCGCCCATGCCGAGAATGCGAGAAGCCACCCGGTCGGGGAAAAATGGCTCCAGTGCAGCAGTTTTTTCCCCAACCCCGAGGAATTTGATCGGCTGGCCGGTGATGTGGCGGATCGATAATGCCGCCCCACCTCGGGCATCGCCGTCGGTCTTGGTCAATACCACCCCGGTCAGCGGTAGGGCGGCATTAAATGCCTGAGCAGTATTAGCCGCATCCTGGCCAGTCATACTATCGACCACGAACAGAGTTTCAATCGGCTCCAGCACGGTATGCAGCCGTTGGATTTCCGCCATCATCTCCGCATCGATATGCAGGCGGCCTGCGGTATCGACAATCAGAGCGTCCACACCCTGCCGGCGAGCATGTTCCAATGCTTGGCGGGCGATAGCGTCCGGTTTCTGCGCAGAGTCGCTGGGAAAAAATTCAGCGCCGACCTCTCCGGCCAATTTCCGCAATTGCTCGATTGCCGCTGGCCGGTACACGTCACAACTGACCACCAGCGTCTTTTTGTGCTGATGCTCTTTGATCCAGCGGGCCAGCTTGGCGACACTGGTCGTTTTCCCAGAGCCTTGCAAACCGGCCATGAGTACCACAGCCGGCGGTTGTGTCCGTAAATTCAGTTCAGCATTGGCTTCGCCCATGATGTGAATCAATTCCTCATGGACGATCTTGATCAGTACCTGGCCAGGTGTCAGGCTGAGCAGAACCTCCTCACCAACCGCCCTTGCACGTACTCGATCGATAAACTCACGGACGACCTGTAGCGCTACATCGGCTTCCAGCAGTGCCATGCGTACTTCGCGCAAAGCGTCCTTGATGTTGTCTTCAGTCAGGCGGCCTTGGCCGCGCAGGTTCTTAACAGTGCGCAGGAGTCGTTCGCTGAGATTTTCAAACATGCGGGTTCAACCTTCGTAAGCAGTAGTATGAAGTAATTATAAAGGAATCAATTAGAGAACGTGCTTCTAAGCGAGGGTCGTTCCATGTCATCATTAACGTCTCCACGTTGGAACGTGGGGACACCTATCCATGGAATCATCATGAATGCGTTGATTGGCGGCCTCGCTGCTCTGTTCTATTGTCTCGCCGGTGGCTGGTTAGCCATGCGATTAGCGCGTGCCAGCGCTGGCCGGTCCGGCGCCAAAGGTGGTCCGCTGGCACTCGGTTGGGGTGCGGCGTTGCTGCACGCAATGATCCTATCGCAGACCGTTTTTCAGCCTGCGGGGTTAAATCTTGGATTTTTCAATGCCCTGTCTTTTACCGGTTGGCTGATCGGTGTCCTGTTGCTGGCGGCGGCGATGGTGCGGCCAGTCGAAAATCTGGGGATCCTGCTACTCCCTTTCAGCGCCATGACATTGGTGTTGGGCCTGCTGTTTCCCACTGAACGCATCGTGGCTGACGCCGGGCAATGGCCACTGGAGCTGCATATTCTGATCGCGATTCTTGCTTATTCCCTGCTAGCGTTGGCGGCTGTGCAGGCGGCGCTGCTGGCCGTGCAGGACCGCCGGTTGCGTCAGCGCCAGCCTGGGGGTTTCCTCCGTGGCATTCCGCCCTTGACCGCCATGGAATCTTTGCTGTTTCAGATGATCGGCGCCGGTTTTATCTTGCTCACCATTACCCTGGTCAGTGGTCTATTCTTTCTACGTGACCTGTCCGCCCAGCATCTGGCGCACAAAGCTGTGCTGTCCTTTATCGCCTGGGGTGTTTTCGGTATCTTGCTGTGGGGCCGTTGGCGGTTTGGTTGGCGCGGACGCACTGCAATTCGCTGGACTTTGAGCGGCTTTGCGTTTCTGATGTTGGCCTATTTTGGCAGCAAATTGGTGCTGGAGTTGGTATTGCAACGTTATTAAGTGGATTCTTGACAACTTGCGTCGGCTACCCTTAAAAACGAAACTGACCATCTCAATCGAGGTTTTTGCGACTTGGACGATCTTCATATCGGCGTGCTGGGCATTGCCCTGGTATTGCTCATTGGCTGTTCCGCTTTCTTCTCTAGTTCTGAAACCGGATTAATGACGCTCAATCGCTACCGTCTACGCCATCGTGTCAAGGCGGGCGACAAGGCTGCGCAGCGCACCAGTAAATTGCTGGAGCGGCCGGATCGTTTGATTGGCATCATTCTGCTTGGTAATAATTTCGTCAATATTCTGGCCTCCTCAATCGCCACAATTATTGCTATCCATCTGATGGGCGAGGCTGGCATCGCGATATCCACGATTGCTTTGACCCTGGTGCTGCTGGTATTTGGCGAGGTCGCTCCCAAAACCCTGGCCGCTTTGCATCCTGAACGGATCGCTTTTCCCGCCTCGGCGGTACTGGGGCCATTGCTAAAAATTTTCTATCCCTTGGTCTGGTTGACCAACACCATTGCCAACAGCTTGCTACGGCTGTTCCGGGTAGCGATTGAGACGTCAGCTCAGCACCACACGCTCAGCGCCGAAGAATTGCGCACGGTGGTGCTGGAAGCCGGGGTGATGATCCCGAAACGGCATCAGACTATGCTGCTGAGCATTCTGGAACTGGAGGAGATTACCGTCGAGGACATCATGATTCCGCGCAACGAGGTGGCGGGGCTGGATCTGGAGGACGACTGGGAGGCGATCATTACCCATCTGACCCAGAGTCCCTATGGCCGGCTGGTCGCCTATCGCGACACGATAGATCAGGCTGTCGGGTTTCTGCATTTACGCAGGGTGTTGAATCTGATGGCGCAAAAGCCAGACTTTAATCGTGCGGATTTGGAAGGGCTGATTCGGGAACCCTATTTCATTCCGGAAGGTGCTTCGCTGACCCGGCAACTGGTCAATTTTCAGCAATTGCGCCGGCGAGTCGGGCTGGTCGTGGACGAATACGGCGATGTGATGGGGTTGGTGACGCTGGAAGACATTTTGGAGGAGATTGTCGGCGAGTTCACCACTGATCCGGCTGCAGTCGGCAACCGCAACCTGGTTCCGCGTGCCGATGGTGGTTATGTGGTCAGCGGCCGTACCTCTATTCGCAGTCTGAACCGCATGTTGGACTGGAAACTGCCTACTGATGGACCACGTACTCTTAATGGTTTGATCATGGAGCATTTGGAAGCCATCCCGGAACCGGGTGTCCGGTTGATCTTGGCCAGGCATCCGACTGAAATCGTCGAAATCACCGGAAACCGGGTCAAGACAGCGGTGATCTGGCCAAATCCGGAACCGATGAAGGAGGGGGAGGGGTGAGCGGGATTGCCTGCCATACCCAATCTTCGATGCCGTTCTCCGGTTGGTACTCTACCACCATCTCGCGCAGCAGCGCCCGCACGATTGGGTAGTCGAAAGCATGCGCAGCGGCATCCAGCCGGTTCAACCCGCCCTGAATAACCAACCACGGCGGATGCCCTTCACAGGCGCGGCGAATCATGGGATGTTCAGTGGGCAAGTCGCCTGTGCCGATCAATAGTTCTTCGCGTAACTTCTCACCGCTGCGCAGGCCGGTAAATTGAATTTCGATGTCTCCGTCTGGATGGTCTGCGTCCCTCACAGACAGGCCTGACAATTGGATCATCCGCCGGGCCAATTCCAAAATCCGCACCGGTTCGCCCATATCCAGCAGAAATAGATCTCCGCCTTGGGCGAGGGCGCTGGCCTGGATCACCAATTGTGCTGCTTCGGGGATGGTCATGAAATAGCGTTCCACCTCGGGATGTGTCACCGTTACTGGCCCGCCTCGACGAATCTGTTCACGGAACAGTGGCACCACTGAGCCGGAGGAATCCAGGACATTGCCGAAGCGCACCATGCACAGCCGGGTCGCATCGCTTCCTTCAGCTAATCCCTGAAGGATCATTTCAGCCAAACGCTTAGTCGCACCCATGACGTTGGTAGGCCGCACTGCCTTGTCACTGGATACCAGCACGAAGGTTTTAACCCCGGCGGCAATGGCGGCTTCAGCAGCGTACCAGGTGCCAAACACATTGTTGCGCACTCCTTCGATAGGATTGCGTTCAACGATCGGTACATGCTTATAGGCAGCTGCATGGTAAACCGTTTCAACGTCAAAGCGTTCCATCACCATTTGCAAGCGCCGATGGTGGATGACCGAACCCAGTAACGGAATGAGTTCGATATTCGTTGTATCCGCCACAGGAGCGAGGCCGGGGGTGAGAGGGTGGGAATGCTCCATATTGTCTAGCATCGCGCGCAATTCCTGCTCGATGATGTATAGCGCATACTCCGAGCGTTCGAACAACACCAGCCGGCGTGGGCGCAATGGCAGAATCTGCCGGCATAGTTCCGCACCAATCGAACCTCCAGCGCCCGTGACCATGACCGTCTTGCCGTTGACCCGTGCCTGTAGCAGGGTTGGATTGGGCTGGACGGAGTCGCGACCAAGGATATCTTCGACATCGATCTCGCGGAATTCGTCGATGCGGCGGGCGCCGCTCGTCAATTCCGCCAGTGTTGGCAGTGCCAAAACACGCACGGGTAGATTGGCCAAGGATTCCAGAATTTGCTGGCGGCGGCGGTGCGAGGCTGAGGGCAGGGCAAGGAGAATGAGGCCAGCGTCATAGCGGACAATCAGGCGCGGCAGTTTAAACGGCGCCCGCACCTTGAGTCCTAGCACCACGCTACTCCATAGTTGCGGGTTATCGTCCACAAACACGGTGGGTTCGAATTCGGCGCTGTAGCGCAAGGCATGGACCAGTTGCGCGCCGGCCTCACCCGCCCCATAGATGATCACTGGCGTCCGGGCGGTGGATAAGCGAAATCGCCGGCGCAGGGTACGGCGCAGCGCCAGCCGGCCGCCGCCAACCAGGGCGATCAGCACGAGCCAGGCAATTAACCATGACGAACGTGGCACGATGCCTTGGCGCATAAACACCCAGACCGCCATCATTAGCAGGAGACCGGCGCTTGTCCCTAGCACGATTGCGTGCAGCAGGCTCTCATCCGCATAGCGTAAGATCGGGCGGTATAGACCGGCCACGACGAAGGCCGGAATGAGAACTACGACTGCTAATGGAAACAACCAGATGACGTCTTGCAGCAGGTCCGGCCACCATTCACCGAGACGAATAGCGAACGAGGCCCAGACAGCGGCCAGCACCGCCACGGTGTCGCTGAACATCAGTAGAGCGCGGCGGATGGTAGTGGGAATATTCAAAAAGCTGGATATCACGAAATCAACGCTTTTACGGGCTACTTAGATGAAATCAGTCGTAACAGTAATTTTTGGCATGGTCAGGATAACTATCACGCCATTTCGATAAGCTCACGCAACACGGTGGTGGCGTAAGCGCCTCCCGGCAACCGGAATGTAAAAACCACGATGCCCGGTTCTAGAAATTCCAACGTAGAATCCCACACAATCAGTCGCAGCGCTCGCCGTTCCTGCTTCAGACCGGCCGCTGCTAGTCCATCACGGAAAAGGGGCCGCGTTGCAGCAATCACCTCTTCCAGCTCTTTGATTGAGTGGCCGCTGCGTAATTCACCGGCACCCCACAGTGGCCCCGTCGGATGCAGGTCGAATGTGGCGACTCGCTGGCAGATTGTTTCATCCAACGCATTGGTGGTAAAAATGCTGTGATTGCCAGCCAGCATCAATACCTCGCCCGGTAGCGCCTGGTTCCAGGTTCCCATGGCAACCCGCTGGGCCAGCACCTCATTGAACAGTGCCGAACGTGCAGCGGATAGGTACAGACCGCGTTGGTGCCGGTCACGTATTTTTGCTTGGCCGCTCAGCATCGCTTCGGCACGCTCCAGGTTGCTGGCTTCCCGCCCAAAACGCTGCTCGCCGAAATAATTGGGAACGCCAGTAGCGATGACGGCTTGCCACCGGCTGGCCAACTCAGCAGGATCGCCGTGCAGATCGCGGACGGTAATGCAAAACGTGTTGCCAGATAATGCGCCGCGCCGTAGTTTGCGGGAGTGGCGAATAGTTCTCAGTATTGTGAAGTCTGGATGCGGTCCGGCATGCCAATCAGGATCGGGTCTGCCAGGCAAATGCACCGAGAACCACTGCTCGGTAACCGCATGGCGGTCTTTAAGACCGGCATAGCTCACCGCGTTCGGCGAGACATTGGCGCGCATCGCCAGTTGCTTGGCTACCCAATCTGTATTGGCGCCGCGCTTACGCACCCGCAGCCAGGCATGTTCGCCGGCGCCATCCAGCGGGAAATCCAATTCTTCACGAACCTGGAAATCTTCGGGGATGGTGCGCAATCGCCCGCTCAGTCCGGGTTGGCCATAAGCGAAAGGGAGTGGATCGAAAGCTGCTACTGATTTCATTCCGGAACTCCGTGCTTAATGATGAAGATCCCAACCGATCGATTGCTGCCGGGCCGGGTGAATCAAAACATCAGGCGTAGCGTACCAGCAGCGCCACAGCATGAACGGCAATCCCTTCGCCGCGCCCAATGTAACCTAACCGTTCGGTGGTGGTCGCCTTTACATTGACCTGATTCAGAGCGATGCCCAGATCCGCCGCGATCGATTCGCGCATGGCGGGAATGTACGGTGCCATGCGTGGTGCTTGGGCGATGATCGTAGCATCCACATTGCTGACGGCGAGTGGCCGTTCCTGTAGGAGTAACCTAACCACTTGCCGCAGCAGCAAGCGGCTGTCAATGTTCTTGAATTCTGCATCAGTGTCGGGAAAGTGCTGGCCAATGTCCCCTAATCCCGCCGCGCCTAGCAATGCATCGCACAGCGCATGCAGCAATACATCTCCATCGGAATGGGCAATCAGGCCGTGCGTGTGCGGGATACGGATGCCGCCCAAAGTGATGAACTTGCCTGGGCCAAAGGCATGAACGTCAAAACCGTGTCCGATGCGCATACCCATGAAACCTCTAGGCGGAAGAAGCGGAACGGCGCGTCAAATAAAATTCAGCGAGCGCCAGGTCTTCCGGCCGGGTGATCTTTAAATTATCCGCCCGGCCTTCGATCAGGCGGGGCGCAAAACCTGCTACTTCCATCGCTGTGGCCTCGTCAGTCACTAAAAGCCCGCTTTTCATCACGACCTGCAGGGCGTTGCGCAAAACTCCCAGCCGGAACATTTGCGGAGTTAGCGCATGCCAAAGCTGTGAGCGGTCCACGGTTACCGTGACCCGTTGGCTCGCATTGGCCTGCTTCAGGGTGTCGCGCACCGGAATCGCGAGTAAGCCTCCGACCGGATCGCTAGCGAGTTCGGCTAACAGCCGGTCCAGGTCACTCACGGTCAGACAGGGACGAGCGGCATCGTGAACCAGCACCCAATCGCCGGGATGCGCATACTCCGACAACGCGTCCAGTCCGTTTAGCACCGAATGGCAGCGCTCAGCACCGCCAGTGACTATCCGCAGCGGTTTGTCAGGAGTGATGCCTGCGGCTACCTCGGGCCACCACTCGTCCCCGGCGCTGATAGCGACCACTAGGCCAGCGAGGCGTGGATAGCGCAGCAAGGTATCTAGGGTATGGGCAATCACCGGTTGGCCAGCCAACGGTAGATATTGTTTGGGAATCGTCGATCCCATTCGCTTGCCGGCGCCGGCGGCTGGCACCATCGCCCAATAACGCACTGTGTCCATCATCGCTTTTTTTCAGGATAGCGCGGATTTCCGGTTCCGCTCAATGAGACGGCGCTGGTGATTTACGGGATGATGCTCCCGGTTTGGCGGGTGGATTCTCTATTGGTTTCGGTAGAGGCTGCTCAAGGATGCGGTAAAAAGTCTCATCTGGCCGGATCATACCCATTTCGGCGCGTGCTCGTTCTTCAATGGCCATTAATCCGTTTTTTAAATCAGCAACATCTGCTTCCAGAGCGCGATTGCGCTCATCCAGTGCGGCATTTTCCTCAGTTTGCGTCTGGATGGTGATGCGCAGGGCATAAGTTTGCTGCACCCCGTCTTCAGCCAGCCACAGTAGATACTGCAAGAAAACCAGTGCTGCAATCAGCACCGCGATCAAAATCTGCAGTTTCAATCCTTGTTCGGTTGGATGGGCCATGACAGCGGATGAGCGGTAAAAATAATCGACGCCTCCCTCTGGCCCCATCCGCAACTAAAGCGATGGGAGAGGAAGGCGTGGTATGGAGGCACGCCATGATCCACCCCCTGACAGGCTAGGGAGCGGATCAGCCAATAGACTGCCGTGTTTAATCGCGGAACACGTTGAAGGCTTTCTTGCCTGGATAAACCGCAGCCGAACCCAATTCTTCCTCGATCACCAGCAGCCGGTTGTACTTGGCGATGCGGTCGGAACGGCTGAGTGAACCGGTTTTGATCTGACTTGCGGCAGTGGCCACCGCTAGGTCAGCGATCGTAGTATCCTCAGTCTCACCGGAGCGATGGGAAGAGATCGAGGTGTAGCCGGCGTCGGCAGCCATCTGGATCGCCGCCAGGGTCTCGGTCAAGGTGCCGATCTGGTTGACCTTGATCAGGATTGAGTTGGCGATGCCCTCATCGATGCCGCGCTTGAGGATCGAGGTGTTGGTGACGAACAGATCATCGCCGACCAGTTGCACTTTCTTACCTAAAATCTGGGTCAGATAGGCCCAACCCGGCCAATCGCTCTCGTCCAGACCGTCCTCAATGGAGACGATAGGATAACGGCTGACCCAATCGGCCAACTTGTCAGAGAATTCGTTGGAAGTAAAAGACTTGCCCTCTGCTTCCAATACATACTTGCCGTCCTTGTAGAATTCGGAGCTGGCGCAGTCCAGAGCGATGTAAAGATCCTTGCCTGGGGTGTAGCCAGCATTGCGAATCGCTTCCATGACTACATCTAGCGCAGCTTCATTAGATGGTAGATTCGGAGCGAAACCGCCCTCGTCGCCCACTGCGGTGTTCATGCCTTGCTTCTTGAGGACGGCCTTCAGCGCATGGAACACTTCTGCTCCCCAGCGCAGCGCTTCGCGGAAGCTGGGTGCACCGACTGGCATGATCATGAATTCCTGCATGTCCACGCTGTTATCAGCATGGGCTCCGCCGTTGAGGATATTCATCATCGGGACTGGCAGATGATACGGGCCGACCGGATTCAGGTATTTGTACAGCGGTACGCCTTTTTCGGCGGCAGAGGCATGAGCGGTTGCCATTGACACGCCGAGAAGCGCGTTGGCGCCGAGGCGGCTTTTGGTGGGGGTGCCGTCCAGGTCAATCATCCGCTGGTCGATGGCAGCCTGATTGCCAACTGCTTCAATACCCAGCAGGGCATCACGCAACTCACCGTTGACGTTAGCAACGGCCTTCAGGACGCCTTTACCAAGGTAGCGGCTCTTATCACCGTCACGCAGTTCCAGCGCTTCGCGGCTGCCAGTAGACGCACCGGACGGAACGCCCGCCGTGCCTTTGGCTCCGGATTCCAGGACCACGTCCACGCTGACGGTCGGATTGCCGCGTGAGTCCATGATTTCACGGCCACGGATCTCTTTGATTTTCGACATTCTTCAAACTCCTCTGGATGTTGCACTCTTGGGGATAAGGCTGTCATTGACAGTCATTCTAGTCCGGTTTCCAGGAAACCGTGCTGTTTAACCAGGATGTCCAGCGCTTGCAATGTGGTTAGCAAGGATTCCATTCGATCCAGCGGCCAAGCGTTGGGGCCATCGCTTAGCGCTTGGTGCGGATCAGGATGGGTCTCCATGAAAATCCCGGCAATGCCTACGGCTACAGCGGCCCGTGCTAGCGCCGGCACGAATTCCCGCTGACCGCCAGAAGCATTGCCTTGACCGCCGGGTAATTGCACTGAATGGGTGGCGTCGAACACGACCGGACAACCAGTCGCGCGCATTACCATCAGTGCTCGCATATCGGACACCAGATTGTTGTAGCCAAAGGATGCTCCGCGTTCGCAGACCATCAGGTGATCATTACCGGCCATGCGCGCCTTGGCGACGACATTGCGCATGTCCCAGGGCGCGAGGAATTGGCCTTTCTTGATATTGACCGGCTTGCCTTGGCGGGCCACATTCTGGATAAAGTCGGTTTGCCGGCACAGAAATGCTGGAGTTTGCAGCACATCCGCTATCGTCGCAACTTCCTCCAACGGTGTGTATTCATGCACATCGGTCAGCACGGGTACGCCAATCTGAGTCTTGATCTTCTCCAGGATTTTTAGCCCTTCTTCCAGGCCGGGGCCGCGATAACTTTGATATGAAGAGCGGTTGGCCTTGTCGAACGAAGATTTGTAAATGAATGGGATACCCAACCGCCCTGTGATATCCTTGAGCTGGCCGGCGGTATCCAGAGCCAGTTGCTCGGATTCGATTACGCAGGGGCCAGCGATCAAGAACAGAGGCCGGTCCAGGCCAGCCTCGAAACCACAGAGTTTCATCATGGCGTGTTAGCCTCCCGCTGACGTTGCTGGTGCTGTTGGATCGCTGCTTCGACGAAACCCTGGAATAGCGGGTGCCCAGTGCGTGGCTTGGATGTGAATTCTGGATGGAACTGGCAGCCGAAGAACCAAGGGTGATCGGGTAGTTCGATAGTTTCCACCAGCCGGTCATCCAGCGAATGACCAGATAGTGCCAAGCCAGCAGCTTGCAGCCGTTCCCGGTAGCGGTTGTTGAATTCGTAGCGATGGCGGTGGCGCTCAGTGATAACGTCCTTGCCATAGGTAGCGCGAGCGAGGGTGCCAGGCATCAACAGGCAGGCTTGGGCGCCGAGCCGCATCGTGCCGCCCAAGTTGCCACCTTCCTGACGTTGTTGGAGCGCACCTGTTTCGTCGGTCCATTCAGTAATCAGGGCGATGACCGGATGCGGAGTGTCCTTGCGAAACTCGGTGCTGTGCGCGTCTTCCAGCCCGGCGACGTGGCGGGCAAACTCGATAACTGCAACCTGCATACCTAGGCAAATGCCTAGATAGGGAATGTGCCGTTCGCGGGCGAAACGGACTGCGGCAATCTTGCCTTCAATGCCACGTTCGCCGAAACCGCCAGGCACCAGGATAGCGTCCATGCGTTCCAGGCTGACGGTTCCTTCCCGTTCGATGCGCTCGGAATCCAAATAATGGATGTTAACCCGGGTATGGGTATGGATACCCGCGTGCAGCAGGGCTTCGTTGAGCGATTTGTAGGCGTCAGTCAGATCAACATATTTGCCGACCATGGCGATGTCCACTGCGCCTATCGCGGTTTCGATGGACTCGACTACTCGCTCCCAGTCAGCGAGCCGGGCAGGCGGGAGGTTTTCCAGCCGTAGCTTACGAGCCACAATCTCGTCGACACCCTGCGCATGCAGCAGCAGGGGGATGCGGTAGATGGTGTCCGCATCAGGGACATTGATCACCGCCTTGGGTTCGACATTGGTGAACAGGGCGATTTTACGCCGCTCTTCAGCGGGGATTTCCCGATCTGAGCGGCATAACAACATGTCGGGCTGGATACCGATGGAGCGCAGTTCTTTGGCCGAGTGCTGAGTCGGTTTGGTCTTGAGTTCACCGGAGGACTTAATGAAAGGCACCAAAGTCAGGTGAATGAACAGCGAACGCTCGCGGCCCAGCTCTAGGCCCAGTTGGCGGATGGCTTCCAAAAAGGGCAGGGATTCAATGTCGCCGACCGTGCCGCCGATTTCAATCATAGCGATGTCTGCCTCGCCCGCGCCGAGGCGGATGCAGCGCTTGATTTCATCGGTGATATGCGGGATGACCTGCACCGTGCCGCCGAGATAGTCGCCACGCCGTTCCTTGCGGATCACGTTTTCGTAGATGCGCCCGGTGGTGAAGTTATTGCGCCGGCTGGCGGTCATGCCCACGAAGCGTTCGTAGTGGCCGAGATCGAGATCGGTTTCCGCGCCGTCGTGAGTGACAAATACCTCGCCGTGCTGAAACGGACTCATGGTGCCGGGGTCGACGTTGATGTAGGGATCGAGCTTGATGAGGGTGACTTTCAGACCCCGGGCTTCTAAGACGGCTGCTAACGATGCGGCAGCAATGCCTTTGCCAAGCGAGGAGACGACGCCGCCAGTAATGAAAATAAATCGGGTCATGCCAGGGGTGGGGGGTTGCGAAAAGACGCTACACAATACCAGAACCTGTTGCTGATAGCGACTGGAAAACCGGCGGGTCAGCTTAAGGTTTGTAAATTAGGTTGGTAATCTGTTCTGACAACAAGCCCAGGGCGAATATCAGCACTGAAGTCGAGAGCAGGAGGGCACTCATGTTAGTGAAGCGGCCAACGCTAAAGAAGGTATATAGATAGTAACCTAGCCCGGCTAGGAACAAGAATAGGCTGATAGGGAAGAAGATCTTAAGCGGGGAATACAAGGTGCCGATCTTGAAGATGATGAGCAGAAAACGCACCCCATCCTGCAGGGGTTTGAGGTGGCTTTTGCCTTGGCGGCGGGCGGCGGTAATCGGCACATAGGCGACCGGATAACCGGCGCGGAAGAAAGCCATAGTAATGGTTGTCGGATAGGAAAAGCCGTTGGGCAGGAGGTAGAGAAATTCGCGGAATTGGTCCGCTCGTACGGCGCGGAAGCCAGAAGTCAGATCGGTGATACGATGATTGGTCATCCAACTGGCGATCCAGTTGTAAACGCGATTAGCCAGATTGCGGCCCAGAGAGGCTTGCGAGTTATTGTCCCGCGCACCGACGGCCATATCGTAGCCTTCCTCCAGTTTAGCGAGGAGCCGAGGGATATCGGCAGGATCGTGCTGGCCGTCAGCATCGAGGAACACCAACACTTCGCCTTGGGCCTGACGGGCGCCGGTCTTGATAGCTGCGCCGTTGCCCATGGTGTAGGGATGTGTTAGCCGTTGGACGCCGTATTCGGCGCACAGCGTGGCAGTGTTATCCGCCGAACCATCGTCGATGACTAGGATTTCCGCACCGGGGCAAGTTTTTTGCAGACGGGGTAGCAGGGTTACCAGGCTGGCTGCTTCATTGCGAGCGGGAAGGATGAGAGTGGATGGAGGCATGAGTCAGGTTTAATTACCAGATGTTCAAATAGACATTTAGGGTAAGCGATTCAGTCTAGATTTTGCGACTGGAATTTCAAAGACCCAGAGCCGGTTCAAGGTAAAGGTGATCAGAGGAACCATGAATACAACGATAGCCAGTGCTAGTCGGTAGCTCCAGTGACCGAGATCGACCATAGTGTAAACAATGATCTGGTTCAGAACCATGCCGGTTAGGGCTACCACTACGAAACGTGGCAGATAATGGTCATGCTGACCCTGTCTGGAAAATGTCCAGCTATGATTGCCCCAGTATGAAACGAGTACAGCAGTGGTGAAGGCCAAGAAGTTAGCGGTTAGGGCAGGCAAGCCAAGAATTTCGTTGAGCGCAAGGGCAGTGATGATATGCGTGACAGTCGCTGTTCCACCAATAATTGCGAAGCGGAGAAACTGGTTGGCGGTTTTCATAGCATTGGATTACGCGCTGTCGCCAGTAGGGACACTCCAAAGGGCAAGGGGAGCCGACCCACTAGATGGCGTTCGCTGGCGAATATCTGGGTGAGTATGCGGTTGGCCATTTCAGGGGGCATTTGATCGTCACGGCTGATATGTTCGCCGAGCAGGTTTTTGACCAGACGCACGCTGGCGATCATTGGAAATAGTAGGGTGTTGAAGTAAATGATTCTCAGATTTTCAAAGCCAGCGGTGCGAAGGGCAGCGGCCAGTCCAGTTTTTCGATAGCGCCGCCGATGATGGTGTAATTCATCGTGGCGACTCCATAAAAACGGGAAGGCAGGCACAGTAAAGAGGCCCCATCCCCCCGGTTTAAGATGTTTTCGCAGAGCAGCTAGACAGCGACAGTGGTCGTCGAGGTGTTCCAATACATCCAATGCTACGACCAAGTCAAAAGCGGCGCTTTCAAAGGGTATCGAGTCGGGCAGGTAGCCGTCACGGATGTCATATTGGTTCGGGTTCTGCTTTCTACAAGCGTGTTCACGGGCTTCACGATCTGGCTCGAAGGCGGAGACATGCCCAAACTGACTAAGCAAATCGAGATTGCCGCCGGTGCCACAACCTGCTTCAAGAATATAAGTTTGGGAAGATAGATTGATGCGGCGCAGGATCGAGGCGAGGATCTGGCGGCGGGCTACGAACCACCAGTGTTGGTTTTCAATGGCGGCCATTTGTTGATAGATAATCCGTTCCACACTGGCTACTCCTTAGGACTGAGACCATAGAGTTCACGAGTTAGGTAAATGGGGCGTTGCTTGGCTTCCAAGCAGAGTCGGGCCAGGTATTCGCCAATGATGCCCAAGGAGATCAATTGGATGCCACCCAGGAACAAAATCACTACCATCAATGATGCATAGCCAGGTAAATCAATACCCATGATCAGCGTTCGTAGAAGCAGGAAAGTGGCATAGAGAAAAGCCAGCAGCGAGATGATAACGCCAATATAACTCCAGACCCGCAACGGCAAGGTACTGAAGGCTGTAATACCGTCCAAGGCAAAGTTCCACAGCCGCCAGTAGTTCCACTTGCTGGAACCGGTTTTTCGGGCAGGACGGTCGTAAGGAATACCGGTTTGACGAAAACCCACCCAACAAAATAAACCTTTCATAAAGCGATTATGTTCAGGTAGCTGTTTGAGAGCTTCGACAACCCGTCGATCGAGTAGGCGAAAATCTCCAGCATCATGCGGAATATAAATATCAGTCAATACATTGTAAAGCTTATAAAATAATTGCGCGGTGATTTTTTTGAAGAATCCGTCATGGGTCCGGGTAGCGCGGACTCCATAAACGATATCGTAGCCTTCTCGCCACTTACTCATCAGGTGTGGAATGAGCTCTGGCGGGTCTTGCAAGTCGACATCAATGGGGATCACGGCTGCGCCAGTACAATGCTCAAGGCCAGCAGTCAAGGCAGCTTCCTTTCCAAAGTTGCGCGAGAGGTCAATAATCTTAATTACAGGGTTACGGGTGCGCTGGACTAAGAGTTGTTCAAGGGTGCGGTCTTGACTACCATCGTTGATACAGATGATTTCGTAGTGGATACCGCTTGCATCGAGCACCTGTTCAATGCGTTCGAAAAAAAACTCGGCAGATTCCTCTTCGTTGTACATCGGTACAATAATAGAAAGCTCGCACTTAATCGGCTTTAGATTTGACATAGGGAGATAGATCGATTTTACCGTTGGATCAACAGAATAAACCGCTCGGTTTTGGGGAAATCCGAAGAAGCCTTGTAGTGGGCAGCTAGCCATTCTACAACAGGGTGATCTCGAATTAACATGGACTTATTGGCAACGACCAGACCAGGATGTAACTGCTTAAGTTGTTGTAGAAGTTTTTCAGTATGCCGAGCGACAAAATCTGGATTACCCATTAGCAGGGGATAAGTCACCACCATTCCTACTGGTGGTGTACGCTTGGCCCAAAAATAAATTCCCGGTTCCGCTCCCCAATGGTAAACCAGTGTTTCCGGTGGAATATTCTGGTGAATCCATTGACCAATGTATTGCGATTCCAGAGCCTCCGGACCGTGCCCTTGGCCATACTTGTAGAGAGGTACTTGTCCCACTGGAATCGTATATTGATATAAACGCAATCCGATCAACGGCAATATAGCAACTATCAATAATCCCATGACCAATTTGGGTCCAGAGGTCAAACTCTTAGCGAGCAGCCAGCCAACGCCGATGGCTGTTGGAGGTAGCCACAACTGAAAATAATGTGGATAAAAATATCCAGGCAGAGAGATAGCAATGATAGCTCCAGCACAATAAGCCAGCCATAAACCAAACGGCCAATGGCGTTCTTTCCAGAAATATCCAGCGACTAGCACTATGGAAAGCCATGCTAGCCACAGGTAAAAAATACTTCCCCCCATTCTAGGTAAATGGAGCAGTGGATCAGCTAGGAACTTCCAGATGTTTGTCCCCATATTGCCGACGTAGTCGCGGCCATAGTCGACCAGGGTTTCTTTGAATTCGGCGAAATGACCTTGCCATTGAAAATATCCTGCAACAAGCGCCCATCCAAATACGATTACTACACCTACCCAAATAGATTGGATGATAGCTCGGCTGCGTTGCATCCAGATCGTGACGCTTGAGGAATCGGTGGTTGCTTTTGCGATCCAGGGTGCCAAGATGACATAGGTTGCCAATATCATGACGGTAGTAACCAGGCTTACCTGCTTAAAGAGGGACGCCAGCAGAGATAACAAACCGATGGCCGCAAAGCGCCCCCAGCATCGTCGGTTAGGAGTTGCATCAAGCAGTAGAGCGAAAGTTCCAGACAGGCCGGCATTGATAAAGGCTTCGGTGTTGGGTTGGTTAGCTTGTAGCGCCAGATCGCCGCTGATGATCGCCCAGAGAGCCGCTGCCAGCAGTCCACCTAATGATCCTGCCACGCTGCGCCCAGCTAGATAACAAAACCAAAGGGTCAGCCAGGCGCAACCCAATCCCATTAGAAAGATTGCCAGTGGACTCGCTCCAAAAAGCTTGGCAAACAAAGCGTAAACCCAGTATACCCCTGGGGGCTTAATATCCCACAGATCAGCATATAATTGGCGTCCTTGTAATAGACCATCAGCGATAGTCATATAGATCATTAAATCGCGTTCAAATGCCTCATTAAAGGTGGGTATCCGTGAGATCAGAATTAGCAGGGCTAAAAATAATAATCCTGTCCGTACTATTTGTTTTGGCCATGGTTCTAGCGTCATCATGGATTTATTGATGCGTTGAAAATGACTCTTAATCACTAGTACATTCTCCGTGATTAACTAGGAGGTTATTGGTCGATTTGACTCGGATTGTGATTAAAATCGAAAAGTGACTTAGAGTCTTTCGGTTGTGTTAATTTCTGGAGTAAAAAACCGGTTGTATTGCTAGACGCTTTGGGTTCTGACGCGTCCTGTTTGGGGCCTTCCTCGATATGCTGCTTCAGAGTTTCAGCGAGCTGGGTGATTGCAGCAGGTTGTGGCGCTGCTCGTATCCGGTCGAGGTGTTCCCGTGCTTCATCCAGCCGGCCGAGTTGCATGAGGAGCATCACATAGTTGATCCGGAACATCGCTTTGGTGGCATTGATAGCGAGAACCTGCTTGAACAGCGTCTCCGCTTCGGCAAATCGCCCGGTATGCATCGCGCGAAGAGCGAGTTCGTCAAATAGAGTTGCTCGCAACTCGCCTTCTGTTCGCGGGTTGGTCAGCAGGGCTTGAAATAAACTGTCAACTAAGCCTTCCGGCAAACTGCAATTACGTTGCCGTTCACAGCGGCTTAGAGTGAGGAGGTTGTTGATTGCGGAATCGACGGGGTGCTGGTGGCGCAGGCGGTCCCGCGCTTCTTGGATCATTACAGGATCAGTGGGATTGGCATTCCCAGCATTAGCCAGGAGGATGGCCAATGGCGCGGTGGCGTACGGTGCCAAAGCCGCTGTTTTGGCAAAATACTGAACCGCTTCCGTATTGAATTGGTCCTTTTGCAACCAGTCCTGGCTTTGCTCGCGCAGCGCAATATACAAGCGGCCTGCTTCATAGTTTGAGGAGGCAGATTCGGGATGATGATGAACCTGGCTGAGAATTAACCGGGTCAGATCCTGCCACTGAGAGGCGCGGCCGAAAGTAATAGCACTGAAGAATATGAAAAACACTCCGGTCAGGAGGAAACGAATTCTTGGTTGGAAGTAAGGATGTGGACTGTCCATCAGGACAAGCGTAGTGATGCCGCCAAATAGGATACCGGACCCGGCTAAGTAGTTGCGGTGCTCGTGCATGATCTCTAGAGGAAAGATGGAGGATTCCAAGGCGTGGCCGGCAAGAAAAAACAGAATACCGAATGCGAGCAAAGGGTATTGGCGGTGAAAGCGTAGAGCGAGTCCGATCGCTAACAGCCAGCCGAGAATTGCTGGCAGTGTAGTCCAAGGGGTGAGCAGGCCGGTGGAGATCGCAAAATCATCGTGAAAAATGCCCAGAGCGGCAGGACGTGGAAGAAGTATCAGTCCAACGTAAAACCACAAGGCGCGAATTTCAGTAAGCAGGCGTTCCGTCAAGGTAAACGTGCGGCCATAGTAGTCGAACATTCCGGGGTGGAAGGCGAAATAGATGAGTCCACTAATCAGCGGTACGATCAGCCAGGCAAACGTATAGAGGCGAGTGCCGAGAGTCGGGCGCGGCTGGAGAGGGTAGAAGAATAACCATTCAATCAGGAAGATGTACCAGGGCAACAGCAAAGCATTTTCCTTGCTGGCTAAACTACACAGCCAGAACAGGGCGGTGACTGCGAACCAGAGCGCGCCTTGGAACCGGTGTTTTGGAAATCTTAATCGGCCGGTCGTGTAGGTCAGCAGCGCCAGCAGGATGAACAGAGCAGACAACGAGGCCATCCGTTGTACAACGTAGAGCACGCTGGTCAGGTTGATGGGATGAACGAGCCAGAGGGCAGCGATGAGAGCTGCCGTGAGAGTAACCCGGTCGCGAATCACAGCAAGATCTGCTCGTTGCGCTGCAAGCCGCAACAGCAATCGCGCTAGTAAGAAAATCAAGACGCCGCTGATAAGGTGGATGCCGAGGTTGACGGCTTTGAAGGAAGCCGGACCTTCGCCAAAGAAATAATAATTGAGGGCAAAGGACGACATGCTGACCGGGCGCTGGAAGGGGCCAGTATTGGTTGAGAAAGCGGCGAGCTTCAGCGCCGAAGCATTTAGCTCGGTCAATCGTAGGTGCAGGTTGTTCTGGATATTGAAAATGTCATCAAAAAAGAACGGGCCTGACAGTCCGGGCGTGTAGATGGCAATTGCGGTTAGCAGGCCAACTGCCAGCGTAATGAGCGGGAGGATCACGGAAGATGAGGCAGTTGAGCCAAGTGAGGGCGCAGGCGTGTTCATGGTAAGGGGATGACTCCGGATCGCAAGGATACTTGACCATTATCCCCAAGCTTAGCCAGTGATTGTCAACCTATCTATCGTTTTGTCCTGCTAGGTCCGCACTTGACAATTTTTGTCAGCCATTGGTGAGTTGCCGTAGGCGCTGAGTCGTAGGATTCCACCTTTTTAGCAGGGCGTTTCCAGGGTTTTCAGGCTATTTGCATGGAATCGGCGGAGTTGGCCCGTTCTCTGCTTTGGAGTGGGCGTAGCAAAAATTCTTTCAAGCCCGCTTTGAGGCATTAAACTGAGGAAGATACTATGAAGAAGTTACAAAAAGGTTTTACCCTGATTGAATTGATGATCGTGGTTGCCATCGTCGGTATCTTGGCGGCTATCGCAATCCCAGCCTACAAGGACTACATCGCCCGTTCTAAGGTCAGTGAGTGCGCCGCTACTCTAGGTGCTTGCAAGACCTCTGTGACAGAATTTTACAACACTAAGGTACGTATGCCGGGTAATGAAACATCTGCTGGTTGCTCAACAAATGCTTCCCAGTATTGTAATAGTCTTACTGTTGCGACTAGCGGTAACATTTCGATTTTGGTCGATGTTTCTGAAACAGGCGCTACTGATGCGGCTGGCGCTGCTAATGACTGCGCTTTAACACTATTACCAAGTGTCAATACCACTACTAATGAAATTACGGGTTGGACAGGTAGTACTGGCTGCGCCACCAAGTATGTACCGGCACAGTTCCGTTAATTGAGGTTTAATTGTCAAAAAGGCCCCGCAAGGGGCTTTTTTGCTGATGGCGATCTTATTTTAAGACCTTTCGTTGACGCATGAAAAACCGGTACAGCACCGGCACCACGAATAGCGTCAGCACCGTTGAGAAGGCCAGCCCCCAGACGATACTGGCCGCCACCGGTCCCCACAGCAGCGACTTCCCGGCCAGCCCGAACGCCAGCGAAAACAGCCCGGCAATGGTCGTACCGGTGGTCATCAGAATAGCGATGACCCGCCGCCGTGCTGCATAGAGTGTGGCATGCAATGTCCTCATACCCTTGGCCCGGCGGGTGTTGGCGGCATCGATCAGCACAATGGCCGCGTTTACTGCGATGCCAGTCAAGGCGATCACTCCGTACAGGGTGTAGAGTGACATCGGATTGCCAGAAACCAGTAAGCCCAGTGTGACTCCAGTGAATGCCAGCGGCACGGTGACCAAGATCAGAAAGGGTTGGAAATAACTACGAAACTGGGCAGCCAGGATCAGGTAAATTAATCCCACCCCGAGCAGGAACAAAGGTCCCATAGCGTCCAGTGATTCATTAATGTCATCCAGTTCGCCAGAGAAGTCGAGATCGGTATTAGGGTAATGCGCCCGGATCAACTCCCATTCTTTACGTAGCGTGTTGTTCGCAGAGAGCGTGTCATTAAGGTCAGGGTCGAGATCAGCTTCCACGGTGATTGCCCGGCGCAAGTTCCAGTGGCGGATCAGGCCCAGACTCTCACGCTCCTCTGCCACCAGCAATGCGCCCAAGGCCGTGGTTTTTCCACCCGGGAGTGCTACTGGATCATCCAGTATCTCCCTCACGCGAGCTACAGTCCGCGGTTTGGCGCGCACGCGCAGTTCTACTTTTTCGCCTTGATCACGCAGATCGGCGACCACTTCGCCGTCCAGATGGAGCCGCACCAGCTGGGCGACCCGCCCTGGGTCCAATCCCGCGTTACGGGCAGCGGTGACATTCACATGCAGGCTTAGTTCGGCACGGCCCGTAGTGTCGTTATCCACCACGTCACGGGCGCCGGGAATCTTGGTTACGATGGTCTTCACCGCATCGGCAGCGGCGCGGAGTTCCTGAGGGTTATCAGCGCGTACTTTGACACTCACCGGCTTGGCGATCGGCGGGCCGCCAGACAGCTTAAGGAAGGAAATCGCCGCTTGTCCAGGCGTATGGGTGACAGCTTCGCGCATGTCTTCAATAATTGGATCGAGTCCGCGCATCTCTGGCGTTGCTGGATTGAGCGACACAGCAATCTGGCCGTACTGATCACCGTAGAGCACCTCGGTTTCAGTAAACTGGATGCCTGCCAGCGAAACTACCGAACGCGCTTCACCTGCATGCAGTCCTGCATGCACTCGTTTCTCGACCGCCAAGGTCTGCTGCAAAGTTTCCTCCAGCGGGGCATCCGCCGGCATGTCCACATTGACGTAGTACAGGCGGATCGGATCGAACGCGAAGAATTGGAACTTCACCCACCCAGCGCCTACAGCGGCGCCTGCACCGAGGAACAATATCAGCGCAAGACCCAGGTAACGAACCGGGTAGCGCATGACATGAATCAACAATCGGGTGTATTGAAGCCGCACCCAGTGAGTCCATCGTTCACGCAGCGCTTGGGTTTTTGAACGGCGGATGGCGCGATTACCTAACGCGCTCACATGGGCGGGCAGCATCCAGAACGCCTCGATGAGGCTGATTACCAACCCAGTTGTGACCACAAAGGGAATAACGAACATAAATTTGCCGACAATCCCCGGCAACAGCATCAGCGGCAGGAAGGCGGCGATCGTTGTGGACACTGCCGCCAGCACGGGCAAGCCAACCTCATGCAGCGCATCCAGAACAGCGTCGAGCGCTGCCATGCCGCGCTCCATGCGAAAATAGGTGGCTTCGACAATGACGACCGCATCGTCCACCAGCATGCCCAATACAATGACGATGCCCAGCAATACCGAAACATTCAGTGTTGATCCGGCTGCATCCAGCAGTATGAAGGCGCCGGTCACCGAAAACACGACGCCAAGCGCCACCATGGTAGCGATACGTGAACCCAGGAACAGCCAACACACCCCCAACACTAGCAGCAGGCCGATGGCGGCATTGTTCTGCATCACACGCAGCGCTTGGCGGGTGGGAACGGTCTGATCATCGGTCAGGGTGAGCTTCAGGCCGCTCCCGGCCAGCACCGCATTCTTGCGCTCAATGTAATCGCGAATCCGGCCCACGAGCTCCAGCGTGTTGGTGTAACCGATCTTGGTGATGGATAGCATCACGCCGGGCTGACCGTTCATGGCAGCCAGCTGCAGCGCATCGTCGCGGCCGCGCCGTACCTGAGCGACTGCGTCCAGTGGAATGCGGGCATCGGCCGCACCCGATGGTTGCAGGTAGAAACCCGCAAGAAGTTCCGGATCGGCGGTGGTGCCGCTAACTCGCACCAGCCATTCGCCGCCGCCGGTTTTGATCTTGCCAGCGAACACATCGCGAAACCACAGCCGCAATGCCTCGGCCAAATCCAGTGCGGTCAGACCGCGCGCTGCCAGCGCCGGCGGGTCGAATTCGACTTGCAACTCCGGATCTTGAAAACCGAGCGCCAGCACTGCATCGACGCCGGGAATTCGTTCCAGATCATCCTTGATCACCCGCGTGGCAGAGCGTAGATGCTCATCATCGGCCTGCCCGGTCAACATCACCATGGCGGTAGGAAAGCCGTTGGAGGTGGTGATTTCGATAATTTCCGGATCCTGGGTTTCCACGGGCAGTTCGGCGTTAGCCTTGTTTTGGATTTCGCGGCGTAGGTCATTGACCCGTTTATCGAACACCCGTACTGGGACATCACGGAACCGGACCAGAATGTTCGAGACCCCCTCGCGGGAGGAACTAATGACAAATTTGAGATCCTGGACCTTACGAACGGCATCCTCCAAGGGGTTGGTGACCCGCTTTTCCACATCTTCGGCGGAAGCGCCGGGCAGGATCGTAATAACGTTAACCCAGTTAAAATTGATTTCCGGGTCCTGTTCACGAGGCATGCGTGAGTAGGCGGCCAGCCCCATTAAGATGACCACTACGAAAGCAATGTTGGCCAGCGGGTGGTTGGTAATCAGCATTCGGACGAAGCGCATTTCAGCGTGTTCCATCCACGGTCACGGACTGGCCATCGTTTAGACCTTGTTGGCCGTGCGTAACGACTAAGGTTTCTGATGGTAGATCTATGGCAAAGGGCCGGCCTTCTTGGGCATCGGGGGTTGGTAAGAAACGAGCGTGGCCGTTTTCCACAACAAAGGTTCCTAATCCGTGGTCACGCTGAACCAGCAACTCGGCAGACAACAGCACACGGGCGCCCTCCCAGTGCAGAATGCCGCTGCTACCCGGTGGCGCTGCTGGGCCGGTAAACGCTAGTCGAGCGATCTGGGTACGTGCGGCAACATCCACGACTGGCGATAATCGTAGCAATCGCACCGGATAACGTTGCCCCTGGCTGTCGAAGGTCAGTTTATGTGCTTGCAGCAATCCGTCCGCCTGAGCCGCTTGTATCGGAGCCTCAACCTCTGGCGGCGCCAAATCGACAAGACGTAACAGGGTGATTCCCGGTGTGGCTAGCGCACCGGCCTGTGCTTGGCGTTCCAGTACCACCCCGGAAAAAGGGGCGGCAATCCGGCATTTCTCCACATTGCGCCTTGCTACGGCTTGTTGCGCCTGGGCGACGTCACGATCAGCCTCGGCAGCCTGAACACCGGTTCGCAACTCCATCACAGCGTCATCCGATACAAACTGCTTCTTGCGCAGCGATAAACCTTGTTGGAGCCGTTGTTCCGCCAAGGCCACGCGCGCCTGTGCTGCTTTCACCTGCGCATCGGCCTGTGCCAACGCCAGCTGGTAGTCCGTGTTGTCGAGTTCCAGCAATAATTGTCCGTTTTTAACCTTGCCGCCGACTTCGGCATGAATGCGTGCGACCTTGGCGGTGACTTCGGCGGCAATGCGGCTGTCGTTGGGTGCAATGACGCTGGCCGGTGCCGTGCTTCGTTCAGGCAATGCTGCTTCACGGAAGGGGCGGGCGCTGACGCTAACAGGATCAGCATCCTGAGCCAAGATGACCGGGCAGAACAGCAGGCCGGCAAGAAGCAGAGCAATTCGTGGCATGGGGATTTGCCTCAAGCGTTGCGGCGAGCGTTGCGGATATTATTCAGTAATTGTAACCATTCAGTCCTCTCACCCCCTCCCAAGGGAAAGAGGATGAGGTGGTAAGCTATTGAAACTGCTGCTTTCCAACCCGGTGTCGGGAATGTTGCCGAATCTGGGTATTGGCTTCACTAACCGGGTGTTCTGCATGAGATGGGTTGCGGCGGCAGCATCGGCCACAGCGAAACACCTTCATTTCCTCTTGGGCAATATCGCGTCTTGGACAATGACGGGGGATGCACATAGGTTTGATCTCATCGATGCAGATGATTAGTTGCAGAGTATGAATCTGGTCTATTGATGGATGGATGGCTTATTCATCGTGATTCTACTCCAGAATCAACTCATTTTTTATAATTCCATAGATTCAAATGGTTAAAAATACTTTTCTAGGATTATATCAAAAAGTATGCAAATCAGTTGCGGGCGGCTAATCCGTTTTGCAGGATTGGCAAGATGTTCGTTGCTCAGGCGGGCGTAGCGCATCATCATCTGTAGTGATGCCTAACTACCCATTCCATGAACACCGGGAGCGAATGGGCGCTGTAGCTTCTAAACAGCGGTGGTTTGCGAATTCGCAATGAGGATGATTGCCTGAGGGTACAGGATCCATCCATTAATAATGGTGGCTATCAAGGAGATCATCAATGACGTTACTGCAACCCCGTTTTCGCTATCGTGCGCTCTGCCGGTTCTCAGTCGTGGTTTTGACAGTCGCTTTGGCGGCGCCTTGGGCGTTCGCTGTTGCTGGGCTGAGCACCGAATCGGTTCAGACTTTAATTTTCATGCGTGAGGAAGAGAAGTTAGCCCGGGATGTCTACCTGACTTTGAGCGAGGTATGGGAACAGCCAGTCTTTGCCAATATCGCCCGGTCTGAGCAGGAACACATGGATGCTATGTTGGCCATGCTGGATCGCTATGGGCTTCCCGATCCAGCCACGACGGTGGTTGGGGTATTCAACAACAGTGACTTACAGTCGTTGTACGATGATCTTATCCGTCGTGGTCAAAAATCGGTGACTGAAGCGCTATTTGCCGGTGCAGCGATCGAGGAAATGGATATTCTTGATCTGCAACAGGCGCTTGCCGATGAGAGATTGCCTGTAGATTTGCGGCAGAGTTATGAAAACTTACTTGCCGCTTCAGGTAATCATTTGCGCGCTTTTGTGCGCAATATTGAAAATCAGGGGTTGGTTTACGAGGCGCAATTCATGACCAATGAACAATTGACAGCGGTTTTGAGTATGCCGACCCAGCGTCCAGGCTCGAATTCCAGTCAAATCGGGCGCGGCGGCAATGGTGGACGCTGGCGCTAGTTAAGGTGAAAACCTTGTGAGTTATGTCGACGGAAGAAGATGCAGCGTCTCTTCCCCAGGAGGAGCGGGATTCTGTGGTAGATCTCTGCCCCTCAGACAAAGTCTTTGCATAAGATAGGTAATCCCCCGGTTCTGCCGCCGGGGAGGCTTTAGGTGTTCGACGATTCCGGGAGTCCATCGGGGGCATTTCCATTGTGAGCCGCCAAAGGACACGATGGAGAGAATTCTGATGGGCCATACGCAAAGCCGAAGTCACTTTTGAAAGTCTTGATGGCAACAGTGCCGGAAGGTAGACCCGGTTGATCGAACAGGGTACTTAGATAGTGTGCCGTGATATCCCCATGCAATCCTTTTTCATAAGGGGGCAAAGTGCCAATGCTTAAATCGCTGGGCTACTTCTTGAGTATATAGGCCGGGCCGTCAGCGCGGCAGTTCCAGTACTGCCTCCAATCCACCTGTTGGGTGATTACGTAAAATCAACTCGCCCCCATGCGCGTGGGCGATATTGCGGGCAATGCTCAACCCCAGCCCCGAACCACCGGTATCGCGGTTGCGCGAACTCTCCAATCGATAGAACGGTTCAAAAACGCGCTCCAACTCGGCGTTGGGGATACCAGGGCCATGATCGCGAACGGTTAGCGTCAGACGGTCCGGCCGATCTGCAACCGTGATTTCAACATCCTGTCCATATGTTAGGGCATTACTCACTAGATTAGTCAGGCAGCGTTTCAACGCCAGCAGCCGGCAGCGTAAGGGTTGGTGAACGACGCCGTCGATACGCACTTCTTGGCCGGCATCTTCAGCTTCTTCACGCAGGCAATCCAGCAGGGCATTAAGGTCCACCCGCGCCATCGGCTCGGAATCCTCGCCGCTGCGCAGAAAATCCAGCGAAGTCTGCACCATACGCTGCATCTCATCGAGATCAGCTTGAAATTTTTCCTGCAACGGCGAATCGTCCAATAATTCAGTCCGTAGCCGCAGCCGGGTAATAGGAGTCTTGAGGTCGTGAGAAACAGCGGCCAGGATGCGGTTACGGTCTTCGAGATAGCGGATCAGCCGCTCCTGCATGGTGTTAAACGCTTGGGCAGCCTGTTGCACCTCCAGCGGCCCGGTTTCAGCCAGTGGCGGGCGGCGGATGTCGCGGCCCAGTTCCGCAGCCGCATCCGCCAGCACACTCAAGGGATGGGTCAGGGCGCGCACTGCCAGCGCTGCCAGTACGAGAACCGAGAGCAGCAGGACCAGCAGGATCAGTAACAATCGAGCTGGCCAGGCGATTACCTCTTCCGGCAATACTTGCTGGAAGGTGACCGTTGCCCCGTCGATCAGCCGTACCTGTACCACGAAATTACGCAGCCCTAACATCATGGCGTGCATACGCCAATGCGGAGGCCGGCCGGTCTCGTAGTGCCGGGGCGCGGGTGTATCTGGAGTGACCCAGGGGGGGCGATTGGCTTGCGGTGGTGACGGCAGATCGCCGGTAATTTCCACCTGAAAGAGCCGATCCGAGCCCAGTTGCCGGCGGAGCAGAGTACGGAATAATGTCGTCTGATAACGCTCATCCGTCATAGATTCATCGGACCAGGGCAAGTCCAGACTGAGGCGGGTCGGTGGCAAATCCAGCGCTGCTGCCAGTTGCCGCCGCTCAATTTCATCTAGCGTATCCAGTAGCTTGACGATAGCAGCAATGCGTTGAGCGACATGGCCGCCAATGGCGTGATAGAGTGCCTGATCACGATCCTGCAACAAGATAGCAGCGCTGAACAACTGAGCGATGATCAATCCACCGGTCAGAAATAGGGTCAGCCGGCCCAATAGAGATTGTGGCAGCAGGCGCATCAATATTCCGGATGGACCGGTACGGTCAGTAGATAACCTTCATTGCGGATAGTTTTAATGAGAGCTGCTTCACGGGGATCGTCACGCAAGCGCCGGCGTAATCGGCTCACTTGCATGTCAATGCTGCGATCGAATGGCATGGCCTCACGGCCTTGGGTCAGGTCCAGTAACTGGTCACGGTTCCAGACCCGTTGCGGATGCTCAAGAAATATTCGCAATAGCCGGTATTCACTGGCGCCCAAAGGAATTAGAACTCTATCCGGGGCAATCAGTTGCCGGGTAGCGACTTCCAGGGTCCAGCCAGCGAAATGGAAGCGTTTCGCTTCACCCGGATTGCCAACGGGATCGTGGGCTCTGCGCAGCACACCTTTGATGCGGGCCAGCAACTCGCGGGGATTGAATGGCTTCGGTAGATAATCATCCGCGCCCATTTCCAGGCCAACAATGCGGTCGGTATCATCGCCACGGGCAGTCAGCATGATAATGGGAATTCGTGAACGGGCACGCAGGTTGCGGCATAGGACCAGTCCGTCGTCACCGGGCAGCATTAAATCGAGAATGATCAGATCAACAGATTCCCGTTCTAGCGCTGCCCATAGGCCGCGCCCATCCGCTATGCTGCTCACCCGGAAACCGTTTCGCCCCAAATAATCACCCAGCAGTTCGCGCAGGCTAGGGTCGTCATCGACGATGAGAAGATGATCGTTCATGATTGATGTTATCAAAATTACTTGTTGAGGATCGAAAATGCCAAAGACAGTGCTTGCTGAGCAATTAGCTTTGATACAATTCGTTACAAAATTCCTTGAGAAAAAGTACAATTTATAATTTATTAATCAATAAATTACGTTTTATTTATTTTCAGGCTTGTTTATGGGTCGCTCTTGGGTCGCTACTTGGCGGGTGTTGGTAGGAGACGGTGACAGCAAGAAGAGCCGAAGAAACCTTAACACAGATCGGCAAGCCGCATATTGGCCATCGCGGGTAATGGTGGCCGGACTGACGTTGTACTCGGCGGCTAAGCGTTCGTGGGTTTGTGAGCTT
>ERZ761602.637-NODE-637-length-72911-cov-366.249890_pt1 | contig 72911 bp, 71 predicted proteins | sample MGYA00512165_ERZ761602 | MGnify/ENA primary metagenome ERZ761602 (study PRJEB28899, sample SAMN02445085) | bioreactor sludge metagenome | biome: EBPR sludge; isolation source: Thorneside wastewater treatment plant | place: Australia: Brisbane, Thorneside...
AGACAAAAAGCGGTTGATTGCATGAATCAGGCGACAACTATCTTGACGCGCTCCGTGGTGCCCGGTGAGCGTTGCGACGGCGCCCCCCGTCAAGCGGTCCGTTCGACCGCTTGACGGGGGGCTTTGCGGCGGCGGGCGGTCGTTCAATCGGCCGGGAGTGCCACCCGCGGGGTATTCCAGATCGTGCGTGCGTATTCGGCGATGGTGCGATCCGAAGAGAAGACGCCCATGCCCGCCACGTTGAGCACGGCGCGGCGTGTCCATTCGTCGGGACTCCGGTACACCGCGTCGACCCGTGCCTGGGTCGCGACATAGCTCGCGTAATCGGCGAGCAGCAGGTAGTGGTCGCCCCAATTCACCAGCGCGTCGAAGATCTGCTGATAGCGGCCGGGCTCCGACCGGCTGAACACGCCGTCGCGAATCGCGTCCAGCACCGCCGCCAGGGTCGGGTTTGTCGCGTAGATTGTGCGCGGCTGGTAGCCATGGGCGCGAATCTCGGCGACTTCGGGCGTGGTGTGGCCGAATATGAAGATGTTGTCGTCGCCGACTTGCTCGCGGATCTCGACGTTGGCGCCGTCGAGCGTGCCGATCGTGAGCGCGCCATTGAGCGAAAGCTTCATGTTGCCGGTGCCGGAGGCCTCGGTGCCGGCGGTCGAGATCTGTTCCGACAGGTCGGCGGCCGGAATGATGAGTTCGGCCAGGCTGACGCTGTAATTGGGAATGAACACCACCTTCAGGCGCCCATCCACACGCGGGTCGTTGTTGACCACCGTGGCCACGTCGTTGATCAGGCGGATTACGAGTTTGGCCATGTGGTAGGCGGATGCCGCCTTGCCCGAGAAAATCACCACCCGTGGCACCCAGTTGCCCCCCGGATCGGCGAGTATCGCCTGGTAGCGGGTGATCACGTGCAGCAGGTTGAGCAACTGGCGCTTGTATTCATGCATGCGCTTGACCTGCACATCGAACAACGCGTCGGGGTCGAGTTTGATCCCGAGCTGCGTGCCCAGGTACTTGGCCAGGCGTTGCTTGTTGCCGCGTTTGATGGTCCGGAACGCGGCCAGAAAGCTGCGATCCTCGGCATGCCCGGCGAGCGCGTGCAATGCCTCGAGGTCGGAACGCCAGGCCCCGCCCAGGCGCTGGTCGAGCAGCGCCGCCAGCCCGGGATTGGCCTGGGCCAGCCAGCGCCGCGGGGTCACGCCGTTGGTCTTGTTGTTGAATCGCGTCGGCCACAGGCGGGCGAAATCGGCGAAGATCGACTGCTTCATCAATTCGGAATGCAGCGCCGAAACGCCGTTGATCGAGTGCGAGGCGACCACCGCCAGATAAGCCATGCGCACCCGCCGCTCGCCGCTTTCATCCACCAGCGAGAGCCGCCGCATCAGATCGGCATCGAGGCCCTGGCGTTCGCTGACCGTGGCGAGGAAATCGGCATTGATGTCGAAGATGATGCGCAGGTGGCGCGGCAACACCCTGCCCAGCATCGCGACCGGCCAGGTTTCGAGGGCCTCATGCATCAGGGTGTGGTTGGTGTATGAGAACACTTTCTGGCACAGCGCCCAGGCGCGCTTCCAGGCGATCCCGTGCTCGTCCACCAGGATTCGCATCAATTCGGGTACCGCGAGCACCGGATGGGTATCGTTCAGGTGGATGCTGACCTTGTCGGGCAGCCTGTCGAAATCGACATGGTTGACGAGAAAGCGCCGCACGATGTCCTGCACGCTCGCCGAGACGAAAAAGTATTCCTGGCGCAGCCGTAGCTCACGCCCCGATTCGGTCGAATCGTCCGGGTAGAGTACCCGCGAGACGTTTTCAGAGTGATTCTTGCTTTCGACCGCGCCGAAATAGTTGCCGCGATTGAACGCCGACAGGTCGATTTCCTCGGTGGCCTTGGCCGACCACAGACGCAGCGTGTTGGTGACCTCGGTGCGGTAGCCCGGAATGATGTTGTCGTAGGCCATGGCCAGCACGTCGTGGGTTCCCACCCAGGTCACGGTGTCGCCGTGCTGTTCGAGGTGGCCGCCGAAGCGGACCCGGAACTGACGCTCCGGACGCAGAAACTCCCACGGATGGCCGTGGGTCAGCCAGTAGTCGGGCACTTCGACCTGCTGTCCGTCGATGATCTGCTGGCGGAACATGCCGTAGTCGTAGCGGATGCCGTAGCCGAAGCCCGGCACCCCGAGGGTCGCCATCGAATCGAGAAAACAGGCGGCCAGGCGCCCGAGGCCGCCGTTGCCGAGCGCGGCGTCGGGTTCGAGCTCGATCAGGATGTCCGGGTCGACGTCGAGCTCTTCCAGCGCCTGACGTATCGCGGGCATCAATTCCAGCGCCAGCAGCGCATTGCTGAAGCTGCGCCCGATCAGGAATTCCATCGACAGGTAGTACACCCGCTTCACGTCCTGGGTGTAGCTGTGGCGGATGGTCTTCATCCAGCGTTCGACCAGATGATCGCGCACCGCGTACGACACCGCATGCAGCCAGTCTTCGGGGCGGGCCGACTCCGGGTTCTTGCCGACCTGGTACATCAGCTTGTTGGAGATGGCGCGGCGCAGGGCCGCGACGTCGCGCGAAAGATGGTCGTATTGCTGGTTGAACTGTTTGAGGTCCATGTGGGGGCGTCCTGGTCGTTCTGTTATGAATCCGGTGCGTCGATTCAGGTGGAAATCCGTGCGTACAGCGCCAGATAGGCACGCGCCGCGCCCGCCCAGCCGCAGGGTTGGCGCATGGCGCGTTGCTGCACTGCCTGCCATTCGGCCGTCCGGCGGTAGAGGGCGAATGCGCGCGCGGCCGCCCGGAGCAGGGCGTCGGGCGAGAATTCGCTGAACATGAAGCCGGTCGCGTCGCTATCCAGCGTCTCGAGGCGGGTGTCGTTGACCGTGTCGGCGAGCCCGCCCACCGTACGCACCAACGGCAGGGTGCCGTAGGTGAGGCCGTAGAGCTGGGTCAGGCCACAGGGTTCGAAGCGCGATGGCACCATGATCACGTCGCTGCCGGCGATGAGACGGTGGGCAAAGGCTTCGTCATAGCCGATCGTGACCGCGACGGATGCCGGATGCGCTGCGGCGGCCGCCCGGAACGCGTCTTCCAGCCCCGCGTCACCGCTGCCGAGCAGTGCGAACTGGGCGCCGTTTTCGAGCAGTGCCGGCAGTGCGCGCAGGACCAGGTGCAGGCCTTTCTGGTCGGTGAGGCGGCTCACCACGGCAAGAATCGGGGCGGTCGCGGCCGGCGCGAGGCCGAGTTCCTGCTGCAGGGCGGTCTTGCAGCGGCGTTTGCCGGCAAGCGCGTCGGCGCTGTAGTTCGCGGCCAGCGCGGGGTCGGTGGCCGGGTTCCACACCGACTCGTCGACACCGTTGAGGATGCCCGACAAGTCGTCGGCGCGATCGCGCAGCAGCCCGTCCAGGCCGCAGCCTTGCTCGGCGCCCTGGATCTCGCGCGCATAGGTCGGGCTGACGGTGGTGATATGGTGGGCGTAGTAGAGCCCGGCCTTCATGAAGTTGATCTGGCCGTGGAACTCGACGCCATGCATCGCGAAGAAATGCGCCGGCAGGCCCAGTTCGGCAAAGTGATGGGCCGCGAACTGCCCCTGGTAGGCGAGGTTGTGCACGGTATAGACGCTGCCGGCCAGACGCCGCTGCCACGCCTGCGCCGCCGCGGCCAGGTAGGCCGGGGCGAGCGCCGCGTGCCAGTCGTGGGCATGTACCACTTCCGCGTGCCACAAGGGGTCCAGCCCGATCGCCAGTTGTGCCGCCGTCCACCCGAGCAGCGCGAAGCGCAGGTGGTTGTCGGCGTGGGGGTGCTGCTTGGCGTCGGCATAGGGTCCGCCGTCGCGCAGGTAGTAGGCGGGGGCGTCGATCACGTAGGCATCGATGCCGCAGGCCGGCAGATGGCCAAACAGCAGGCGCGCGCCGGCGCGTGCCATCTCGCCCGGCGGGGCCAGCCGGGCGACTTCGGCGGGTTCGCGCAGCCCGGCCAGGATCGGGGCGAAGCCCGGCAACAGCACCCGTGCTTCGGCGCCGAGCGCGAGCAGGGCGGGGGGGAGCGCACCGGCCACGTCGGCGAGCCCGCCGGTTTTCAGCAATGGATATATTTCGGCGCAGACCTGCAGGATGCGCATCGTATCTTCCTCAATGTGCCGCGAGCACGCGGTGGGCTAAGACCCCCGCACCGTCCGCGGTCTGGCAGGCGCGCCGGGCGCCGGGTTCGGGATTCTTGCCGAAATCATGACCGGAATTGGGATTCTTCGCATCGTCTTCGCGCGATTCGTCAACAGGCCGGGCCGCTTTTCAGGTGATCACGCTCGCGTGCGGCATGCCGCTGTGGTGGCGGATTCCGGCGAGCGTGTCGGCAATGTCGACCAGGGCTGCGAGCGCCTGCTGGGTCGGGTGGTCGTGCGCGGCGGCGGAGGCCGCGTAGCGCTCGAGGTAGACCCGCAGTGTCGCCCCGTCGGTGCCGGTGCCGGAAAGGCGAAACACGATGCGACTGCCGTCGTCGAAGCGCAGCCGCACGCCCTGGCGGGCGCTGACCGAGCCGTCGACCGGATCGGTGTAGGCGAAATCGTCCGCGTGCGTGATGCGCAAGCCGGCGCCGCAGTCGTGCCCCGCGAGGTCCGGCAAGCGGGCACGCAGCGCTGCCATCAAGTGGTCGGCGCGCTCGGTCGGAATGCCTTCCCAATCATGGCGCGAGTAGTAGTGCCGGCCGAAGCGTGCCCAGTGCGCACGCACCAGCGATTCGACCGACTCGCCGCTGACGGCGAGCAGGTTGAGCCAGAACAGCACCGCCCAGAGGCCGTCCTTTTCCCGCACGTGGGTGGAGCCGGTGCCGTAGCTTTCTTCGCCACACAGCGTCGCGCGTCCGGCGTCGAGCAGATTGCCGAAGAATTTCCAGCCGGTCGGTGTCTCGTAACAGGGTATGCCGAGGGCCTGCGCGACCGCGTCGGCGGCGCACGAAGTCGGCATCGAGCGCGCGATGCCGGCGAGACCGTCGCGATAACCGGGTACGCGCCGCGCGTTCGCCGCCAGCACCGCCAGGCTGTCCGACGGGGTCACGACGAAGCCGCGCCCGAGAATCATGTTGCGGTCGGCGTCGCCGTCGGATGCGGCGCCGAAATCGGGCGCGCCGGGCGCGCTCATCGCGGCGATCAGCCCGGTCGCGTGGGCCGGGTTGGGGTCGGGATGATGGCCGCCGAAGTCTTCCAGCGGCTCGCCGTTGACCACGGTGCCGGCGGGTGCGCCGAGCATGCCCTCGATGATCACCTTCGCGTACGGGCCGCCGACCGCGCTCATCGCGTCGAAGCGCATCCGGTGACCGGCGGCGAACCACGCGCGCATCGCGTCGAAGTCGAACAATGCCTGCATCAGCGCCGCGTAGTCGGTCACCGGGTCGATGACCTCGACCCGCATCTCGCCCAGGTGCTGGGTGCCGAGCGTATCGAGATCGATGTCGGGCGTGTCGGTCGCGATGGCATAACGGTCGATCCCGAGGCTGCGCTGATGAATCGCCTCGGTGAGTTTCTCGGGCGCCGGTCCGCCGTTGCCGATGTTGTACTTGATCCCGAAATCACCGTCCGGCCCGCCCGGGTTGTGGCTCGCCGACAGGATGATGCCGCCGTGGGCGCCGCGGCGCCGGATCACCGCGCTCACGGCCGGTGTGGACAGCAGCGCGCCGTGCCCGACCATGACGTGCGCGACACCGTGGGCGGCCGCCATGCGCAGAATGGTCTGCACCGCGACCCGGTTGTGAAAGCGCCCGTCACCGCCCAGCACCAGGGTCTGGCCCGCGAGGTCGGGAAGCGTGTCGAACAGCGACTGGACGAAATTCTCCAGATAGTGCGGTTGCTGGAATACCGTGACCTTCTTGCGCAGGCCCGAGGTGCCCGGGCGCTGGTCGGCGAACGGGCGGGTGGCGACATGTGCGATTTTCATGGTGGGACTCGACGGGTTTGGGTTTGCGGATACGGTTTGGAGGGTCGGCCGGCACGCCGCCGGGATTTGTGTCGCGGCGTGATGACGCACCGCGGTGGGCGGGCCCTCAGCCGTCGCACACCAGCATGACCGTCGCCAGGGGCGGGAGCGTCATGCTCAGCGAGTGCTCGCGGCCTTGCCACCCGATCGGCTGGCTGGTGAGCGGCGGATTGTGTACGCCGGAGCCCCAATACACGTCGGCATCGGTGTTGATGAGCTCTCGCCAGGTGCCGGCATGCGGCACGCCGATGCGCCAGTTCGGGCGTACCACCGGGGTGAAGTTGCAGACCACCACCACGCGGCTGCCGTCGCGGGCGCGCCGTTCGAACACCAGCACCGAATGCGCGGCGTCGTCATGGCTGATCCAGGCGAACCCGTCGGGGTCGACATCCTGTTCGTACAGCGCCGGATGGGCGCGCAGCGTCAGGTTGAGATCGCGCACCAGTCTTTGCATGCCCGCGTGCGGGGTGTGTTCGAGCAGATGCCAGGGGAGCGCGGCGTCGGCCGTCCATTCGCGCCATGGCGCGAACTCGCAACCCATGAACAGCAGCTTCTTGCCCGGATGGCCCCACATGTAGCCGTACAGCAGGCGCAGGTTTGCGAACTTCTGCCAGTCGTCGCCCGGCATCTTGGCGAGCAGCGAGCCCTTGCCGTGCACGACTTCGTCATGCGAGAGCGGCAGCACGAAGTTCTCGGTGAACGCATACATCAGCGAAAAGCGGATCTGGTCGTGATGGTGCTTGCGATGCACCGGGTCGCGCGCCATGTAGGCCAGCATGTCGTTCATCCAGCCCATGTTCCACTTGAAGTGAAAGCCGAGCCCGCCCGATTTCAGGTCGGGCGACGGCGGGCGGCTGACTTCGGGGAAGGCCGTCGATTCCTCCGCCAGCGTGATCGCCTCGGGGCGCTGGGTGCCGACCAGGTGATTCATGCGCCGCAGGAATTCGATCGCCTCGAGGTTCTCGCGCCCGCCGTGGCGGTTGGGTATCCACTCGCCGTGCTTGCGGCTGTAGTCGCGGTAGAGCATCGAGGCGACCGCATCGACCCGCAACCCGTCTACCGCGAAACGTTCGATCCAGTACAGCGCGTTGCTGGTGAGGTAGTTACGCACCTCGGTGCGGCCGTAGTTGTAGATCAGCGTGTTCCAGTCCTGGTGGAAGCCCTCGCGCGGATCGGCGTGTTCGTAAAGATGGGTGCCGTCGAAGCGGGCGAGCCCGTGCTCGTCGGCCGGGAAGTGGGCTGGTACCCAGTCGAGGATCACGCCGATGCCGGCCGCGTGTGCCGCTTCGGTGAAGGCGCGCAGGTCTTCCGGGGGGCCGAAACGCGCGGTCGGCGCATACAGGCCGGTGGGCTGGTAGCCCCACGACCCGTCGAACGGGTGCTCATGGATCGGCAGCAGTTCGATATGCGTGAACCCCTGGGCGGCCACGTAGGGAATCAGGCGTTCCGTCAGTTCGGCGTAGCTCAGCCACTCGCCGCGCTCGTTGCGCTGCCACGACCCCAGGTGCACCTCGTAGATGCTGACCGGTGCGTCGAGCGCATTGGCGCGCCGGCGCCCGGGGTCGGTCGCCACGCCCGGCAGCAGGCGCTGCACCACCGACGCGGTGTGGGGGCGCATTTCGGCCCGGAATGCGAACGGGTCGGCCTTGCTGCGCAGCACGCCGTCCGATCCGAGTATTTCGAATTTGTAGAGGTCGCCGGGGCCGGCCTGGGGCACGAAGATCTCCCATGCGCCGCACTCGCGCCGCAGCCGCATCATGTGGCGGCGGCCGTCCCAGCTGTTGAAGCTGCCGACCACCGACACCCGCCGCGCGGCCGGCGCCCACACCGCGAAGCGGGTGCCGGCGATGCCGTCGACGCTGACCGGATGGGCGCCCAGCCATTCGTAAGGGCGATGGTGGGTGCCTTCGGCCAGCAGCCAGATGTCGAGGTCGTTGATCTGCGGGCCGAAGCGGTAGGGGTCGTCGATATCGACCGGTTCGGCGGTCGCGCCGTCGCTGCCGGTCCACCGCACCCGCAGCCGGTAGGCAAAGGCCTTGCGCCGGCGCGGCATCACCGCGGTGAACAGCGCGCTGTCATCCTGCCGGTCGAGTGCCGCGACGCGGCGCCCGTCCGCGCCGATGACCGCCACGCTCGCGGCGCCCGGCAGCAGGGCGCGCACCACGACATGCGGTCCGCTTTGGTGCATGCCCAGCACCGAGAACGGATCGGGATGCCCCGCGTCCATCAGGGTCGCGAGCGTCGCACCGTCGACCCGGCCGCCGTTGCCGGGCGTGGCGGCGCTGTCATGCCCGCTGTCATGTCGTTCGTTGCTCATGATGTTCGTGTTCCTGTTCGCGTCGCGTTCCACATTATGCAGGCGGCGTGCCTGGCCGGTCAGGCACGTGGCCGGCGCGTGCGTCGTGGCCGATCGGCAGCGGCGTTTCGAGCGCGCGCGCCGCGCCGCGCAGCGCGGGGTAGGGGGCGTCGATGACGTAGGTCGGGATGTTCGCCAGATAGGCGCTGAAGCGGCCCTTGTGCTCGAAACGCCGGCGAAACGCCGAAGCCGCGAAGAAGGGCCCCAGCCTGGGCACGATGCCGCCGCCCACGTACACCCCGCCGCGCGCGCCCAGGATCAGCGCGAGATCGGCGGCCACCGTGCCGAGCATCGCGCAAAACGTGTGCAGCGTCTCGACACACGCCGGGCAGGTGCCGGCGAGGCCGTGCGCGCTGATCTCGGCGCTGCCGAGGGTGCGCGCCGGCTGGCCGGCGAGCCGGACGATCGCGTCGTGGAGGGCGACCAGGCCGGGCCCCGACAGCACCCGCTCGGCCGAAACGTGTCCGTACTGCTCGCCGAGCACGGCGAGGATCGCGGCTTCGCGCGCAGTGCACGCCGGCATCGTGATGTGGCCGCCTTCGCCGGCGAGCGGTACGTGGTGGTCGCCGCACGGCAGCAGGCCCGAGACGCCGAGCCCGGTGCCGGCCCCGAGCAGCCCGATCGCATGGCCGGCGAGCGCCGTGCCGCCGCCGACCTGCCGGCGCTCGCCGGCCTGCAGGTCGCGCAGCGACATCGCCAGCGCGGTGAAGTCGTTGATGACCAGCAGCCGATCGAAACCCAGCGCAGCGCGCACGGCTTCGATCGAAAAGGTCCAGTGGTGGTTGGTCATCGCGACCCGGTCGCCGCCGACCGGATTGGCGATGCCGAGGGCGGCGACCCGCGGGGCCGGCAGCCCTGCGGCCGCCAGGTAGGCGCGAATCGCGTCGTCGATGCCGGGATAGTCGGCGCAGGCGAGCGTGCGGACATGGCTGGGCGGGTGGCCCGGCGCGGGCACGATCGCGAAGCGGGCGTTGGTGCCGCCAACGTCGCCGACCAGGCGCGCGTCGCTTTCAGCGCGTCCAGAAGACATGGCACGGCACCTCGTCTTGCTGGACCACTGCGCGGATCGGCAGGGCGTCGACGGCGCCCGGCTTCAGGGCTTCGCACAAGACCGGCCATTTGCCGCTGCCGGTGAAGTGAAGGGTGAGCAGGCATGTGTCGAGGAGTGCCGCCGCGGTCAGCGAAACGCGATCGTGCGGCGCTGTGGCCGGCCTCACGCCGATGCAGTCCGGCGTGGCCACGGCCGATGCGGTGGCCAGCCGCGCGGCCGACGGAAACAGCGACGCGGTGTGGCCGTCTTCGCCCATGCCCAGCATCACCACGTCGAAGGGGCGGCGCAGTTGCGCGAGCGCCGCGTGGGCGCGCTCCAATCCCGCCCACGGCTCGGGCGCGCCGTTGAACAGCGGGATGAAGCGGGCAGTGGCGGCCTCGCCCCGCAGCAGCCGCGCGCGCACCGCGCGCTCGTTGCTGTCGGGATGGTCGGCTGCCACCCAGCGCTCGTCGGCCAGCGTGATCGTGACCTTGTCCCACGCTAGGCGGGTCGCGGCGAGGCGCGCGAACAGCCCGTGCGGCGTGCGCCCGCCCGAAACCACCATGCTCGCTTCGCCGCGCGACGCGATGCCCAGGCGCAGCTGACCGGCCACCGTGGCGCACAGCGCGGCCTCGAGCGCGTCGGCGTCGCCAAAGCGGTTGAGCACGAGCGCCATCAAAGCTCCTCCTGCCAGTGGAATCCCTCGCGGCCCAGCAGGGCGGTCGAAGCGGCCGGCCCCCAGGTGCCGGCCGTGTACGGCTTGGGCGCGTCGCCCGACTCGTGCCAGCTCGACATGATCGGCTCGACCCACTTCCATGCGGCTTCCTGCTCGTCGCGGCGCACGAACAGGGTCAGGTTGCCGCGCATCACATCCATCAGCAAGCGTTCGTAGGCTTCGAGGCGGCGCGGATGCGTGCCCTCGGCGAAGTCGAGATCGAGCGATACCGGGTTCAGCACCATCTGATCGCCCGGGCGCTTGGCCTGCAGATGCAGTTGCACGCTTTCGTCGGGCTGCATGGTGATGACCAGGTGGTTGTTGTTGAGGCCTTTGGTGCGTTTGCCGAAGATCGAGTGCGGCACCGCGCGGAAGTTGATGACGATCTCGGCGACGCGTTCCTGCATGCGTTTGCCGGTACGCAGGAAGAACGGCACGTCGGCCCAGCGCCAGGTGTCGATGTTGGCCTGCAGCGCGACGAAGGTCTCGGTACGGCTGGCGGGGGCGACGCCGGGTTCGTCGAGATAGCCGGCTACCGGCTGGCCGCCGCTGGCACCGGCCCGGTACTGCCCGCGCACGGTGCGCAAGGGCACTTCGTCGGCCGCGATCGGGCGCAACGCGCGCAGGATCTTGAGCTTTTCGTCGCGCACCGCGTCGGCGTCGATCGAGGCCGGCGGCTCCATCGCGACGATGCACAGCAGCTGCAGCAGGTGGTTCTGCACCATGTCGCGCAGCGAGCCGGTCTTGTCGTAGAACTCGGCCCGCTGTTCGACGCCGATCTGCTCGGCCACCGTGATCTGCACGTCGCTGATCCACTCGCGCCGCCACAGGGGTTCGAAGAGTGCATTGCCGAAACGCAGCGCGAGCAGGTTCTGCACCGATTCCTTGCCGAGGTAGTGATCGATCCGATAGATCTGCTCTTCGGTGAAGTAGCGTCCGACCTCGTCGTTGATCTCGCGCGACGACGCGAGGTCGTTGCCGAGCGGCTTTTCGAGCACGACCCGGCTGTCGGGCGTGATCAGGCCGGTTTCGTGCAGATGCCTGCAGATGGCGGTGAACAGGGTCGGTGCGGTCGACAGGTAGTAGACCTGGCTGCGGCGGCCGACCTCGCCGAGACATTCCGCCAGCGCGGCGAAGCGCTCGCGGTCGCGGACGTCCACCGCACGGTAGCGGATCCGCGCGGCAAAGGCCTGCCACAGATGCGCGTCGAAGTCCTCGCCCAGGAAGCGTTGGCACTGCGCCTGCGCGATTTCGCGGTAGCGGCCGGTATCGATGGTTTCGCGCGCGATGCCGATGATCGAGACGTCCGGGCCGAGCATCGCGTCGCAGTGCAGATGGTAGAGCGCCGGCAGCAGCTTGCGCATGACCAGGTCGCCGGTTCCGCCGAATAAGACGACATCCTGTCCGGGTTGTGATGGCATCGTGCTCTCACGGTTGGAAAGGCGTGATCACGCCCTTGGGCGAAACTATAAGTAGTCAGACTACAGAAAGCAAGAATCACGGCGCGATCCCGTCGCGTGCCGGATCGTGTCCGCGCGCCTGCCGCCGCTGCCCCGATCCCCGTGGTGCCGCATTAATTGGCGTTTTCGCCGCATTCAACCCGGTGATGTGTACGGTGTTGCAAGAAAGGTTTTGATTTTCGTCTGTAGTTAAACTACGCTTCAAGCGTGTTTTCATCACCGAGAACGACGATGCCCATCCATCCGACCCTGGCGTCCGTGACCGAGCGCATCCGCACGCGCAGTGCCTCGACCCGGCAAGCCTACCTGCAGCGGCTCGACGAAGCTGCCCGGGCCGGGCCGTCGCGCCGGGCGTTGTCGTGTACCAATCTGGCGCACGGCTTCGCCGCGGCGCCCATGGGCGACAAGATCATGCTGCGTGAACAGCGCCGGCCCAATCTCGCCATCGTGTCGTCCTACAACGACATGCTCTCGGCGCACCAGCCGATGCAGGCGTTTCCCGCCTGGATCAAGGAAGCGGCGCGCGAGGCCGGGGCGACGGCGCAGTTTGCCGGCGGGGTGCCGGCCATGTGCGACGGCGTCACCCAAGGGCAGCCGGGCATGGAGTTGTCGCTGTTCTCGCGCGATGTGATCGCGATGTCCACCGCGGTGGCGCTGTCGCACAACATGTTCGATGCGACCCTTTGCCTCGGCGTGTGCGACAAGATCGTGCCCGGGTTGCTGATCGGGGCGCTGGCCTTCGGTCATCTGCCGGCGATCTTCATCCCGGCCGGGCCGATGGGCTCGGGATTGCCGAACAAGGAGAAGGCGGCGATCCGCCAGCGCTACGCCGCCGGCGAGATCGGCAAGGCGGAACTGCTCGAGGCCGAGGCGCGCGCCTATCATTCGGCCGGCACCTGTACCTTCTACGGCACGGCCAACAGCAACCAGATGTTGATGGAGGTGATGGGGTTGCATCTGCCGGGCGCGGCCTTCGTGCCGCCCGGAACCGCCCTGCGCGAGGCGCTGACCCGCGAGGCGGCCCGCCAGGCGGTTTCGATCAGCCGCGAGGGCGGGCGCTTCACGCCGGTCGGACGGATGATCGACGAGCGCAGCATCGTCAACGCGATCGTGGCGCTGCTCGCGACCGGCGGCTCCACCAACCACACCCTGCACTTGGTGGCGATCGCCCGCGCCGCCGGCATCGTGATCGACTGGAACGATTTCGGCGCGCTGTCGGCCTGCGTGCCGCTGCTGGCGCGGGTGTATCCGAACGGCGGCGCCGATGTGAACGCTTTCCATGCCGCGGGTGGCACCGGCTACCTGATCGGCCAGTTGCTCGACGGGGGCCTGGTGCACGAGGACGTCGACACCGTGGTGGGGCACGGGCTCTCGAGCTACCGCACCCAGCCGGCGCTGGTGGACGGCCGGCTCGAATGGCGGGCGAGTCCGGCCGAGAGCCGCGATACCAGCGTGCTGGTGCCGCTGGCGCAGGCTTTTTCGCGCGACGGCGGACTCAAGGTGCTCGACGGCAACCTCGGGCGCGCGGTGACCAAGGTGTCGGCCGTGAGCGCGGCATTGCGCGTGGTCGAGGCCCCGGCGAAGGTCTTCGACTCGCAGGAGGGGCTGATCGACGCCTACGCGCGCGGCGCGCTCGAGGGTGATTTCGTCGCGGTCGTGCGCTTCCAGGGGCCGCGTGCGAACGGCATGCCGGAGCTGCACGGACTCACGCCGACGCTCGCCAACCTGCTCGACAACGGCCAGCGTGTGGCCCTGGTCACCGATGGGCGCATGTCGGGTGCGTCCGGCAAGGTGCCCGCGGCCATCCATGTCACCCCGGAAGCCTGCGACGGCGGACCGCTGGCGCGGGTGCGCGATGGTGACATCATTCGTATCGACGCCGAGACCGGCGTGCTGGAGGTGAAACTGTCCGCGGCCGAGCTCGCGCGGCGCCAGCCTGCGCAGGCGGATCTCGCGAGCAGGCAGCAAGGCATGGGGCGCGAGCTCTTCGGCAGCTTCCGCGCGACCGTGTCGGGGGCGGAAAGCGGTGCAATGAGCTTCGGCTTCGCGGCCTGACGCATTCCGGCCGCAAGCGGGCAAGCGATCCAGAGGAGAAACGCAGCATGACAGCGAAAGCGCAGACGCTCGACGGCATCCTGGGGCTGGGGCCGGTCATGCCGGTGCTGGTGATCGAAACGCTCGCCGACGCGGTGCCGCTGGCGCGGGCACTGGTCGACAACGGCATACGCGTGCTCGAGGTGACCCTGCGCACGCCCGATGCGCTGGCGGTGATCGCGCGCCTGGCCGACGCGGTGCCCGACGCGGTGGTCGGCGCCGGCACGGTCGTGACGCCCGAGCAACTCGCGGCGGCCGAACGCGCGGGCGCGCGCTTCGCGGTTTCGCCGGGCCTGACGCCGGGCTTGCTGGCCGCGGCCCGCGACAGCGCATTTCCGCTGCTGCCGGGGGTGATGACCGCTTCCGAAGCAATGACTGCGGCCGAGAACGGTTTCACCCGCCTGAAGTTGTTCCCGGCGCAGCAGGCCGGCGGGGTCGGCATGCTCAAGGCGCTGGCCGGCCCTTTGCCCGGGCTGCGCTTTTGCCCAACCGGCGGTGTCACGGTGGACAATGCCGGCGAATTCCTCGCGCTGCCCAACGTGATCTGCGTGGGCGGCTCATGGCTGGCCCCCGCCGCGCTGATGCAGGCGCGCGACTGGGCCGAGATCGGCCGGCGCGCCCGCAGGGCGTCGCAGCTACCGCGATGAGTGCGCGGCGCGTGGCAACGCATCACTCATCCGCAAGCGGATGCACGGGGATCCATGGGACGGGACGCTGATCCGGACAGGGCAGGACGCCCCCAAGCGTACCCGGGCGGGCCGCGCCTGATCGCGAACATCGGGGCGCGGTTCGCGCGGTTCGCGCTCGAAACCGCGCCGGGCGCCTTCGAGCAGATGCAGACCTTCGCCTGCGCCGACCATGCGGGCATGCTGGAAGTCTGCCGCGCTTATCTGGCCCGCGTCGAGGGGCCGGCGCCGATCCACGCGGCGCTGGCGCTGGCGACCCCGGTCGCGGGTGACCGGGTGCACCTGACCAATCGCGACTGGTCGTTTTCGATCGACGCGATCCGCGCCGAACTGGGCCTGCAGACCCTGCTGGCGGTGAACGACTTCCTGGCGATGGCGATGGCCTTGCCGCGCCTGCACGATACGCAGCGGCGCCAGATCGGGGGCGGCCGCGCGACCGCCGACGGTGTCATCGGCCTGCTCGGCGCGAGTACCGGCCTCGGCACATCCGCGCTGGTGCCCCGCGGCGGACGCTGGATCACGCTGCCCTCGGAAGGCGGGCATGCGAGTTTTGCGCCGGCCGACGAAACCCAGGTAACGATTCTGCGCCATGCCTGGAAGCGCTGGGAGCATGTGTCGGCCGAGCGGCTGCTCTCGGCGCCCGGCCTGGTCCTGATGCATGACGCACTGCGGGAGGCGGCCGGCGCGCAATCGTCCGGACCATCGCCCGCCGCCGACACGATCATCCGGCGCGGTGTCGGGGGGGAAGATCCGCTATGCGCCACGGTGCTGGAGTGCTTCTGCGACATGCTGGGCACCCAGGCCGCGAACCTGGCGCTGACGCTGAACGCCACCGGCGGGATCTACGTCGGCAGCACGATCGTCAGGGCGCTGGGCGAGTTCCTGCCGCGTTCGGGTTTCCGGCGCGCGTTCGAACGCAAGGGGCGTTTCTCGGGATTCACCGCCGCGATTCCGACCTACATGATTCTCACCGACCAGTGTTCGTTGTTCGGCGCGGCCCAGGCGCTGCGCGAGCACCTCGAGGATCAGGGGGGCGCGGGGCGCCTGCTCGACCATATCCGCGCCGAGATGGATTCGTTCACGCCAGCCGAGCGGCGGGTGGCGCGCCTGGTGCTCGAGCAGCCGCGCACGGTGCTCAAGGAGCCGGTCGCCGAGATCGCGGCCAGGGCCGACGTGAGCCAGCCGACCGTGATCCGGTTCTGCCGTTCGCTGGGCTTGCAGGGCTTGTCCGACTTCAAGCTCAAGCTGGCATCGGGGCTGACCGGCACGGTGCCGGTCCGGCGCAGCCAGGTGACGGTCGATGACGGCAGCGGCGAGCTCGCCGCCAAGGTGCTCGACAACACCGGCGCGGCCATCGCGCGGCTGCGCGACGAGCTGGATGCGAACGCCGTCGAGCGTGCGGTCGCGCTGCTCGCGAACGCGCGCCGGATCGAATTCTACGGAGCCGGAAACTCGAGCGTCGCGGCGCTCGACGGGCAGCACAAGTTCTTCCGCTTCGGCATTCCGGCCAACGCCTACGCCGATGCGCAGGTCCAGGCGATGGCGGCCGCCATGCTCGGCGAGGGCGACGTGGCGGTGGCGATCTCGCGATCGGGCGATTCGATCGGGACGCTGCAGGCCACCGACGCGGCCGTGCGCGCGGGGGCGAGCGTCATCGCGATCACCGCCGCCGGCTCACCGCTGGCGCAGCGCGCGAGCGTTGCCCTGGAATTGACACATGATGAGCAGGGCGCGGACTGCGTTGCGATGGTCGCGCGCGTGCTGCACCTGCTGATCGTCGACATACTCGCCGTCGGCGTCGCGATGCGCCGGCTGGCGGCAACCGGCGCCGGGCGGGAAGCCGATGCCGATCGCGGGCCACGCCTGCCGCAGGACCGCCTCGAGGCACTGATCTCGCATGCCAACCCTGCCGCACCCCACTGATCGCCTCGAGGCCGTACTGCTGCCACGCGCCGGCGGATTCGGTCGCCTGGACGGCCCGCGCCGCCTGAGTCGTGCGACCTTGCGGGCCTACGTCGACACGGCCTACGTGGTGCACGCCGAGCCGGCGCCGATCGTGCTGCGGGTCGGCCAGCCGAGCGCGCAACTATTGGCCTGGCAGCAGGCGGAGGGGGTGTGCGAGTCGGTGTTCGTGAGCGCCTGCAATCCGTTCGGGCGGCGCGTCGCCGACCCGGTGAACGACGCGGCGATGCGCGCGCTCCGGGCCTGGTTGAGCGGGCGCGGCCATCGCAGCGTCGATGGCCTGGGCCAGGGCGACGATCGCGCCTGGCCCGCCGAGCCCAGCCTGCTGGTGCCCGGTGGCGATGCGGCGCTGGCGCTGCGATTGTGTGTGCGCTTCGAGCAGAACGCCACGGTATACATCGGTTGCGACGGGATCCCGTTGATCGCGCTTCACCCCGGGCTTGGCCTGTCGGAGGTGGACTGACCGGCATGGGCGGGGCGCTTCCAGGCCGGCGCGACGAAGGCTTCGACCAGGAAGTCCACCAGCGCGCGCACCTTGACCGACAGGTGTTTGCGCGACGGATATACGGCATAGATGCCGAGTTCGGGGCCGCGACACTCGGGCAGCACTTCGACCAGCCGCCCGCTTGCGAGGTCGTCGCTGATCAGGAAGTCGGGCTGCAGGACCAGGCCCTGGTGCGCCAGCGCGATGGCGCGGCAGGTGTCGCCGTTGTTGGTGCGGATCTGGGGGCGGGTGACGATTTCGCGTTCACCTTCGTCGGTCGTGAACTGCCAGGTGTCGCCGTGGGCACGGTATGAATACGCGATGACGCTGTGGGCGGCGAGATCCTCGAGGCGCGCGGGCGTGCCGCGCCGCGCGAGATAGGGCGGGCTCGCGCACAGCAGGATGCGGGTGGTGGCCAGGCGCCGGAACACGAGGCTGGAGTCCTGCATCTGGCTGATGCGGATCACCGCGTCGTAACCTTCGTCGATGACGTCGACCAGGCGGTCCGCGAGCGTGATCTCGAGCTCGACGTCGGGATAGCGGTTCATGAACGGGCCCCACAGCGGCGCCAGATGCAGGATGCCGAACGAGAATGGCGCGTTGATCCGCAGCCGCCCCACCGGGTGGCCGGTGACCGCGCCGACCGCGCTGTCGGCTTCGTCGAGGTCCGCCAGGATCTGCTTGCAACGGGCGAAGTAAGCCTGCCCTGCCTCGGTGAGCGACAGCCGGCGTGTGGTACGCTGCATCAGCCGCGCGCCCAGCCGCGCCTCGAGTTCGATCACACTGCGCGATACCGCGGCCTTCGAGAGGCGCAATACCTCGGCCGCGCCGACGAAGCTGCCCGCTTCGACCACCGCAACGAAATGCTCCATTTCCCTGAAACGGTCCATGATGAAGATTGTCAAGTCATTGTTGACATAACGTCAATGATAGCCTTGTTTATTGCGCTTATGATTGTCAATATCATCGCTGCATCTTCAATGAAAACGCTTGTTTGCGCGCCGCTGGCGCCTTGAACGAGGCTCCGCTCGCCGGCGCAGACGATCGAAGGAGACGAATCGAATGAACACACGGTATACCCGCACCGCGATGAGCCTCCACTGGTTGATCGCAATCGCGATATTCGGCACTTTCGCGCTGGGTACTTACATGGCCGACCTGCGGATCTCGCCGACCATGCTCAAGCTCTACTCGTGGCACAAGTGGGCCGGGGTGACGATTTTCGTGCTGGTCGTCGCGCGCCTGGCGTGGCGTCTCGGCCATCCACCGCCGGCCCTGCCGGCGCACATGCCGCCGCTCGAGCGTCTGGCGGCGCATGCCGGACACCTGGCGCTGTATGGCCTGATGTTCGTGATTCCGGTCAGCGGCTGGCTGATGAGCTCCGCCTTGGGTTTTCAAACCGTCTGGTTCGGCGTGCTGCCCTTGCCCGATCTGGTCGCCAAGGACGCGGCGCTGGGCGATCTGCTGCAACAGGTGCATCTGGTACTGAACTATATGCTGCTGGTGCTGGTCGTGATGCATGTGGCCGCTGCACTCAAACATCATTTCATCAATCGTGACGACGTGTTGTTGCGCATGCTGCCGCAGGTGCGCAAGACCAGCCCGGGCGTCTCGGCAACAGGAGTTTCGGAAAAATGATCAAAACCACCATGAGCCGCAAGCTGGCAATCGGCGCCATGGCCATGTTGATGGCCTGGACGGCGCAGGCGGTCGAGTACGACCGCATCGATCCCGCGGAGAGCCGGATCGATTTCGGATTCAAGCAGATGGGCGTCGGCATGGACGGACGCTTCGACAAGTTTGCGGTGACGCTGCAGTTCGACCCGGCCAAGCCCGAGGCGGCGCGGGCCGTGCTCGAGTTGCAGGTCGATTCGGTCGATACCGGTTCGGTCGAGGGCAACGAGGAGGTCAAGGGCAAGCTCTGGTTCGACGCCGCGAATCACCCGTTGGCGAGGTTCGAAGCGAAGGGGTTGAAGGCGCTCGGCGATGGCCGCTTCGAACTTTCCGGCGATCTGACGATCAAGGGGCGCACCAAGCCGGTGCTTGCGTCGCTGAGTTATGTGCCGGACGGCGCGCGCGCGCGCATCGAGGGCAGCTTTCCGATGAAGCGCTCCGACTTTGGCGTCGGCGAGGGCGAATGGGCCGATTTCGGTCTGGTCGCCGATGAAATAGAAATCCGGTTCAAGATGCTGGCCCTGGCCGCGGGCCAATGATTTGCGGTAGATCGTCAATTCCAACTGAGAAAGGAACAAACCATGAAGACCAGGATCATCTCGATTGCCCTTGCTTCCCTCGTTTCGGGCGCCGCGCTGGCGGCACCCGCGACCTATGTGGTCGATAGCACCCATACCTTCCCGCGCTTTTCGTACAGCCACCTCGGGTTGTCGACCCAGTTGTCGCGCTTCAACCAGACCACCGGCACGATCACCCTCGATCGCGAGGCGAAGACCGGCTCGGTCGAGGTCGAGATCGACATGACTTCGGTCGATACCGGCTACGGCACCTTCAACGAACATATTCAGGGCGCCGATTTCCTGGACACGGCCAATCATCCCAAAGCAACGTTCAAGTCGACCAAGGTCACGTTCGAGGGCGATGCGCCGGTCACGATCGAGGGCGACCTGACGATCAAGGGCGTCACCAAGCCGGTGACGCTGAAGGTCACCCATTTCGTCGCCAAGCCGCACCCGATGCTGCAGAAGGACGCGATCGGCGCGAACGCCTCGGCACTGATCAGCCGCAGCGCGTTCAACGCCGGTAAATATGCGCCGAACGTCGGCGACGAGGTAAGCTTGGACATTTCGCTCGAAGCGATCCGTCAGTAACAGCGTTCGCCCGGCTTGCGCCGGGGACGGCGGTCGGTGTGCGTCCGATCCTGGGTGCGCTCCGGCCGCGGGCTGATGGCGCATGTCCGGCGTGGTGGAGATTCAAGAATATGTCGTTGCCGAAGTTGACCCGCAGAAGGGCGTGGCTGGGTATCGGGCTGGGCTCGTTCGCGCTGGCGCTGAGCAGCCTGATCCTGACACCCTTGCTCGGGCTCAACGCCTGCTATCTGTGTGTGTTCCAGCGTTTCGTCTTCATGCTCGTCGGTGTGTTCGGGCTGCTCGCGTCGACCGGCCGTTTCGAGCGTGGCTTCGGCGCGGTCGTGTTGGCGCTGACCGCGCTCGGCGCGGGCGCCGCCGGCCATCAGAGCTGGCTCCAGGCCCAGCCCGAAGGGAGCGTGAGCTGCGTGGGCGGCGAACCCAACCTGATCGAGCGGCTTTCGTACTTTCTTGCCGAGGCCATGCCGTCGCTGTTCAACGTGACCGGCTTCTGCGCCGATGAAGAGCTCGTGATCCTCGGCCTGTCGCTGGCAAACTGGGCCCTGGTCGCGTTCTGCGCGAGTTTCGTGGTCGGGGCGTGGGCGCTCTTTTCGCGCCGGTCGTGATCTGGCTAGGGCGGCGCAAGGCGCTTTTCCGGCGCCGCTTCGGGCTTCGAAGCCAGGATTTCGGCCAGGGCGTCGGTATCGCGCTCAAAGCTCGCATGGTTGATCGTCACCGCGTTGAGCCCGGCGAGTGCGCGCAGGGGCTCGGGTAGCGCGTCGCGCGCAGGCATGCCGGCACCGCCCACCAGCACCGGGATCATGCGCTTGTGCAGGGCCAGTCCCATTTCGATCTCGCGTCTCACGAAGTCATCGGGCAGATCCAGGCGGCGCTGGCCGGCCGTGCTGGCGGCGCTGATCCAGCCTGGCGCGATGATCACCAGCACGCTCTCCGCATCGCGCATCCGCGCCGCCAGCACCTGTTCGAAATGGCTGCCCGGCGGGATCTTCTCGACGTCGATGAAAACGGCTTCTGCGCCGAGATTCTCGATCAGGCGGTCATAGAGGCGTCCGCTATGTCCGGCGCTGTCATCGCGCCGATAGCTGATGAAGACCCGGTAGCGGGCCTTGCGGCGCAGGCTCAGCGCGGCGAGCACCAGCCAGCCGGCCAGGCTGGCGTCGATCAGGGTCAGCAGGGTGGCGATGGCCGGGTTCGCGGTCAGGCGCGCATACAAGGTCGCATTCGCCGAGTGCTCATCGCGCCACACCCAGGCGCTGCCGTTGAGCCTTGCCTCCATCCGGGTCGAGCCGAGTTCAAGTGCGTCGATGGTCAGTGGCGTATCGCCGGGGCAGTGGCCCGCCGCTAGCGGGCCGGTCCCTTGCCACAGCAATCGGTCTGACGAGGCGCCGCAGACGAATGCCGAAAGGTGTCCATCCGCTTCCCGCACGGCAATCGAGCGAACGGGCAGGCCGGTCTGCGCCGAGGTGCCGGCAAGGATGAGACGAAGGGTTTCGCGACCCGGTGACAGCGGCACCACCGTGCGCACCCGCGCGTGCGCGGGCACGTCGAGCACCAGGGGCAAGCCCCCCTGCAGTTCGAGCGCCTGATCGCCGAGCCGCAGGGATTTGCGCGCACCGGGCGTGTCGTCGATGAACGAAGTACCGACGGTGACCTTCAGCGGGGCGTCCGCATCGAATTCGAGCTGCGCGACATCGCGGGTCGGGGCCGGGTCCATGTGCAGGCGCAGCGTGAGCGGTTGGTCGGATGCCTCGCCATGCGTGACCGTCAATATCGAGTCGCCCGCCACGCCAGCATTGGTGATCCATGAGATCGGACCGGCATCCGCCGGTACGGCGAAACCCAGTTGCCGGAACAGTATCGCGGTGACCGGCGCGAGTTTGGCGCGTTCGAAGCGCATGTCGATACCGCCGCCGGTTTGATGGTGGAGCAAGGTGTCTTCGGGCCGCAGCCCGGACAGCGTCATGGTTTCCCGGGTCGAACTCGCGATGGCGGTCGCGATCGGCTGTGCGATCGGCACATTCATCAACCACAACTGCAGGCTCGCCGCGACAATGAATACGCCGAGCGCGGTCAGCCGGTGCTCTGCGGCGCGGCGCAGCAGTCGCGGAAGCGGGCTTGGCAGCATCGTGATCTCAGCCGCTCATGGCGTGACCCGAACGGTCTGCTCCGACCAGGCCGTCACCCAGTCGGCCTCGTTGCGCGATGACATCCAGGCGCGCACCTGGATGATGTGGTTGCCGATCGAGGCCTTGTTGCCGGCGTCGGTGCCGTCCCAGAGCCGCTCCGGCGCCCGGCCGAACAGCGTGCCGCGGCTGATGCCGCCGGCGAAGCCGAATTCGCGCGCCAGACCGACCTTGATCTGCCCATCCGCGCCGTCGATCCTGAGCACGCCGACCGCAAAGTGGTTGAAGTCCGACTTCGAAAGAAAGCTGTAGCGCGCCTGTTGCCGCGCCGAGCGCTGAATGACGGGCGGGCGGAAGTCGACCTGCTGTATCGCCACCGAACCGACTGCGCGTGGGCCGGCGCCGAGCCCATGGATGCGCGCACGCCCCGGGCCGCGTTCGCCCGGTTTGTTGCGCATCGAGCGCACCAGCATCACCGCGGGGCGGCTCGAATCGCCAATGCTGGCGGGTAGCTTGAACATCATCAAACGCCGGCCGGGGTTGTTGGCGAGTTCGAAAACGACTGGTTTGGACTGGCCTTGGACATGCAGTTCGATGGTCGTAATGCTCTGCCCATCCGGGCTGTAATCGACCACCATGGGCCAGCCGCCCTGGACCAGGCACCGGATCGGCATGCAACTGTCGCTGTAGCGCGCGTCGAAGCCGGGGCCTTCGGCCAGCCACTCGGGGACCAGGTCGGCGGCGGGGCCACGCTGGCCCAGCAAGGTGCCGAGATCGATTCCAAAGCCCACGCCGCGACTCGGCGTGTCGCCGCGCCTGCCGGGGTAGTCGCTGTCGCTGCGGGCGTTGTATTCGGTATCACGTGGGCGCGCCGGTCCGCCGCCGAACAGGCCGCCGAAAACGAGATCGCCCGGGGGAGCTGCCTGATCGTCCCAGGGCAGGCTGCGCAAGCGGCAGTCCTCGCCCAGCTCGAGCGCCGGTTTGGTGGGGCTCGCGCATGCGCCAAGTGCGCCCAGAATCACCATGAACCGAACTACGCGGGTTGCAGTGCGCATGTTGTGTCCTCACGACCAGGCTCATGGCTGTACGCGGACGAACCCGCCCAGGCGACCAGGGTCTGTACGGATCGGATCCGGGGTCGCCAAGGGGCCGAAACACAAGGCGGCAATTGCAGTATAGGAGGCAGGGCGCGTTCGACAACGACGCATTTGCGATGTGCGGTGGCGTATCGCTGGAGCGGCAATCCGTACGTCGGCCGGGGTCGTACGCCCCTGCAGATCATGAGGAATCGCACGGCGCGGGACAGTTTTGTGCAAACAGACATGAATCCGGTTGTTAGAATCCATTTGCAAGTAAATGTTACGTATCGTCCTTACACTACATAGGAGCAGGCAAATGGCAGATTCGAGGTTCAGACTTTCCATCCTGGCGTTCGCGCTACTGGGTACCTTGACCGCGTGCGGGGGCAGTTCGTCGAGCAGTTCGGCCAATCCGGAAGAAGGTGGCCCGGCTCCGGTTGAACCCGTGCCCCCTGTGGACCCCGTTGCCCCTGTGGACCCGGTTGCCCCGGTTGCCCCGGTGGACCCAGTGGAGCCAGAGCCCGCGGAACCGGGCCCGGGCGGTGGCGCGACGCCTGGAACCGGCGCTGCGGCCGATTGCTTGAACGGTTCGCTCTACGACGCCACTGCCACGGTGAGCCTCGAATACACCATCATCGGTCCTTTGAGCGGCACATCGAAGTCCGACTATACGATCACACCGTCTGCCATTTTCGAAGGGCAAGCGTCGAGCAAGGCGCAGGGTACGGTAACCACGACGTATACCGGCCAGGCGCCGATCGTGACCAATGTCCAGAACTTCTTCCAGATGGACGGGCTTGCGGTGAACGATCTCGGGAATATTACCGAAACGTCGTCGCTCGGCTCGGTCTATACCACGCGCACTGTCAACGATCCCGCTTATCGCGACTTGAAGTTCACCCTTGCCGCGGGTGCGAGCGACGAGCAGACGATTGGCCGGGTGACCACGGTCAGCGGCGGCATCGTGCCGGAGACCACCGTGCGTACCACCGAAACCAGGCGCGTCACCTACGCCGGGCGTGAGACCGTGACGGTGCCTGCCGGTACTTTCGAGACCTGCCGTTTCGACTTCACGGTGGCGATCGGGGCCGAAAGCGACACGGCCACGGACTGGGTTGCGGTCGGCAAAGGCCTGAGCGTCAAATCGGTGGCACGCGACACCGATACGGCAACCGAGACCACGTTGGAACTCACCAGCGGGCGCATCAACGGCGCTCCGATCTAGACGGAATACCCCGGCCGCTTGCCCGGCCGGGGTGTTGAAACCGTTGGACCCTTCGACAGCGGTTTCAACGCGGTACCCCGGTTCGGCTTTGCGCACCCGATCGGGGGTCGATCCGCCGCATTTTCCGCAACACGCCATCCGGCGACGAAACCTCGAACCCGCCTTCGTGTCCATGCTTATGTGTTGATCATCCGTCATGCGGATGTCGCGGGGGACGCCCAAGATGTCGAAGGAGCGGCCGGCGTGGCACGGACGCATGGCAGGCGATGGTTTTCACTCATTCCGTGATTCGACGTCTTTACGTCGCCAAGGCACAGAGCAGGCCGGATCAATGACACAGCATCCCACCGCCGACTCCCCGGAAACCCCGCAACCCATCCACTGGCATACGCTGTCGCAGGCACAGCTCGAACAAATGTTGCAGACAGGCGTGGGAGGCCTGACCGACGCCGAGGCCGATCGGCGCCGCGAACAGTACGGGCCGAACCGGCTGGTCCCGCCGAAACGGCGTGGGCTGCTGCTGCGCCTGCTCGCGCAGTTTCACAACATCCTGCTCTACGTGATGATGGGTGCGGCCTTCATCACCGCCATCCTGGGGCATTGGGTCGATACCGGCGTGCTGCTGATGGCGGTGGTGGTCAATGCCATCATCGGCTTCATTCAGGAAGGCAAGGCGGAGTCGGCGCTCGACGCCATCCGTGCCATGCTCTCGCCTCACGCCACGGTGATCCGTGATGGCGCGCGCCGCGAAATCGACGCCGCCGAGCTGGTGCCCGGCGACGTGGTCAATCTTGCCTCCGGAGACCGGGTGCCGGCGGATGTGCGGCTGGTCGAGGTCAGGGACTTGCGCGTAGAGGAAGCAGCGCTCACCGGCGAATCGGTGCCGGTGGAAAAGAGCGCCGGCGCGGTCGGCGCCGAGGCCCCGCTGGGCGACCGCTATGGCATGGCCTATTCCGGCACCCTGGTGGTCTATGGCCAGGGCAGCGGCGTCGTCGTGGCCACCGGCGGGGCCACCGAACTGGGGCAGATCAACCAGATGCTGGCCGGCATCCAGAGCGTGACGACGCCGCTGCTGCGCCAGATCGACCGCTTCGGCCGCGGGCTGGCGCTGGTCATCCTGGCCGTGGCGGCGGTCACTTTTGCCTTCGGCACCTTGTGGCACGGCCATTCCGCGGCCGAGATGTTCCTGATGGCGGTCGCGCTCACCGCGTCGGCGATCCCGGAAGGGCTGCCGGCGATCATGACCATCACCCTCGCGCTCGGCGTGCAGCGCATGGCGCGGCGCAACGCCATCATCCGCCACCTGCCGGCGGTCGAGACGCTGGGTTCGGTCACGGTGATCTGTTCGGACAAGACCGGCACGCTGACCCGCAACGAGATGACGGTGCAGCGCGTGGTGTGCAGCGGCCACGTGTTCGACGTCGGCGGCGTAGGCTACGCGCCGGTGGGCGATTTCAGCGTCGACGGGCGCATCGTCGATCCCGAGCACTACCCCGCGCTGTCGCTGGCGATCCGGGCCGGCGTGCTGTGCAACGACGCACGCCTGCGCGAGGACGAGGACGGCCTGTGGCGGGTCGAGGGCGATCCCACCGAAGGCGCGCTGCTGGTGCTCGGCGACAAGGCCGGCTTCACCCGGCATGCGGGCGATGCCACATGGCCGCGGCTCGATGCGATTCCGTTCGAGTCGCAGCACCGTTTCATGGCGACCTTGCACCGGGATTCCGACGACGAGCCGTGGATCTTCGCGAAAGGCGCGCCGGAGCGCATCCTCGAGATGTGCGCGTTCCAGTTCGACCATGGCGGCGAAGCCCCCCTCGACCCCGACTATTGGCGCCGCATGGCGACCGATACCGCGGCGCAGGGCCTGCGCGTGCTGGCGCTGGCGTGCCGGCGCGCCGTGCCGGCCGGCGGGCAACTGGACTTCGCCGACATGGAGGAGGGGCATACGTTGCTCGCGCTGGTCGGCATCATCGACCCGCCGCGCGAGGAGGCCATCCGCGCGGTCAGCGACTGCCATCATGCCGGCATCCGGGTCAAGATGATCACCGGCGATCATGCCGAGACCGCGCGCGCGATCGGCGCCCAGTTGGCGATCGGCGTCGGCCGGCCGGCGGTCACCGGCGCCGAGGTGGCGGTGATGGACGACGCCACGCTGCGCAGCGTGGTCATGGAGGTGGACGTGTTCGCCCGCGCCAGCCCGGAGCACAAGCTGCGCCTGGTGCAGGCGCTGCAGGACGACGGCCAGGTGGTGGCGATGACCGGCGACGGCGTCAATGACGCGCCGGCCCTGAAGCGTGCCGACGTCGGCGTCGCGATGGGCCGGAAAGGGGCCGAGGCGGCCAAGGAAGCGGCCGACGTGGTGTTGGCCGACGACAACTTCGCCACCATCGCCACCGCGGTGCGCGAGGGTCGCGCGGTCTACGACAACCTGAAGAAATTCGTCCTCTTCATGTTGCCCACCAACGGCGGCCAGACCCTGGTGGTGATCGCCGCGATCCTGTTCAACCTCACCCTGCCGCTCACCCCGGCCCAGGTGCTGTGGGTGAACATGGTCACGTCGAGTTGCTTGGGGCTGGCGTTGGCCTTCGAGCCCGCCGAGCGCGACATCATGCGCCGCCAGCCCCGCCCGCCGGGCGAGGCGCTGCTGTCCGGCTTTTTCGTCTGGCGCGTGGTACTGGTGTCGGTGCTGATGATGACCGGTGCGCTCGGCCTGTTTTTGTGGGAGCTGTCCCTCGGCACCAGCGTCGAGACGGCGCGCACCATGGCGGTGAATGCGATCGTCGTCAGCGAGATGTTCTACCTGGTCAACAGCCGCTACGTGTTCGCCCCGGTCGCCAACCGCGAGGGCCTGTTCGGCAACCGCTACGTGCTCGCCGCCATTGCCGCCTGCATTCCGCTGCAGCTGGCCTACACCCATGCCCCCGCGATGCAGGCCATCTTCGGTTCGGCTCCGCTGACCGCGCTGGAGTGGGTCAAGGTGCTGGGGGCCGGGCTGCTGGTGTTCTGCGTGGCCGAGCTCGAGAAGCTGGTGATTCGACGCTCTCGTCTGGCGGCGCGTCTGCGCCGTGGGTGAGAGCGCGGCGACTCGATTACGCTCGGGCCCGGTGGGCCGGTAGCGGGCAAGCGGGTAATCGAGCCAGGTTCAATCGCCGCTTTGCCGCAGCGAAGTGGGGGCGAGGGCGCCGGTAGCGGAGTCTTGCCGGGCGCTTTCGTGCTCCAGCGCTTCGATCTGCTGCAGCACGGAAAAAAGCTTCCTGCCGAATTCCGTGAACGTGTATTCCACATGTGGCGGAATCTCGGGGAAGGTCGTTTTTCCGAGCACGCCATGGGTAACCAGCTTCTGCAGACGTTCATTCAAGACCTTGGTCGATAGACCGGGAATTGCACGTTCGAGCTGCCCGGGCCGGGTCGTGCCGGTGTCGATGGCCCGCACGATGCTCCACGACCACTTGCATCCCAGCACATCCTCAAGCAACGCCGCGACACGGGGGGGCGGGCGTTCACCGGCGGTCGTCATGGGCACCGTTTGGTGGGTAGGGAACCATTTTGTACCTTCTTTTCAGATGATTGCAGATGTGAAGAATAGTGGCTGTGACGCTGGGTCACAACCCCGAGGAGTTTCATCATGACCAAGCAGGCTGTTTTCTATCACGCGGGCTGCCCGGTGTGCGTCGAAGCCGAGCAAAATGTCGCCCTGGCGCTCGACCGCGCACGCTACGACCTTGAAATCGTGCATCTGGGCCAGCAGAAAGGCCGGATCAAGGACGCTGAAACCGCTGGTGTGAAGTCGGTACCGGCGCTCGTCCTCGATGGCCTGCCGTTTCACATCAACTTCGGCGCCGGGTTGGACGCGCTCAAGTAGGCCGGCGGTTTGTCCTGATGCGCGGCTCCACGCGCCGTCGACGCGTGGAGCCGGCCGGTCGGACCACGTTCGGTTACGGCGCTACGCCTTGTAGTGCCGCCGGGTTGTCATGATGTTCCGCCGATCGCGCCGCGCGATCGCGACGGTCCTCATTGATTGGCCGGTCGTGGCCGCGCCGACGAATGGTGATGCACGATGCGCCAGTCGTTCCCGTCTTTAACCAGCACGAAGCTGTACCGGGCCGGGGCTGAAAAGGCCTGGCCATCGGGCCGCACGCCCGAGAATTCGTAGAGTCCGGCGATCACCGCATGATCGGCGGACAAGGCGTTGACGGTGCCGGCGTCGAGCAGCTTGACCTGGGTGCGCGCACGGGCCGCCTGCGCGAAATACGCATGCAGTGCCTCGGTACCGGCGGCGAGGTCGGGCGCCATCGTGCCGTACACCGTGGCATCCGCGGTATATGTCGCCGCGATCTGCTCGGCATTGCCGGTGTTGAAGGCCTGCACCCAGCGTCCGACCGTTGCTTTGACATCCTCCTCGGGCGAGGCAAGTGCCAGACTCGATGCGCCAACGACGCAGACGGTCGCCAGTCCGCCCAGCATCCTGCGTGTCATGCTGGATCGCATCGTGGTTCCAGCAGTGAGCCTCGATTGCCGGGGTATCGTGCAAGTGGTCGACATGGCATGGTCTTCTTACCAATAGGGTTGATTGGCCCGTTGCCGCACCGCCAACCGATCGGGAAAAGCCTGGGATGGCCCGATTATGGGTCGGCAGTCCGGCCGGTAAGGTTTATTCTAGAACCAGAATCGAAGGGCCGGATGTCGCGTCGAAGCGCCGGGCGAGCCAGCCTGTCGAGCCCAGAACGGCTGGAGGAATGACAGTGCCTCAGAATCGAATACCGCAGATGAAGTTCTCAAGCGTTTATCCCATGTACGTCCAGAAGGTCGAACGCAAGAACCGGACACAACAAGAAGTTGACCAGATCATCTGCTGGCTGACCGGTTACAGCCACGAGGAACTGCAACGCCAGATCGAACTTGAAAACGATTTCGAGGCCTTTTTTGCCAACGCGCCATCGCTCAATCCGAATGCTGCGCTCATCAGAGGGGTCGTGTGCGGCGTGCGCGTCGAGGAAGTCGAAGATCCCCTGGTGCGGAAAGTCCGTTACCTGGACAAACTCATCGATGAACTTGCGAAGGGAAAGGCACTGGAAAAGATTCTGCGGCAGTAGCCCACGCGCCTTTCGGAGCGCGATGTAGGCGTTGTCGAGCCGACGCCGCTTCGCGGCGTGGCCCGAACAAGGCAATCCGGACGCGCGTGGCGCGGGCTGCAATGCGTCAGCCGCAGGTCCCCACCGCGCCGCATGCCGTGCAGAAGTCGCAGCCGTCCTTGCGGATCACCGAGTAGTTGCCGCACTCGGTGCACAGCGCGCCCTGCATCAGCACCGGGTCGCTGTCCTTGTGCGGGGCTTCGAGGATGCCCATTTCGCGGATGGGGTAGCCCTTTTCGTCGAGCACGCCGAGCATCGCGTAGCGGTGGATCATCAGTTGCGCAATGTAGGCGACGGTGCTGGGGTAGTTCTGCTGGCGCTTGGTGCCGGGCACGAAGGCCATGAAATCGCCCAGCGGCTCGGGGTAGTTGAGCAGCTTGCGCAGTTTCATGCCGATCCAGGCAGGGTCCATCACGCGCATGTCGAGCGCCAGGATGCGGGTGAGGCCATCGAGCGCGCGCGGGTAGTTGCCGGACAGCCACACCGAATAGGGGCGGGTGACGCCGTCGGGCAGGGTGATTTCCTTCAGGCCGAGCACGAAGTCTTCGCCGGTGGCGGGGTTGGCGATGTCGACCGTCCATGACAGGGTGCCGTCGGTGCCGGTCTTGGGCTCCTGCAGGCTGAAGAGGGTGTCCAGCACCGGGGTGGGCGTGCCGTCGACCGCGAGTGCGCCGAGGTGCTCGCAGCGGTAGCGCACCACCTGGGCGAAGGCCGACACCACGCCGGGGAACAGCTTCTTCTCGCCATGCGGCGGGAAGGGCATCTCGAAGGACTTCTCGCCGATGGTGCGGGCGAGCGTGTCGAGCTTGAGCGCGAGCCAGCCACGGTCGTTGGCGCGCATGTCCATCGACAGGGTCTTGGCGACCGCGCCGAGGCCGCGCGGCTGGTCGGCGCCGTTGACCCACACTTCAAACGGGAAGCCATTGACGCTCACCGGCTGGGTATCCACATGGCCGATGAAGAGCGCGAACTCGCCTTGCGGCGACTTCAGCATGTAGGTCCAGGCCATGTTGCCGTCCGGCATTTCGGGGCGGCCGGGCCAGCGCAGGCTGGACAGCACCGGAGCGGGCAGGGTCTTGATCGACAGGCGGCGGTTGGGATCGTTGAGCTCGACGTCCTGCGGCTTTTTCTGCTCGGGACTGGGCGTGACCGACAGTACCGAACCGAGCACGCTGTTGGGCCGGTAGGTGGCCAGGCCCTTGAGGCCCGATTTCCAGGCCGACATGTAGAGGTCTTCGAAATCGGTGTAGGGGTAGTCGGCAGGGACGTTCACCGTTTTCGAGATCGAGGTGTCGACATACGGGGCGACCGCCGCGACCATGTCCTTGTGCGCCTGGGCCGAAATCTCGAGCGCGGTCACGAAGTAGTCCGGCAGCTTGTCGATGTTGCCGCCCAAGTGCTTGTACAGGCGCCAGGCGTAGTCCTCGACCGCGTATTCCTTGAAAGTGCCGTCGGCCATGCGCTTGCGTCGGGTATAGGTGTACGAGAACGGCGGCTCGATGCCGTTGGAGGCGTTGTCGGCGAACGCGAGCGAGATCGTGCCGGTGGGGGCGATCGACAGCAGGTGCGAATTGCGGATGCCGTGCTTGCGGATCTTGTCCTTGACCTCGGCCGGCAGGCGCGAGGCGAAGTTGCCGCCCGACAGGTACATGTCGGCGTTGAACAGCGGGAAGGCGCCGCGCTCGACCGCGAGCTCGACCGAAGCCAGGTAGGCGCGGTTGCGCATGAAGTCGGAAATCCGGGTGGCCATCTGGCGCGCTTCGGGGGTGTCGTAGCGCAGCCTGAGCATGATCAGCGCGTCGCCCAGGCCGGTGAAGCCGAGGCCCACGCGGCGCTTCGACTGGGCTTCCTTCTCTTGTTCCTTGAGCGGCCAGTGGGTCACGTCGAGCACGTTGTCGAGCATGCGGATCGCGACGTCGACCACCTTGCCGAAGCCGTTGAAGTCGAACTCGGCCTGGTCGGAAAAGGCATGCCTGATGAACGGGGTGAGGTTGATCGAGCCCAGGTCGCAGCAGCCGTAGGGCGGCAGCGGCTGCTCGGCGCAGGGGTTGGTGGCCTCGATGGCTTCGCAGTAATACAGGTTGTTGTCCTGGTTCATGCGGTCGAGGAACAGGATGCCCGGCTCGGCATGGTCGTAGGTCGAGCGCATGACCTGGTCCCACAGGTCGCGCGCGCGCACCTTGCGATACACCCAGGCGCCGTCGTCGAGCTGATAGGCGCCGTTGCGCTTGATTTCGTCGATGGGCTCGGCCTTGTGCACCAGTTCGACATCGCCGTCGGCCTCGACTGCCTTCATGAAGGCATCGGTCACGCCCAGCGAGATGTTGAAGTTGGTGAGATCGCCCTGGTCCTTGGCGTGGATGAATTCCTCGATGTCCGGATGATCGCAACGCAGCACGCCCATCTGCGCGCCGCGGCGGGCACCGGCGGACTCGACCGTCTCGCACGAGCGGTCGAACACCCGCATGTACGACACCGGGCCGGAGGCGTTCGACTGGGTGCCCTTCACCAACGCACCCTTGGGGCGGATGCTGGAGAAGTCGTAACCGACTCCGCCGCCGCGGCGCATGGTTTCGGCCGCCTGCGCCAGCGCCGTATAGATGCCGGGCCGGCCATCCACCGATTCGGTGACCGAATCGCCCACCGGCTGCACGAAGCAGTTGATCAGCGTGGCCTGCAGTTTGGTGCCGGCGGCGCTGTTGATGCGCCCGGCGGGCACGAAACCCATTTCCTGCGCTTCGAGGAACTTCGCTTCCCAGTGGGCGCGCTTGTCGTCGGCTTCGACCGTGGCCAGCGCCCGTGCGACACGTGTGCGCACCTCGTGGATCGACGCCTCGTCACCCTTGGCGTATTTCTCGACCAGGACCTCGGCGCAGATTTCCTGCGGGGCGAGGGTGCTGGCGTCGGCTCTGGACGTGGCGAGTTTGTCGGTCTTGGCGCTCATTGCGGGTTGGTCTCCGGGTGTTTTTACGGTGATCTGAACTGAGGCGAGCATAGCGCGGAACGGGGTTGGATGCAAAAATATAAAAATCAAATAAAACAAAAAGATAATATAAATTACGGGGTGTCAAGTGTTATTTGAATACTATATATAGTAGCTCTTTCCGGTGCTCGTAGGCTCCGGATCCCGCGTCGATCCTGGGTTCGGGCCGCGATGTGAGTGGTGCTAGGCGCGCGGAACCAAAACACACCACACGGCTAAAATAAAACGCGACACGCGGAAAAAAAACGAGGCATAGAAAAGCAGAACCCACGGTACGGAATGGCCTTCCTCTGACGCTCGAAGGCTTCGCGTTGCCCTATTTCAAGCCCGTATATAATAGGGGCGAGACGCGAAGGCGATAGGGCAGCGTCAGCCGATCGCGCTGGCAACCATGCTGTCGACTTCGGCTTGCAGTTCAACACGTCGCGCATGTAGTTCTGTGCGCTCCCCGGAAAGTCCGGCGATCATCTTCCGCCGCTCTGCAACTGGCATTCTTCCATCGGGCCAGCGTCCCTCAAGCGCGATTTCGATCTTCTCCATGATCTTTTCGTGGGCTTTGTCTGGAAAAAACGCAAACAAAGCTTTGGGAACAGACATGCGGTGAAGGTACCCCGGGGCATTACCCTTGACCGGAATAGTCAAACCCGACCCTTGCGCAAGCTCGAAGTGACTCCACGGAAGCGAGAATACAGCCTCATCCAACTTTTCCACGGCACCCGCGACCCCGACAGCCTCACGCCCAAACAACGGCGCAACCCATTCACTCCCTTCACGGATGATCCATTGCCGCACGAACTCTGAATAATCCTCGAATGACACCGGCTCAGCCCGAAGGCGCGCTATCGTCCGATCAATCTCAGAGATACGCTCATCTATCCGACCAACCTCGGACCGCAGCGTTACCAGCCTGGCGCGAACCAGCTCGATCGCATCCTTCATATCCGTCTTGCTCATCATCATCTTCCTTATCTACTTGTAATGGCGTCTGCCGCCTAAATGTCGATGTCCCGAAGCCCGGCTATCGCGGGCTGAGCCGCTCCCAAAAAGCCCACATGCCGCAAGTACCAACGGCCCGGCGTGGGGTTGCTAGAGTGCTCCGGGCTGTAGAAAGCAGCGCTGCGTTTTTTGTAGCGTCCAAGCTTCACATCCTCTGCAAACCGCGCGTCCACTTGCCGGGTTCGCATCAATAGCTTCCCGTCACGCGATGCCATGAGCCCGTCAACCCACCCCACAGCAGGCTTATCCGTTTCCGGATGGCCAATCACCAAGGGCGCTTCACGCTCGGTCGGTCGGTAGTTTCGGGCTATATCGTCGATGTCAGCTTGCGAGAACGTGATACTTTGCCCTTGATCGCTGACATGTGAGCCCGCCTTGAAAATCTCGATCCAGTTTCCGATGATCGGCGCGTTTCCAGCCGGCGCCCCCGCGTTGTATGGCTCGCTGAAGAACACGCCCCCTTCGGCATCCTCGCGAAACGCAGCACAACCCGTTCCACTCAGAACCGCCACGTGCCGAAGGGCCTCGGCATAGCTCACGTTGTGCTCTTTAGAGAAGCTCTGCGCTCGCGCGTCAAGCTGCTGATCCGAAAACGGTCCCGCATCCTCTGAGAACGCCGCGCCTGGCGGTGGCGTGCTTTCCGCAACGAACTTCACGGCATCCCAATACGGCACACCAATTTTCGCCGCAAGGATATTTGCCGATGCGTGCAATACATCGTCGGGCCGTGCTTGGCCGTTCTCACTAAATCCAACGCGTGTTGACGACTCCATCAGCACCGTCCGAGCAAGCGCTTCCTGATAGGTGATGCGCGCACTGAAGGCCAGCGTCTTTGCTCGCCTGTCCAACTCCATATCATCCATTTTGCTTAATCTCCTTCATCATGGCCTTTTCTGGAAGAAGCAACGATCTCCCTGACCCGCCGTTCCGACAGCCCATAAGTGCGCGCCAAAATGCGAAAATTTCGGCCGTCAAACTCTTTTCGAATCGCCTCATCGCGCGATTCGCTGAATGAACAGCTCTTCCTCATGTAGAGCTGTTCCCCCCCGAACTCCTCAACCATCAGGCTCACACAGGTCCTTGCAACATCCGGTACGGCGTCCGCGAATACCGGTGCCCGATCCATCAACACATCAGTCAAATGTTTCAACAGCCGATCGTCAAAGCGGTCCACCTCGGGGTCTTTCGCCATCGCGCATCCTTGAATTCGTTCACTGATGAACGACACCATAGGAAATGGTGGCGGTCGCGTACATTGAACGAGTTCAATTATTGAGAACAGGCCAATTCGGGCACCCGAACGAACAAAGGGCGGAGCATCACGCCCCGCCCTTTGTTGTTGGCGGCCAATCTAGCCACCGCCAAGCCTTTAGAACCACCTCACCGATACCTGACCATCACCCAGCCCCTTTAACGGCGCTACGGGCCTTTTCGGCGGTCTTGGTGCTCCGGTCCGTGGGTGCGTTTTCAGCTCCCTCGTCCAGGCCGGCCACTTCCACCCGGATCAGATCCTTCACGTACTTGTCAGTCAGCGCCTCGCGCTTCTTCGCGAGCTTCTTCGACGTTTCCGTGAAGACCATCGGCCGGGCCACGCCCGGCGCGTCGGGTGACTCTTCAAATCCGATCGAGAGGCCCCGATTTTTGAGCTTCGCCATGAACGCGGTCCAGAACACGTGATCCTGCGCGGCCGTCTTCGACCTGATCCAGTCATCATAAAGTAGGGTTGCGGCTTCTCCGACCGTCTCCAGATCGCTCGAATCCAGCATGCTCACCAGCGCCCGAACCGTCTTGCGCAACGCCAACTGTTCGCGCAAGAGTTGTTCGATCTGCACGTTAAGCCGGCCGCTGTAAGTTTCAATCCCTTCGGAAACCTCTTCGAAGCGCCCCACCAGCGCATCATGTGCAATCTCGATCAGGTTCAGGACATGCACGTCCACGTCTCGCGTACAGCTATCGGTCGCCAGGGCCTTGGCAGCAAACAACGCCGACCGGCTATGACCCGCCATGAAGTAAAGATCACGGCTCAACTCACTAATGTCCGGGCCGCCGATCTTGCCCCTGATAGCCCACACGTGCCCAACCAAATCGGGTTCCATCGCTTGAGCGTTCATTTCTGCAACTCCTTTGCACTGGATTGCGCAAGCATGCGAGTCAGACCGGTAATGACCTTCGACGCTTCAGCCCGCGTCATCTCGCCCAGATCGGCGACCTTCACCGTATGCCGGGCGAAGGCAAGCAGGCGGAAATCCTTAAGGCCTGACCAACTCGCCCGGCGGGCCAAACCTTCGAGTGCGGTCCACTGGCGTTCGGTCGGCATCGGTGCCCCTCGCGCCAGACCCTTCGCGCGGTCAACCTGCGCCCCTTCCGGAAGGGCTTTCCCTTGGATCAAGCGTTCCAGGCAATCCGCAAGCCGGGAAAGCTGCTCGAAGCTCATTTCCCGGCAACTGGTCTTGCCAGTCTGTGAAAGCAGCACCGTGCGGTAAGTCGCCTCGTCGTAATCCAACTGCTTCGCCAGGGCATGCACTTTGCCGATCAGCGTGTTTCGCGTAGTCATCCCGCCACCCTCCCGTAAGCCTTTGCAATCGCAATAAAATTCTCTGGAATGAGGTCGACTTCGCGGGAACCCATTTCTCCGAGAAGCTCAACGACGGCGCGCAATCCGCCATCGCGACCCGGAAGGCGGGCAATCGTCAGCAGCGCATCGCGCCACTTCTTGCCCTTCAGCCCCCGCCAGTCCATGAACGCTTCGATATCCTCCGCGTCGTTCGATTCCAAGGAGATATGTCGGGTTCGACTTGCCAAGGCGTCATAGTCAGTCCGTTTTCCCCACACCGCGCCGTGAAATGCAGGGTTGCCAATCATCAGCACGGGAATTCCGGCCTGTTCGTTGATGTAGGACATGAACCTAAGCCCGGTTCCCCGATCGGCAGGAATACCGCATTCATCCGCAATGAGAAAATCACCCGGCCTGACCTGGCTGAGAATGCGGGAAAGCTTTGTGCTCACGTTTCCCTTGATGTCGCCGTAAGGCTCCAGCGCTTCCAAGATTGAATCAAGCACACCGATATCACCCTTGGTGCCTGGCGAGAACTCGAAATACACCGCCCCCGCTTCGTTCGGGCGACGCGGATAGTCGAAGGCGTAGCGCTTCGCCGCAAACGATTTCCCGATGCCGTACATGCCGGTAATAGCGAACAACGCACGCGATTTGTGCGCCATCCGGCAAGCACCATATACACGCTTGTAGATCGCGGTTTCAGCATGGTCATCTTGACCTTGCTCGGTCGCGTCCTCCTCATCCGCCCACTTCTTGAGCGCGATAAGGTGGATTCGGGCCGTGTCGTTATCCCACCAACTCCAACCGCCATCTTCGAGACGCTCTTCGTGAAGAATGCGTTTAAGCTGCGTCATGGATGGACCGCTCTCGCACTCCGCCACGATGCGCGAAACACGCACGCGACCTGCCGTAAAGGCATTGATTCGGTCGACAATCTCTTGCGCGCCCTTTTCGCCGCCGATCTCTGCCCTTTGCTTCTCTTTCCGCTCAAAATCTGCCTTGGCTACGGCCTGCTTTCGACTGGCCTCCTCTTCGGTAACCGGTCCGTTGTTGCCATCGGACCATGACACCTCTTGCCGAACTGCCGGTTTCTTGGTCATACTGTCACGCCTCATCTACGGTTCCTGCCACTGCAAATGGCTGAATCAAGTCGGTCTGGCGGCTTCCAGGGCCGTCAGACCGCTCCTTCTGCTTTCGCGCCTTTTCCTTTTCATACTCCTCTTCAAAGTTGTCGAATGGGTTCCTTGTTCTGGGTGTGGGCTTCTCGTACTTGAAGTCAGGCAGCAGTGCAGCTTTCGCCATCGGCTCTTGAGCCTTGGCCGGCACTTCAAGTCGGCTGATCGCGCCTTCCTTGTCCAAAAATTCGCCTGCTCGCACGCGTTCAACCGGGTTCGGGTTATCGCCGCGCAACTGCCTGTCCATTGCCTGAAGTTCTGTCGACAAGCCGATATGGCGATCATTCGGGCCGGGTGCGGGCGTCGCATCGCCGGTTACGCGCGCCTTTTCGGCCACGTAATTACGCATTGACTCTTGCAGGTCGACGTTCGGCGCTGTCCCTCTGAGATAGCGGATATGGCTCTTTCTCAGGGCGTTCAGCCGGGCCGCTTCCTTCGCGCCTTCCGGGTCGAAGAAACCAAACGCTCTCCGCTCGTGGATCACGTCGTAAGCCCATTTCCCATTGATCCGACGTACCAGAATGATCGCTTCGGGCCGCCACTTGGCAATTCGGAAGGTTTGGCGGGTTCCGATCAACGGCACCAGCGCATCCGCCATGTACCACTTGCCGCCCTCCTTTGCGCCCAACTGAACGCCCTGAGTTCTTACTTTCAGTTGCCTTTCCACTGAGAAGGCCAACAAGAACACCGGCATTTCTGCACGCGTGACCCTTGCTTGCTCGCGCATGGCTTCGTAGCGTTCGTTCGGCGACACCCCGCCCAGGTGGCCACGCTGGGGCAGGTTATGAAAGAAGGCCATCGCTTCGGCAAAGTCCCTGTCAAATGCTTCGGCCGTGCCCGGATACGGATCGGGCTCGCGTCCGACCTTGCCGACGTGTTTGTTCATACGGTCACCGCCGATGTAGCCGGGGAGCATCGAAAGAACCTTCTCCTTGGCACTGAACGCCCCTTCAACGGGCTTTGCCGCCGCGTTGTATGGCTTTGCCCGAATCAGCGCGCGTCCGTCGCCTGTTCCGCCCTGTTGATCGGCGTCGATCGTCTGTGCCTCGTCCAGGCCGGCCGCCCACTTGGCCTCCAAGGCAGCAATTTCGTTCAATTTCAGCTCCAGTTCGTAACCAATCCCCTTCAGCGCATCAAAGCCGTCGACCAGCTCTGCGCCGATATACTCGGGTCCGTTATCGAGGTAGAGCTTGCTTGGAACACCCCAGGCCATGCACAGATCAACGAACGAACGCGTTACGTCGGCTTGTGTGACCGATCGGCCGGGCTCCGGGTGCAGCAAGGTGTAGAAACATCGGTTCGTGGCTAGGTCGTACCAGGCGATCATTCGTGGCGTGTAGGTCGAGCCATCGGCGCGCGAAAGCAGGATATCTAGCGGGTGCACGTCACCAACAATGGCTTCTCCCGGCATCAACTCGCTTCGTGTGCGGGCGATACGTGGTTGATAGATATCGGAGTAGCGCTTGGCGTCACGGTCATGCACGGACACGGGCCGTGCATCCTGATGCATCTCGACCAGGTGTTGACCGACATCGCAGTTATTGATGGTCGCCTCGCTCCAACCCGCCTCACGACAAAGCCGGGCAAACTCAGCGCTTGCCATCAGGCGCACCTTGCTTCGACTGGCACCCCCGCTAACCCACAACCCGCGCACATATCGGGCGATTTCTTCCGCCAATCGCGTTTTCTCGGGCAGCGCCAAAGGGCATTCCTGATCCCACTTGCGGTTCACCAAACGGCGCGGTTTGGTCTCTAAGGCGCGCTCCTTGCGCATCAGGGCGCGAACGCCCCCCTCTTCGTACAGCCTGCAAAACGCGCGCAACTTGGCTTCTGTAAAGCGCATCGGCTTACCGTCGGTCGGTCGGACGTGGGTTCTTTCCGCGATGCTGCGCAACAGTTCGCCACGCCCCGCCGACCGGGACCGGTACTGAAGTGCCGGCATAATGATGCCGACCTTCCATTCCGCTTCACGGTATTGCTTCGCGAGCACCTCCGGCCGCTCGCCCACCCGTACCGGCTGCAAAGTCTTTGCATTGGGCGCAATCGCAGGAACCGCCAGCGCTTCGCGGTTCGCTTCAAAGAACTTTTGATACAGCTCGCGCGGGAGCGTGCGTGCATCAACCAGGTACGCGCGCCCCTGCTTGCGGACAGCGAGCGTTGCACCGTGCCAGGTGTGGCCTTGTGTGGCGCGGAGAATGGCTTTCTGCGCCCCTTGCACCGTACACGCGGCCATTTCCGCCAGTTGCCCAATCGTCAGCCAGTACAACGCATCCTGTGCCGGCGATGTCTGTAGCGAATCAACAGTCATGCCGCCTCGCCGCTCGCCAACTTCGCCACGCTCGCACGCCACAAGGCATGACCGCGTTCATTACCGGAAAAATAGGCGTCGAGCTGGACCGTTCCTTCACGGTATGGACCTTGGATTCGCACCGCCTGAATACGGAAGCGCAGAACGTCTAGCGCGCCGCGCCAGTATTCGGCGCTGCGCTTGTCGCCGTTGCGTTTCGCCGCGTCGACGATCGCCTCAGGCGTGTTCATGGCCTTCGCCCTCAACGATCACGCCATCCTTGATTCCGAGCTTCACGGCTATTTCGTGACCAAGGCCCCGCGAACCGCCATTACGGCCGCTCAGAACGTTGCTTACAGAAATCTTGGTGTAGCCGTGCGCCTTGGCCCAGGCTGAAAGTGTCAATCCCCTTCGAAGCCAGTCTGCGCGCACCTCTTGCGGGGTTCGTAACTTACGTGCTTTCATGGTCGCATTCTCCTTCAACTGTTAATTCACTCAAACGGGTGAATACATATTTTCACCCAAACGGATGAATGTCAACCTGCCACAAGAGTTTTCTGCGCGCCTTCGTGAGGAACGAAAGCGACTCGGGATGAGCCAAACGACTTTCGCAAAGGCGGTTGGCATTCACCTCAACAGCCAGTCACGGTACGAGAAGGGAGAACGCGCTCCGGATACGGCCTATCTCGGAGCGATAGCCAAGCTTGGCGTCGATATGTCGTTCTTGCTTACCGGGGATCGCGGGAATGATTCACAGTTGGAGATTGAGTCCGCCCGCGCCAAATCTCACGCGTTGGTCCATGTTCTCAGCCAGATACAAGGATTCCTCGGGTTCTGGCCGGCTCCCATGTCGTACGAATTCGAGAAAGCGATGCAGGATGTGTACGAGGCTCACCAGAAACAATGGGAAGATCCGATGGCTTTGGATAGGGCGGATGTCAAACTGCTAAACATGCTCCAAAGAAGCCCGTCGACGCTGCCAACTGTGCAAGAACTTGCGGAGATTCTGTGGGGGCTGGAACTCGTCGAAAAAAAACTTGGCGTCAAGCTAGCCCCCTCTGTGAGGGCAAACTCATTTCATAAGGCTTGCCAAGAAACAAAGCTGTCAGGTCGAGCGCTTCGACGTGAAGAGATAGAGCGAATCGTCCGGACAGAAGCCTGCCTCATCGCCTCGAGCAACGGCGATGATTACAGCTAGTTGGTTGAAGTTGGTGAGGTTGGTCTTCTGCAGTTGGTTTGCACCATCTCTGTGCATCCGCCGCCCGATCGCCCTTTGCCCGATCCGACCCACCTTATAGGCTTCAATCTCAACACAGACGCGGCTTTCGCGGGCCTTTTCTCTCCCGCCAATGGCCTTGCATCCCGTGCAATGCGTTTGCATTTTCCGCCTTGATCCGTTCCAACACGTTCCGCCATATACCGCTACGTCCCGGAATTTTCCCGCAGCAATGGTGTGTTTTCTTTCTGCCCCCTTAGTGCTTGCCGTCCGGGCGCGGCGCGGCGTATAGTTCGGCCAGCATCGATTGGGATGCCCTGCGGCGCATCCGCGCCCCGGGGTGAAACGGGAAGTCCGGTGACGTACGAGTGCATGCTCGTGCCATTCCGGCGCAGCCCCCGCTGCTGTAAGCCCGACGGCGCCGTCAACACTAAAACCCACTGGAGCAGGCTGCTCTGGGAAGGGTGACGGCGACCGGACGAAGGCGAGCCAGAAGACCGACCCTTTCGACGATACAGGTAAAGAGACCCCGGGGTGTGGGTGGATTGCCGACGGGGTCCGCGGGCGTTTGCGCCTGCCCCCATTGCGTCCCGGCTTTTTTCGGCTTCGCTGCGTCGACATTCGGTCCATCCCCGGTTCCAGCAGCGATCGAAGGGAGCCGCGCACATGGACCAGGACGGGAAGAACAGCCACAACCAACGCATGCAGCGCAAGAAGGACGTGGTCGATGCGGCGATCGGGCGTGCTCAGGAAGAGCGCGGCATCGTCATCCTGATCACCGGCAACGGCAAGGGCAAGACCACGTCCGCGTTCGGCACCCTCTACCGTGCGCTCGGGCATCGCCAGCGCGCCGGCGTGGTGCAGTTCATCAAAGGCACCCAGGCCACCGGCGAGGTGAGCTTCCTGCAGCAGGACCCGGCGCGGGCGGCGGTGCAGTATCACGCCATGGCCACCGGATTCACCTGGAACACCCAGAACTGGGACGCCGACAAGCGCGCCGCCGACACGGCCTGGGCGCACGCCGCGCGCATGCTGGCCGATCCAGCGCTCAATCTGGTGCTGCTCGACGAGCTCACCTACATGCTCAAGTACAACTACCTCGACGCGGCCGACGTGGTCGCGGCGATCCGCGCCCGCCCGCCGATGCAGACGGTCATCGTCACCGGCCGCGCCGCCAGGCCCGAGCTGGTGGAGCTGGCCGACACGGTGAGCGAGATCGCCGATCGCAAACATGCCTTCAAGGCCGGCGTGAAGGCGCAGGCGGGCATCGATTTCTGACAACCCGTCCCCCGACACGCAGGAGCACGAACCCATGTCCAATCGCCCGAAGATCCCCGCCACCATCGTCACCGGCTTTCTCGGCAGCGGCAAGACCACGCTGCTGCGCCACATCCTCGCCAACGCCGGCGGGCGCCGCATCGCGGTCATCGTCAACGAGTTCGGCGAACTCGGCATCGACGGCGACATCCTGCGCGGCTGCGGTATCGGCTGCGACGAGGACGGCGGCGAGCGGCGCGGCGCGCTGTTCGAACTCGCCAACGGCTGCCTGTGCTGCACGGTGCAGGAAGAGTTCTACCCGGTGATGCGCGAACTCATCGCCCGCCGCGACGACATCGACCACATCCTGATCGAGACTTCCGGCCTGGCGCTGCCCAAGCCGCTGGTACAGGCCTTCAACTGGCCCGAAGTCAAGCACGCGTGCACCGTAGACGCGGTGGTCACGGTGGTCGACGTGCCGGCCGCCGCGGCCGGGCAGTTCGCTGCGAATCCGCTCGCGGTCGACGCCCAGCGGCGCGCCGACCCCAACCTGGACCACGAATCGCCGCTGCACGCCTTGTTCGAGGATCAACTCGCCGCCGCCGATCTGGTGATCCTATCCAAGACCGATCTCGCCGACGCGGCGGCGCGCGCTGCGGTCGAGGCCTTGGTGCGCGCGGAAGTGCCGCCCGAGGTCAAGATGGTGGCGAGCGAGCACGGGCGGATCGACCTCGACCTGATCCTGGGCCTGAACGCCGCCGCCGAGGACGGCATCCACCTGCGTCCCAGCCATCACGACCACGGTGACGGCGACGACCATGACCATGATCACGACGCGTTCCAGTCGGTGTCGGTGGCGTTGCCGCGGGTCGATCGCGAGCGGCTGTTCGCGGTGCTGCACGAGCTGGTGCGAGCCCATGCCATCTACCGGGTCAAGGGTTTCGTCGCGCTGGCGGACAAGCCGATGCGCCTGGTGGTGCACGGCGTGGGACGCCGCTTCGACAGCTACTTCGACCGCCGCTGGCGGGCCGGCGAGACGCCGGCCACCCGCCTGGTGCTGATCGGTGCGGACCTCGATACCGCCGCGCTGGCCGCCGCGCTACAGGCGGCGGCTCTGGTCGAGACGGCCTGATGCACCTGCTTGCCGCCCAGCCGGGCGGTTTCGTCGACGACGATTCGGTGATCACGCGGATTGCGCAGGACCCCGCCGAGATCGTCATCCTCAGCGCGGCCGACACCACGCTGGCGCTGCTGGCCGCGGCCTGCCCGGCGCAGGGCTTCCCGTCGGTGCGGCTGGCGAACCTGCTGCACCTGCGCCAGCCGGCCTCGGTGGATCTCTATCTGGACGAGGTGCTGCGGCATGCGTGCGTGATCGTCATCGACCACCTCGGCGGCGAGAGCTACTGGCCGTACGGCACCGAACGGGTGGGCGAGCTCGCCCGGGCGCGCGGCATCGCGCTGGTGATGTTTTCGGGCGACACCAGCGAAGACCTCAACCTGCTCATGAAGGGCACGGTGGGCATCGATCTGGCACGCACCCTGTGGCGCTACCTGCGCGAAGGCGGGCCGGCCAACGCGCGCAATTTCTATCGCTGCCTGGGGCAGCATTTCTTCGCCCACGCGGACGCGCCCGAACCGCCGCGGGCACTACCCAGCGCCGCGGTGTTCCACCCGCGCCACGAGCTCGGCTCGGTGGCAGCCTGGCGCGCCGACTGGCAGGCGGGCGCGGCGTGCGTGCTGTTGCTGTTCTATCGCGCGCATCTGCAGGCCGGCAATACCGCGGTCTTTGCGCACCTGTGCGAGGCCTTGCGTGCCCGCGGCATGAATCCGCTGCCGATCGCGATCACTTCGCTGAAGGACGCACCGTCGGTCGAGACCGTCCGCCGCCTGGCCGCCGAGCTCGACGCGGCCCTGATCCTCAACACCACCGCGTTCGCCCGTTCGGCGCTCGACGCGCCGGGCGATCATGCGCTGGCCGGCGACATCCCGGTGCTGCAGCTGGTGCTCGCCGGCGGCAACGAAGACGCGTGGCGCGCCGATGCCCATGGCCTCGCGCCGCGCGACATCGCGATGCACATCGCGCTGCCCGAAGTCGACGGCCGCATCATCACCCGTGCGGTGAGCTTCAAGGGCCTGGACCATCGCTGCGCGCTCACCCAGAGCGACGTGGTGCAATACCGCCCCCAGCCCGAGCGCATGGACTTCGTCGCCGAGCTGGCGCGCCGCTGGTGCCGGCTGCGTGCGCTGCCCAACGGCAACAAGCGCCTCGCGTTGATCCTCGCCAACTACCCGACCCGCGAAGGCCGGCTGGGCAATGGTGTCGGCCTGGATACGCCGGCGTCGGTGGTCACGATCCTCGCGCACCTGCGCGACGAGGGCTACGCACTGGCCGATGTACCCGCGGATGGCGATGCGCTGATGGCGCAATTGAAAGAAGGCATCACCAACGACCCCGAGCAGTGGGCGCAGCGCCCGGCGCGCCAGAGCCTCGCGCTGGCCGACTACCAGGCATTCTTCGATGCCCTGCCGGCGGCCAACCGCGCGGCCCTCGTCGCGCGCTGGGGCGCGCCGGAAGCCGATCCGATGGTGCGCCAGGGGCCCGGCGGGCCGCGTTTCATGCTTGCGGGCCTGCGCTGCGGCCAGGTCTTCATCGGCATTCAGCCGGCGCGCGGCTACCAGCTCGACCCGATGGCGAGCTACCACGACCCCGACCTGGTGCCGCCGCATCACTACCTGGCCTTCTATCTGTGGCTGCGCGAGCACTGGCGCTGCGACGCCATCGTGCACGTCGGCAAGCACGGCAACCTCGAGTGGCTGCCGGGCAAGAGCGTTGCGCTGTCGAACGAATGCTGGCCGGACCTCGTGTTCGGTCCGATGCCCCATCTCTATCCCTTCATCGTCAACGACCCTGGCGAGGGCACCCAGGCCAAGCGCCGTGCCCAGGCGGTGATCGTCGACCACCTGATGCCGCCGCTGACCCGGGCCGAGAGCTACGGCCCCGCGCGCGATCTCGAGCGCATGGTCGACGAGTACTACGAGGCGCTGACGCTCGACCGGAACCGGGCGGACCTGCTGCGCCGCCAGATTCTCGCCCACATCCTCGGCCATGACCTGCACCGCGACCTCGGGCTCGCGCCGCCGGCGAGCGCGGAGGACGAACAGCGCCTGCTCAACCGCACCGACGCCTACCTGTGCGAACTCAAGGAGGCGCAGATCCGCGACGGCCTGCACGTGTTCGGCCGCTCGCCGGCCGGGCGGCTGCGCCGCGACACCCTGCTGGCGCTGGCGCGGCACCCGGTGGGCGACGGGCGCGGCGCCCGCCAGGGCCTGACCCGCGCGCTGGCGGCCGACTTGGCGCTGGGCGAGGATTTCGATCCGCTCGACGCCGACTGGGCCCGAGCCTGGAACGGTCCACGTCCGGCGGCGCTGGCGGGTTTAGGGGAGGGGGCGTGGCGCAACGCCGGCGACACCCGCGAACGGCTCGAACTGCTCGCGCTCGAGATTCTCGAGCACGGCCTGCCGCAAACGGGCGGCAACGGCTGGCCCGCAACCGATGCGGTGCTCGCCCGCGTCGAGCACGATCTGCGCCCGCGCCTGGATGCCTGCGGCGCGCAGGAACTGCATCAGCTCGCGCGCGGCCTGGCAGGGCGCTTCGTGCCCGCCGGCCCGAGCGGCGCGCCCACCCGCGGGCGACCGGACGTGCTGCCGACCGGGCGCAACTTCTATTCGATCGATACCCGTGCGGTACCGACCCAGACCAGCTGGACCCTGGGCCTCGCGTCGGCCCGGCGCGTGATCGAACGCTACGTGCAGGAACACGGCGACTACCCGCGCGCGATCGGCCTGTCGGTGTGGGGCACCGCGACGATGCGCACCGGCGGCGACGACATCGCCCAGGCCTTCGCGCTCATCGGCGTGCGGCCGAAGTGGGCCGACGGCAGCCATCGCGTGAGCGATTTCGAGATCCTGCCGATGTCGCTGTTCGAGCGTCCGCGCATCGACGTCACGCTGCGCGTGTCGGGCTTCTTCCGCGATGCCTTCTCCAACGTCATCCGCCTGTTCGACGCCGCGGTGCAGGCGGTGGCGGCGCTGGACGAAACCGACGAGGTGAATCCGATTCGTGCCCGCATCGCCCGCGAGGCCGCGACGCTGGAGGCGGACGGCGTGCCCGCCGCGGCTGCCCGGCGCCAGGCCGGGCATCGCGTGTTCGGCGCCAGGCCCGGGGCGTATGGCGCCGGCCTGCAAGGCCTGATCGAAGGCCGCCACTGGAGCGGCGATGCCGATCTGGCGCGCGCCTACCTGGAGTGGGGCGGCCACGCCTATGGCCAGGACGACGATGGCAGCCCGGCCCGCGACAGCCTCCGGCGCCGCCTCGCCGGCATCGAATTGGTGATGCACAACCAGGACAACCGCGAGCACGATCTGCTCGATTCCGGCGATTACTACCAGTTCCAGGGCGGCATGAGCGCCGCCGTGCGCCACCTTTCGGGCGCGCAGCCGGCCATCTATTTCGGCGACCACAGCAATTCCGGCGCGCCGTCGATCCGCTCGCTCGACGAAGAAATCAGCCGCGTCGTGCGCAGCCGCGTCACCAATCCCAAATGGATCGCGGGGGTGAAGCGCCACGGCTACAAGGGCGCGCTGGAGATGGCCGCCACCGTGGACTATCTGTTCGCCTACGACGCCACCGCCCGCGTGGTGCGCGACGACCAGTACGCGCGCGTCGCCGACGCCTGGCTGGAAGACCCCGACACCCGCGAATTCCTCCAGCGCCACAACCCCGACGCGCTCGGCGAGATCTGCGAACGCCTGCTCGAAGCCATGGAGCGCGGCCTGTGGCAGGCGCCCGGCGAATACCGCGAACGCGTGGCGCAACACCTGCTGGCCGCCGAACAGCACCTGGAACAACGATGAGCCTCAGTCCGCCGCACACTCAGTCGCACGCCCCAGCCCCGGCCGCCGCCAGCCTTGCGCCGGCCTTCCCGTTCACCGCGCTGCAGGGCCAGGCTGGCCTGCAGACCGCGCTGCTCCTGGTCGGCATCGATCCGCTGATCGGCGGTGCGCTGGTGACGGGGCCGCGCGGCACCGCCAAATCCACCGCGGCCCGCGCGCTGGCCGCGCTGCTGCCGGGCGGGCGCTTCGTCGATCTGCCGCTATCGGCGAGCGAAGAACAACTGGTCGGCTCGCTCGACCTCGAGGCCGCCCTGCAGGACGCCCGGGTGCGCTTCCGTCCGGGCCTGCTCGCCCGCGCGCACGAGGGCGTGCTCTACGTAGACGAAGTCAACCTGCTCGGCGACGGCTTGGTGGACCTGTTGCTCGATGTCTGCGCCAGCGGTATCAACCATGTCGAACGTGACGGCATCAGCCATGTGCACCCGGCGCGGGTCGCCCTGGTGGGCACGATGAACCCCGAGGAGGGCGAACTGCGCCCGCAACTGCTCGACCGCTTCGGGCTGTGCGTGCGCCTCGACAACGATCTTCCACCCGCGGCGCGCGAGGCGATCGTGCGGGCACGGCTCGCGTACGACGCCGATCCCGTCGGCTTCGACGCCCGCCACGCGGCCGAACAGCGCGCGCTGGCGGCCCGCATCGCCGCGGCGCGCGCGGCCTTGCCCGGCATCGTCTTCAGCGATGCCAATCATGCCTTGGTCGCGGCGCGCTGCCACGCGGCGGCGGTCGAGGGGGTGCGGGCGGACCTGGTGATGCTGCGCGCGGCGCGAGCCCATGCCGCGCTCGCCGGACGCGCCGCGATCGACGCGGCGGACATCGACGCGGTGGCCGAACTCGTGCTCGCCCATCGCCGCCATCCCGACGCCGGCGCGGCACCGGCCGCGCCGCCCGTCCCACCGCCGCCGTCGGCCGGCGCTGACGAGTGGGGGGCGCTGCCGTCGCAGGCGGTGCCCATCGGCATGGTCAAGAACGTGAGGCCGCTCCATGCAAAAAAGCCCTGACGCGCCCGATCGCGCCCGGTCGGGGCGCGATCGGGCGTGGCATCGACGCGGCTGGCCGCTTACGCCGGCCACGCCAGCCCGGCCCGCGCATCGACTGGCCGCGCACGCTCGCGGCCAAGGGCCCGGCGGCGCTCGCACGCGGCCACCTGCGCCATCGTCCGTTGCCGTCGGGCAGCGCCGCCCTGCATTGCCTGTTGCTCGACTGCTCGGCCTCGATGCTGCGCGGCCGGCGGCTGGCGACCGCGAAGGGGGTGTTGCTCGCGTGGACCGCGATGCTCTACCGCCGGCGCGAATCGCTCGCGGTGATCGCGTTCTCGGGCGATGCCGCGCGGGTGCTGCAGGCGCCGCGCAAGGCGGCCGTCTTCAACCAGGGCTGGATCGCCCCGATCGCGGGTGGCGGTGGAACGCCGGCAGCCTCGGCGATGGCGCTGGCGGAAGCACTGTTGGCCCGGCACCGGCGCAGCGTGCCGGGCGAGCATGTGGCGGTGTGGCTGCTGTCGGATGCGCGTTTCGCCAGCCTGCCGCCCCGTCCGCGTCACGCGGATCAATACACGGTCATCGATTTCGACGAGGGGCCGTTCGCCCTCGGCCGTGCGCGGCGGCTCGCGCGCGCATGGAAAGCGGACCACTGGCCCGCTTCGGAGCTGGCGTCGGCGCTGGCCTGACGCCGTGTTTCATCACCCACGTTTGAACCCAGGAGAACACATCATGCATATCGAACCCGGCATCGTAGAAGGCAGCAAGATCCTGCTCAGCTACGCCACCGCCGCCGCGGCCATCGGCTACGGCGCCAAGCTCGCGGTAGACACCGCCAGGCGCGACGGCATCGCCTCGCTCGTCCTGCGCGCCGTCCTCGCGTCCGTGCTGGTCTTCATCTTCTTCGAAGTCCTGCCCACCCGGCCGGTGGGGGTGTCGGAGGTGCACCTCATCCTCGGCTCCACGCTGCTCTTGCTCTTCGGTGCCGGTCCTGCCGCGATCGGCCTCGCGGTGGGGCTGCTGACCCAGAGCCTGTTCTTCGCCCCCGACGACCTGCCGCAATACACGATAAACGTCACCACCCTGCTGGTGCCGCTGTTCGCGATCGCCGCGCTGGCCCGCCGCATCATCCCGGCCGAGACGCCTTATGTCGATCTGCGCTACGGCCAGGTGTTCAAGCTGTCGCTCGCCTACCAGGGCGGCATCGTCGCGTGGGTCGCGTTCTGGGCGCTGTACGGCCACGGCGTCGGCGCCGACAACCTGCACAACGTCGTCACCTTCGGCGCGGCCTACATGCTGGTGGTCGTGCTCGAACCGCTGATCGACCTCGCCGTGCTCGCCGCCGCCAAGGCGCTGAACCAGCTCAAGGGCAGCGTGGCGCTGGAAAAGCGCCTGTACGAAGGGGCGAACTGATCTCGTTCCGGCACGCTCGCGCGGGCGGCTCGCCGGTCGCCCGCGCCGCGTAGAGACCTGTCCAACATGAACACACATTCCTCCGTGCCGTCCGCCGTCGCCGGCGTTCCCCGCATCCAGGGCTGGTGTCCGGGCGCGTTGCGGCCGATGCGGTCCGGCGACGGGCTGGTCATGCGCCTGCGGCCGCGCCTGGCACGCTTCACCCGCGACCAGATCCTCGGCATCTGCGCCGCGGCGCGGCGGCATGCGGCCGGCCTCGTCGACATCACCAGCCGTGCCAACCTGCAGGTGCGGGGCGTGGCCGATGCCGACTGGCCGCTGCTGCGCGACCGCTTCGCCGAGCTCGACCTGCTGGATGCCACGCCCGAGCGCGAGGCGCGCCGCAACCTGCTGGTGGCGCCCGACTGGGTGGCGGGCGACGATACCGAACGCATCGCCACCGCACTGATCGCGCGGCTCGACGAACTGCCGGCACTGCCGGCCAAGGTCGGGTACGCGATCGACGCCGGGGCGGCGCCCCGCCTGCGCGCGGACTCGGCCGATTTCCGCATCGAGCGCGGCCGCGACGGCGGCCTGATCGTGCGCGCCGACGGGCGCACGCACGGCGTGGCGGTGGACGCCGCCACGGCCGTCGATACCCTGATCGAACTGGCGCACTGGTTCGCCGACAGCGGCGGCCGCGCGGCCGGCCGCATGGCGCGCCATGCGGCGCCTTTGCCCGACTGGGCGCGGGGCGACGCGCGGCCGGCCGCGGCTGCGCCGCGACTCGTTTCCGGCCGCCATCCGCTGGGCTTCGTCTGCGCCGTGCCGTTCGGGCAGGTCGCGGCGGCGGCGCTCGCGCGTGCGGTGATCGACAGCGCCGCGGTCGCGGTGCGCGTCACGCCGTGGCGGCGGCTGTTGCTGGAAGGGGCGCGCGCCGACGCGCGGCCCGAGCTCGCGTCCGGCTGTCCCGACCCCGACGCGCTGGAGGCCGCCGGCTGGCGGGTGGAGGCCTGCGCGGGCGCGCCGTTCTGTCCGCAGGCCAGCGTCGACACGCGCGCTCTCGCGCGCCGCCTGATGCGGCTGGCGCAAGAAGGGCGCATCGCCGCCCCGCAGGGATCCGGGGCGCGCGCGCCGCGCGTGCTGCATGTTTCGGGCTGCGCCAAGCGCTGCGCCTACGCCGGTGCCGCCGACGTCAGCGTGATCGGCCGCGAAGGGCGGTTCGACCTGGCGAGGGGGGCGGGCACCCGAGCAGCTTGCGCCGGCCTGAGTGCGGACGCGGTCGTCGCGATGCTGGAGCGCCGCTGATGCCCCATGTATTCGAAACCGACGGCGCCGCCATCTACCGCCAGTCCTTCGCCACGATCCGCGCCGAGGCCGCGCTCGCGCGCTTCCCGCCCGACGACGAGGTCGTGGCGGTGCGCATGATCCACGCCGCCGGCATGGTCGAGCTGGCCGCCGCGATCGACTTCTCGCCGGGATTCACCGCCGCTGCGCGCGCCGCCCTCGAAGGCGGCGCGCCGATCCTGTGCGACGCCCGGATGGTGTCGGAAGGCATCACCCGCGTCCGCCTGCCGGCCGCCAACGCGGTGGTGTGCACGCTTGCCGATCCGTCGGTGGCGGCGCTCGCCGCGCGCATGGGCACCACGCGTTCGGCCGCCGCGCTCGAGTTGTGGCGCCCCCTGCTCGACGGCGCGGTGGTCGCGATCGGCAATGCGCCGACCGCGCTGTTCCACCTGCTCAACATGCTCGAAGCGCCGGACTGCCCGCGCCCGGCGGCCATCATCGGCTGTCCGGTGGGTTTCGTCGGCGCGCTCGAATCCAAGGCCGCGCTGTGGGCGGCACGCCCGGCGCCATGCTGCGTGGTGCATGGCCGCCCGGGCGGCAGCGCGATCACCGTCGCCGCCATCAACGCACTCGCGAGTCGCAAGGAATGATGCTCAACGATAGCAACGCAAGCGCCACGCCCGGCGCGGCGGAAAACCGCCACGGCACGACCGCGCCACGGCCCGGCACGTTGCATGGCGTGGGGCTCGGCCCGGGCGCGCAGGATCTGCTCAGCGTGCGCGCCGACCGGCTGGTGCGCGGCGCGCGCCATGTCGCCTACTTCCGCAAGGCCGGTCATGCCGGGCGGGCGCGGCGCATCGTCGAGGGCATGCTGCGCGCCGACGTGGTCGAAGTGGCGATGGAGTACCCGGTGACCACCGAGATCGCGCTCGACGATCCGCGCTACAACGCGGCGCTGTCGGCGTTCTATACCACCTGCATCGCGCGCCTGCGCGGCATCATCGAGGCGGGCGAGGATGTGGTGGTGTTGTGCGAGGGCGACCCGTTCTTCTACGGCTCCTTCATGCATCTTCACACCCGCCTGCAGGGCACGGTGCCGGTGCGGGTGGTGCCGGGCATCACCGGCATGTCGGGGGCGTGGACGGTGAGCGGCACGCCGATCACCTGGGGCGACGACATGCTCACGGTATTGATGGCGACGCTGCCGGAAGACGTACTCGCCCGCCGCATCCGCGAAACCGACGCGCTGGCGGTGATGAAGGTCGGGCGCAACCTGCCCAAGCTGCGCCGCGCGGTCGCTGCGGCCGGGCGCGAGGACGAGGCCTGGCTGGTGGAATACGCCACGATGCCGGAAGAGCGGGTGCGGCGGCTTTGCGAGGCCGAAAAGGTGACGCCGTATTTTTCCATCCTGCTGATCCATGGCCAGGGGCGGCGGCCATGAGCGCTCCCGACCGGTCGCCCGGAGCAGGCCTGCCCTCCCGTGGGGAGGATCTCGCGCGGTGGCAGGAGAGTGGTCCGACGGCTGGCTGGCTGGCGATCGCCGGGCTCGGTCCGGGCGCGGCGGAGCTGGTCACACCCCAGGTCGAAGCCGCGCTGGCGGCGGCGACCGACGTGGTCGGCTATCGGCCCTATGTCGAGCGCGTGGGCGCCCGCCCGGGCCTCGCGCGGCACGCTTCCGACAACCGTGAGGAACTGGCCCGCGCCCGGCAGGCGCTGCAGCTGGCCGCCGCAGGGCGGCGGGTGGCGGTGGTGTCGTCGGGCGACCCGGGGGTGTTCGCGATGGCCGCGGCCGTATGCGAGGCGCTGGAGACGGGGCCGCCGGCCTGGGGCGCGGTGGAGGTGCGGGTGCTGCCCGGCGTCACCGCGATGCTGGCGGCCAGCGCCCGCGCCGGTGCGCCGCTGGGGCATGATTTCTGCGCGATCAATCTGTCCGACAACCTCAAGCCGTGGGCGCTGATCGAACGCCGCCTGCGGCTGGCGGTGGAGGCGGATTTCGCGATTGCGCTGTACAACCCGCGTTCGAAGGCGCGCCCGGAAGGTTTCGCGCGTGCGCTGGCGCTGTTGCGCGAAGCGGGCGGCGATGCCCGCCCGGTGTTGTTCGCGCACGCAGTGACGACTTCCGACGAGCGGCTCGAAGTCGTGCGCCTGGGCGATGCGCGGCCCGAGATGGCGGACATGCGTACCGTGGTCATCGTCGGCTCCAGCCTGACCCGGCTGCTGCCGCGCCCGGCCGGCGCGCTGCTCTACACGCCGCGTTCGGCGTTGGTGGGGCCGGCGTGATCGAGCCACGCGAACACGGCCGCGATGTCATGCACCTCGGCGCGCGTGGGCTGCGCCGGGCGTTGCACCATCAGCACCGGCAGGCCCAGCTGCCGCGCGGCGAGCAGCTTGGCGCGCGCGCCGTCGCCGCCGGCATTCTTGCACACCACCCGGGTGATGCGGTGTCGCAGCAGCAGTGCGCGATCGCCCGCGACATCGAAGGGGCCGCGGTCGACCCGCACGTGGTGGTCGGGCAGGGGAATGGCCGCGGACGGCGGATCGACCAGGCGCAGCAGGTAATGGTGTTGCGGCTGCGCGGCGAACTCGGCGAGATGCATGCGCCCCAGTGCCAGCAGGATGCGTTGCGGCGGGCCGGCCAGGGCGGTGACCGCTGCGGCGATGTCGGCGGCCTGCTGCCACTGGTCGCCGGCCGCCGGTGTCCAGGGTGGACGGGTGAGGGCGAGCAGCGGTACGCCGGCGATGCCGGCGGCGGCGACCGCGTTGGCGCTCATGCGGGCGGCGAACGGGTGGGTGGCGTCGATCAGGTGCGTGATCGCTTCCGTGGCGAGATAGCGGGCCAGCCCCTCGGCACCGCCGAAGCCGCCCACCCGCGTGGGCAGCGGCTGCGCGCGCGGATGGGTGACGCGGCCGGCGTAGCTGAAAGTGGCGCGCAATCCGCGCCCGGCCAGCGCCTGGGCGAGCGCGCTGGCCTCGGTGGTACCACCGAGCATCAGAATCTGGGGGGCGTGATCGGGCATGGATGAGAAAAGCCAATCGGCGTGGCTGAAGATCGTTGGAATCGGCGAGGATGGCATGGCCGGCCTGTCGCCGGCAAGCCGGGCGGCAGTGGCCGAGGCCCGTGTGCTGATCGGTGCGCCGCGCCATCTCGGCCTGGTGCCGCTGGAGGCCTGCGGTGCGGCCGAGCGGGTGGAATGGCCGGCGCCCTTCGCCGCCGGCGTCGAGCGCCTGCTCGCGTTGCGGGGGCGGCGGGTGGTGATGCTGGCCTCGGGCGATCCGTTCTGGTTCGGCGCCGGCAGCGTCCTCGCCCGCCATCTCGCGCCGGGCGAATGGGCGGCGCTGCCGGCGCCGTCGGTGTTCGGCCTCGCCGCGGCGAAGCTGGGTTGGGCGCTCGAGCGGACCCATTGCGCCGGGCTGCACGCCGCGCCATTCACGCGCCTGCGCCGGCATCTTGCACCGGGCGCGCAGGCGCTGGTGCTGGTGCGCGACGGCGCGGCCGTCGCCGAACTGGCCGACTGGCTGGTGGCGCACGGCTTCGGCGCGAGCACGCTGCATGTGCTGGAAGCGCTGGGCGGGCCGAACGAGCGGGTGCGGACGGTGTGCGCGGCGGCGCATGGGCTCGACGATGTCCGGCATCCGGTCGCGGTCGGTATCGTGGCCGCGGCGGCGCGGCATGCGGCGATGCCGTGCACCGCGGGCCTGCCGGACGATCTGTTCGCCCACGACGGTCAGCTCACCAAGCGGCCGCTGCGGGCGCTCACGCTGTCGGCGCTCGCACCACGCCCGGGCGAGCGCCTGTGGGACATCGGCGCGGGGTCGGGGTCGATCGGCATCGAATGGCTGTTGTCCCACCCGGCCAATACCGCGATAGGCTTCGAAGCCGACCCGCGCCGCGCCGAGCGTGCGCGTGCCAACGCATGGGCGCTGGGCGCAGACCGCTTGTCGGTGCTCACCGGGCGGGCGCCGGCGGTGCTCGAGGGCCAGCCACCGCCGGACGCGGTCTTCATCGGCGGCGGGCTATCGAGCGTTTTGCTGGATGCGCTGTGGCAGCGGCTGGCACCCGGCACCCGGGTGGTCGCCAACGCGGTGACCCTGGAGTCCGAAGCCTTGCTGGCGCAGTGGCAAGCGGCGCACGGCGGCAGCCTGCTGAGGGTAGCGCTGGCCGAGGCCGCGCCGCTGGGGCGCCGCCGGGGCTGGAAGGCGGCTTATCCGGTGGTGCAGTGGAGCGGGGTTCGATGATCGTCGCCGGCTTCGGTTGTCGCGCCGCGGCGTCGCCGGCGGCGCTGCGGGCGGCGCTCGCGGCAGCCCTTTCCGCATTGCCCGACGTGGCCGCGCCGGACGCCCTCGCCGCACCGGCGGATCGCCACCCCCAGCTCGCGCCCCTGGCCGCCGAGCTGGGACTGCCCGTGCGCCTGGTCGCGGCGGCGGACCTGCGCGGCCAAGACACCTTCACCCAGTCGCCGGTCAGTGTCGCCGCGCGAGGCTGTGGCAGCGTGTGCGAAGCCGCGGCACTGGCGGCGGCGGGGCCGGGCGCACGCCTGCTCGCCACCCGGCGGATGGCCCCCGATCGCACCACGGCCTGCGCGATCGCCCAAGGAGATAGTCGATGACGGTTCATTTCATCGGCGCCGGTCCCGGCGCCCCCGATCTGCTCACGCTGCGCGGGCGCGACCTGATCGCCGCGTGCCCGGTGTGCCTGTATGCCGGCTCGCTGGTGCCCGAGGCGGTGCTGGCCCACTGCCCGCCGGGCGCCCACATCGTCAATACCGCGCCGCTGTCGCTGGACGAGATCGTCGCGGCGCTCCGGCAAGCGCATGCCGAGGGGCTCGACGTGGCGCGCCTGCATTCCGGCGACCTGTCGGTGTGGTCGGCGATGGGCGAGCAACTGCGCCGCCTGCGCGCGCTAGGCATCCCGTTCACCGTCACGCCCGGCGTGCCGTCGTTTGCCGCGGCGGCGGCCAGCCTCGGTGTCGAGCTGACCCTGCCGGGCATCGCCCAGTCGGTGGTATTGACGCGCACGCCGGGGCGGGCGAGCTCGATGCCGGAGGGGGAGCGCCTGGCGCAGTTCGCCCGCACCGGCGCGACCTTGGCGATTCACCTGTCGATCCACAAGCTCGCCGAAGTCGCGGACGAACTGGCGCCGCTCTATGGGGCCGACTGCCCGGTGGCCGTGGTCTGGCGCGCGAGCTGGCCCGACGAGCGCAGCGTGCGCGCGACGCTCGCGACTATCGCCGCAGCGGTCGATGCCGGCATGGAGCGCACCGCGTTGATCCTGGTGGGGCCGGCGCTGGCGGCCGAGGACTTCGCCGAGAGCCGGCTGTATGCGCCCGACTACGCGCGCCGCTTCCGCCCGCTGTCGGCGGATGCGGGCGGAAGCGGCGCGGTAAGCGGCGAGGCTTGAGGTGGACATGGCGCAGACGCTGGAACTGCATCTGGTCGGCATCGGGACCGGCAATCCCGACCACCTGACCTTGGAAGCGATCCGCACGCTCGATCGCGCAGACCTGATCCTGTTGCCGCGCAAGGGCGAAGACAAGGCCGACCTGCTCGACCTGCGCCGCGGCATCTGCGAGCGGCTGCTGAGCGGGCACGCGCGCGTGGCCGAGTTCGATCTGCCGGTGCGGGCCGCGACCGACGACTACCTCGCCGCGGTGGCCGACTGGCACGCGGCGATCGCCGCCGAATGGGGGCGCCAGATCGATGCCCATCTGCCGGCCGGCGGACGCCGGGTGGCGCTGATGATCTGGGGCGACCCGTCGCTGTACGACAGCAGCCTGCGCATCGCCGCCCGCTTGGACGCGGCCGGCCGGACGCTGAAAGTCGCGGTGGTGCCCGGCATCACGAGTCTGCAGGCCCTGACTGCCGCGCACCGGATCGCGCTCAACACGGTGGCCGCGCCGGTGTCGATCACCACCGGCCGGTGCCTGCGCGAGACCGGCTGGCCGGCCGATGTGGACACCGTGGCGGTGATGCTGGACGGCGCCTGCGCCTTCCAGTCCATCGCGCCGCAAGGCGTGCGCATCTGGTGGGGCGCCTATCTGGGCATGCCCCAGCAGGCGCTGAGCTGCGGGATGCTCGACGAGGTCGGCAACGGGATCGTCCGGCTGCGGGCCGAACTGCGTCAGCGCCACGGCTGGATCATGGATATATACCTGCTGCGGCGCGACCCGGCGCAGGTGCCCGCCGGGCCCGCAGCGTAGACCGAGGATGGCGCCGGTGAGCGACCCAGCAGCCGACCGCGCCCCGGCCGAGGCGCGCACGCGTGCCTGCCCGGCGATCCTGGTGGCCGCGCCGGCCTCGGGACAGGGCAAGACCACCGTGGTCGCGGCGATGGCGCGCCTCTTCGCCCGGCGCGGAAAGCGGGTGCGGGTGTTCAAGAGCGGGCCGGATTTTCTCGATCCGCAGATCCATGCGGTCGCGAGCGGCGCGCCGGTGTACAACCTCGACCTGGGCATGTGCGGTGAGGCCGATGCGCGCTGGCGCCTGGCCGCCGCGGCGGACGAAGCCGATCTCGTCATCGTCGAGGGCGTCATGGGCTTGTTCGACGGCTGCCCTTCGAGCGCGGATATCGCGGCGCTCTTCGGCATTCCGGTCATGGCGGTCATCGACGCCAGGGCCATGGCCCAGACCTTCGGCGCGGTGGCCCACGGCCTGGCGAGCTATCGGCCCGGCCTGCCGTTCTCCGGCGTGCTGGCCAACCGGACCGGGAGCCCGGCGCATGTGGCGATGCTGCGCGCCGCGCTGCCGCCGGGCATGCGCTGGTACGGCGCGCTGCTGCGCGATTCGGAGGCGGCGTTGCCGGAGCGCCACCTCGGCCTGCTGCAGGCGCTCGAGATTCCCGACCTGCTCACCCGACTCGACCGCCTTGCCGACGCGCTCGCGCACACCGGCGCGGGCGAACTGCCTGCCGCGGTGGGTTTCGCGGCGGCGGCGAAACCCTTGCCGCCGCTGTTGCTGGCGGGCCGCCGCATCGCGATCGCGCGCGACGCGGCCTACGGATTCATCTACCCGGCCAATCTCGACACCTTGCGCGATCTCGGCGCCGAGCTGTGTTTCTTTTCGCCGCTGGATGGCGACGCGCTACCCGAGGCGGACGCCGTCTGGCTGCCGGGCGGCTACCCGGAAGTCCACGGCGCACGGCTCGCTGCGCGGCGGGATCTGTGGCAGGCTCTGCGCGCGTTCGCCGCCGCGGGGCGTCCGGTGCTGGCCGAGTGCGGCGGCATGATGAGCCTGTTCGACACGGTGGTGGACAAAGCGGGGCAGCGCCATGCCTTCGCCGGCATCCTGCCCGGGCGGGCGGTCCTGCAGCCGCGTCTGGTGGCACTGGGGACGGAGTGGCTGACACTGCCGGAAGGGCGTCTTTCCGGGCACACCTATCATCATTCCACGACCGAGACCGCTCTGGTGCCGCTCGTCCATGCGCAGCGCGCCGACGGGCGGGCAGGCGAGGCCGTGTATCGGGTGGGGCGCGTGACCGCCTCCTACGTGCATCTCTACTTTCCGTCCAATCCGGCGGCGGTCGCCGCGCTGTTCGGGCGCTGAACGGCGGCATGCTCATTGGCGCGTGCGTTCAGGTGCACGCCGCCAGGGCCGCGGCGAGCCGCTGCCATTCGTGCTCGTGCGCGGGCAGGCCGAAACGTAGCCGCGGCGGCGAATCGAAGCTGCGTACCAGGATCCCATGCCGGGCGAGGCATTCGGTTCGGTCGGGCGCGGCATCGATGCGCACCTGCTGGAAGAGCGCGCAGCCGCTCGCGGTGCCGAACCCGTGGGCGTGCAGCAGCGTGGCCAGTCGGCGGCTGTCGCGCTCGAGAGCCGCGCGGGTTTGTTGTTGCCAGGTGCGATCGAGCAGGGCGGTGCGCGCGATCAGGCGCGAGGGGCCGGCGATGGTCCAGGGGCCGAGCAGCCGGGCGAGGGCGTGCTTGGCCGGCGCGGGTGCCAGCACGAAGCCGACGCGCGCGCCCGCGAGGCCGAAGAACTTGCCCAGCGAACGCAGCACGATCAGGCCCGGTTGGCCCGCGCAGGCAGCCATGCTCGCCGCCGGCGTCGGGTCCATGAAGGCCTCGTCGACCAGCAGCCAGCCGCCGCGCGCCGCGAGCGCGGCCTGTGCGCGGCACAGCCGGGCGGGCGCGATCAGGCGCCCGCTGGGGTTGTCCGGGTTGACTACCACCACGATGTCGCTGGTTCGCGCCGCCGCTTCGAGTTCGTCGCAGCCGGCGTGGTGCGGAGCGCGCGCATGCCATGCCCAGGCGTGCTCCGCGTAGGTCGGTCCGAGAATGCTCACCCGCGTGCCGTCGAGCACTCCGGGCAGGGCCTGGATCGCCGCCTGCGAGCCGGCCACGGGCAAGACGGACGCGCGTTCGCAGCCGTAGCAGGCGGCCGCGGCATCCTCCAGGCTGTCGTCGTCTTCGGGCAGGCGCATCCAGCACTCGGCGGGGATGTCCGCGCCCGGATAGGGGCGAGGGTTGATGCCGGTGGACAAGTCCAGCCATCGTTCGGGCGCGATCCCGTACTGCCGCGCGGCCTGCAGCAGGCGGCCGCCGTGCGGCGGGCGCGGGGGCGACGTCGTCGGCGCGGTGTGATCAGAGCGCATGAAGCACCGCCACCGCACCCACGAGCGCCAGCCACAGCAATCCGCCGCCGCGCACCAGGCCTATTGCCCGCCTGATCGTGCCGGCATCCGGCGCCGCGCCTTCGCCCAGCGGCGGGCGGGTCTCGAGCTGGCCGTGATAGCGGGCCGCGCCGCCCAGGCGCACCCCCAGCGCACCCGCACCGGCGGCCATGACCGGGCCGGCGTTGGGGCTGCCCCAGGCGGGGGCCTGGGCACGCCAGCACCGGAGCGCGGTGGTGGTGCGCCCCAGCACGGCGTACGAAAGCGCGGTCAGGCGCGCCGGCAGCCAGCCTAGCAGATCGTCGCTGCGCGCCGCGAACCAGCCGAACTGCAGGTAGCGCTCGTTCTTGTAGCCCCACATCGCGTCGAGCGTGTTGGTCAGGCGAAACAGCAGCGCGCCGGCTCCGCCGAGCACGCAGAACCAGAAGAGGGCGCCGAAGACGGCGTCGTGGCCGTTTTCGAGCACCGACTCCACGCTGGCGCGGGCAACCCCTTCGGCGTCGAGCGCGTCGGTGTCGCGGCTGACGATGCGCGCCAGTTGTACGCGCGCGCCGTGCAGATCGTCGCGCGCGAGCGGGGCGGCGATGGCCTCGGCATGCTCGACGAGGCTGCGCCCGCCGAGCGCCAGGTAGAGCAGGCCGATCTCGATCGGCCAACGGGCGCCGGGTATGCGCGCGGCGGCGAACCAGGCCAGCGCCACCAACGGCAGCACGACGACGGCCCAGGCGATCGCGCCACTCGCGCGGGTGCTGCCGAAACGGCGTCGCACCGGACCTTCGATCGTCGTGGCGAGGCGCCCGAAGCCGACCAGCGGATGCCAGCGCCGCGGCTCGCCGAGCAGGCGGTCCGCCACCATCGCGATGGCGAGCTTGAGGAACAGTGACAGCATTCGGGCGGACGCGACGTTCAGCCCGTCGTGATCGCCGCCACGCCCGCCCGTGCCACCTGGGCGTCCTCGCCCGCCTTGACGCCCGAAACGCCGATGGCGCCGGCGAGTTGGCCGTCGATCACGATCGGTTCGCCGCCCTCGAGCGGCACCACCGGCAGCCGCAGCGCGGCGTAGCGGCCGTTGTTCACCATTTCTTCAAACACTTTGCTGGGCTTCCCGGTCAGCACGCAGGTGCGGGCTTTCTCGGGGGCCACCTGGGCGCTCATCAGCGGAGCATGGTCCATGCGCTGCAGCCACAACAGGTGGCCGCCGTCGTCGCAGATCGCGATCGTGACGCTCCAGCCATTGCGGGCCGCTTCCTGTTCGGCTGCCGCGGCGATGGTGCGGGCGTCGCTCAGCGTGAGCCAGGGTTTCGTCTTCATGATTGCCCCTCCCGGGTGGTGTGCTTGGTCGAGTATGCGCAAGATTATCAGGCCTGCACTTCGACTGCTCGGATCGGGCGCAAAAGCAGCGTTTATGCGCGGATAATGCGAGTAGAATCGAGCCGCCTTCTTCGTGGAGCGCGGATGATGCCTGTATTCGAGCGTTGTGCAAGCAAAAATGCAACCCATCATGGCGTGGGGCGGTATGACGATGCCGGCATCGTCGGCGTGCGCGCGATCGGGCTCGCCCGGACCGATGATGCCCGACCCGCGGGGGCGCCGGGCGAGCGCGTTTGCGAGTGTGGCATCAGTGACTGAGGCCGCCCGTCTTGCGGTATTCGTCGTCGGCAACGCGTCGCGCGGCGACGACGCGCTTGGGCCGGCGCTGCTCGCGTCGATCGAATCGCTGCTGCCCGCGGCGGCGCGCGTGACCGTCGACTTCCAGCTCCAGATCGAGCACGCGCTGGCGCTGGTCGAGGCGGACCTCGTCCTGTTCATTGATGCCGAACTGCGCCTGAAGCAGGATTACTCGTTTCGCGAGATCCATGCCGGCCGCCGTCGCGGCGTGTTCTCGCATGCGTTGTCGCCGGCGCAGGTGCTCGAGGTGTTCGAGGAAATCTGCGCCACGCCGGCCCCGCCGGCCTTCGTGCTGGGCATCGCGGCGCACCAGTTCGGCCTCGGAAGCACCCTGTCGGGTGAGGCGCGCCGGTCGCTGGCCGCGGCGCGTGCGTTTGCCGGCCGGCTGCTGGGTATGCCCGCGGTCGGCGCCTGGCGCGACATCGCCGGCCGCTGACGGGCGCCGCCGGGTCTCCGGTCAGCCGGCAAACAGCGCGGTCCCGTGCCAGCGCAGCAGGCCATCGGCCAGGGTGTATTCGGCCAGACATGTCAGCGGTCCGCCGATGTCGGCGGCTTGGTAGGACAACAGGCTGATCGTGGCGACGCGCAGGCGAAGCGGTGCCCCGGCGGAAAAGGCATCGAGGCGCGGCTGCACCCGCGCCGTCGGCCAGTCATCCGCATATAGACCCACGGTGACATGCGGCACGTAGTGCGCCGTGCCGCGGTCCAGCGGGTCGCGGGCGAGGCATCGGCGCAGCGCCGCAATGCCGCCATCGGCGTCATCGACCACCAGGTAGGGCGCCGAGGCGAAGCTCGCGAGTCCATCCACGCGGATGTCGAAAGCCAGCGGCCGGGCGGCACGCAGCGCGGCGAGCTGCCAGGCCAGCGTCTCGGCGCCGAAGTCGTCGTCGCGGACCGGCGCGTCGGCGGGAAAGCCGCACAGGCTCAGCGTGACGTGGGGTTGGCGCCGGTAGCCTGCCAGCAGCAGGCCTTCGAGATGCGCCTGGGCGGCATCGAAGCGGCGGCGCAGCACCGGCATGTCGAGGTCCAGCGCCCACAGCGCATAGCGCGGCCGCCCCAGGTGCCATTCGACGAAATCGCGCCGCACGCTGCCGATGCAACGGCTGCCCGGCGAAAGTCCGGCGGACGGCGTCATCGCGCGGCGCCGCGGGCTCAGCGCCAGTGCTGGCCGCGCGAGCGTACCACCAGGTAGACCTCGCGCAGGAAGTGGGTCAGCGACAGGATCAACGACGCCATCGCCAGCACGAAGAACGCGGCGACGCCGACGCCGACGTCGAAGCTCACCATCGTGCCCAGGAAGGCCGTGGCGACGACCAGGCAGACCAGCAGCGCGCCGAGCACCGAGAAGAACATCGCGTGATAGATGAGCTTGCCGCGACGCTCGAGCAGCTCCAGTTCCTCGACGTCGTCCGCCACCTGGTTGCTGCTGGCCGCGGCCGCGATCCGCCCGTTGATCACCCGGCGGCGGTCGACGATGCGCGACAGCCGCCCGCTCAGCACGTTGATCACGGTCGCGATCGCGGTGAGCAGGAATACGGGCGCCACCGCGAGCTGGATGGCGTGGGTGATGTCGGCGATCTGGAGTTGCATGGGAGGGCGGGCCTTCGACGCAGGCCGGGCTTTAGCGCATCCGCCTGGCGCGGTGCGAGGGTTCAGGTTCCGGCGCCGGCGTCGCGATACGCGCCGCGCTCTTTCCACCAGGCGATCACGATCGGCATCAGCGACAGGATGACGATGCCGATCACGACCGCCGACAGGTTGTTCTTGACCACCGGCAGGTTGCCGAACCAGTAGCCGAGCATGATCAGGGGCGCCACCCAGAGCGCGGCCCCGAGCACGTTGAACATGGCGAAGCGGCGGTATTCCATGCGCGCCATGCCGGCGACGAAGGGGGCGAAGGTGCGGATGATCGGCATGTAGCGCGCGATCACGATGGTCTTGCCGCCGTGGCGGGCGTAGAACGCCTGGGTGCGCTCCAGCGCGCGGCGGTTGAAGAAGCGGCTGTCGCGCCAGCGCTCCATGCGTGTGCCGAAGTGCTTGCCGATCGTGTAGTTGAGCGTGTCGCCGAGCACCGCCGCGGTGAACAGCACCGCGATCAGGATCGCCGGGTCGAGCCCGCCGCCGCCGGCCGCCAGCGCGCCGGCCATGAACAACAGCGAATCGCCCGGCAGGAAAGGGGTCACCACCAGGCCGGTTTCACAGAAGATGATCAGGAACAGGATCGCATACAGCCACATGCCGTACTGCTCCAGCAGCATGACGAGGTGCCGGTCGAGATGGAGCAGCAGGTCGATGAAGAAGGTGATGATTTCCATTGCGAACGGGACCGGCAAGGACATTAATGCGCCGCATCATAGCCGAACTTGGTGTAGCCCGGGTGACGGAATGCCTACTGCGAACGCAGGATGTCCACGTCGGCGCGGTTGATCTCGTCGGTATATGGTACACCCGCTTGCGGCGGCGGGCCGGCGAAGCATTGCACCAGCACGTTGCTCTGCGGCCGGTCGTGGAACAGGATCTCGACCCCGCAACGCCCGTACTCCGCCTCGATGCTGGCCAGCAGATTGCGCGCGTAAGAGGTGGCGAGGCGGTTGTCGACGATCAGGTTGGCGAACATCACGCCGTCGGGCTCGAGCAGCTTGCGGGTGTCGCGCCAGAATTCGCGTGTCACCAGGTGGGCGGGGATGCTGGTGAGGGCGCTGTAGGCGTCGACCACGACCACGTCGAAACGCGCGCTGCTGCCGGCGACGAACTGGCGCGCGTCGGCGGCGACGAAATCGCCGCGGATCGGCTCGCCGAGAAAGTCGCGCTCGGCCAGTTCGCGCACCGCGGGGTCGATGTCGACGTACAGGTAGTCGTTCGTGGTGGTGCGGTGCGACAACGTGAATCCGCCCGCGCCGAGCACCAGGATGCGCTTGTTGCGCACGCCCATCTCTTCGAGGCGCGCGCGCAGGCGCTCGATGTAGCGGCTGTAGCGCGGCGGTTCGCTGCCGTCGATCAGCGAGGCGACCGAGTTGTTGACCCAGAATACGCGCGGGTCGAGCATGCCCGGCAACGCGACCGGCGCCGCCGCCACGCGGTACGTGGCGTAGGCAGTCTCGACCTGTTGCGGCAGCACCACGTTGACCGCCACGGCACCGGCCGCGATCGCGAGGCTCGCCGGCACGCCCGCCCAGCGCGGCGCGGCCGGGTCGCGGATGAAAGGCACCACCAGCAACAGCAGGCCGGCGCAGATCAGCACCGCGGCGGCGACCCCCAGCCACTGCATCACCAGCACCGACAGCGACAGCGAGCCGAGGAAGGACCCGAGCGTCGACCAGTACAGCGCGGCGCCGCTGCGGGCGCCGGCGCGCTCGTGGCGCAGCAGGTTGGTGAGCACCGGGACGGTCTGGCCGAGCAGCCAGGCCACCGGACACAGCACCGCGCCGACCAGTACCAGGTAAGCGAGCGGAACCGGCCGCAGATGGGCGAACAGCGCGTCGGCCACCGGCCCGGCGAGGCCGAGCGAGATCAGCGCCGCGGCGTAGAGAAAGTTGCGCCGCACCCGGGCGAGATAGTCGCCGTCTACCCGTCCTCCGGCCTGGTAGCCCAGCGCCAGGGCGAGCAGGAAGAAGCCGATGGTGGGCGCGGTGACGGTGATCGCGCTGCCGACATGCGGCACCAGCCGGCGCAGTGCGACGATTTCCGCCCCGAGCGAGGAAAAACCCTCGACGAACACCACCGCGAAAAGCACGGCGGCAGGCAGCGAGGTCGAAGGTACGGCGGCGCGCGCGGCGGTTTCGGCAGACATGGAGGGCACGGCGTGCGGGTTGGAGAGTGGCGCATTATCCCGATACCCGCCTGCGACCGCCAGTGCCGGCGTCGTCCGCCCCCGGCCGGGCTACGTCGCGCCGGCGCCGGCGCGCAGGGTGCGGGCGGCTGCCACCATGTTGCCCAGCGCGGGCAGGACTTCGGGCCAGCGGCGGGTCTTGAGGCCGCAATCCGGGTTCACCCACAGGCGCTCGGGCGGAATGCGCTCGGCGGCCTTGCGCATCAGATGCACGATGTGCTCGCACGTCGGGATGTTGGGCGAGTGGATGTCATACACGCCGGGCCCGATCTCGTTGGGGTACTTGAAACTGTCGAACGCTGCGAGCAGCTCCATGTCGGAGCGCGAAGTCTCGATCGTGATCACGTCGGCGTCCATGCCGGCGATTGAGGCGATGATGTCGTTGAACTCCGAGTAGCACATGTGGGTGTGGATCTGGGTTTCGTCGCGCACGCCGTTGGCGGTGATGCGGAAGGCCTCCACCGCCCAGTCGAGATAGGTCTTCCATTGCGACTTGCGCAGCGGCAGGCCCTCGCGCAGCGCCGCCTCGTCGATCTGGATCACGCGTACGCCGGCTTTTTCGAGATCGAGAACTTCATCGCGGATCGCCAGCGCCAGTTGCCGGCAGGACAGCGAGCGCGCCTGGTCGTCGCGCACGAAGGACCAGTTGAGTATCGTGACCGGCCCGGTCAGCATGCCCTTCATCGGTTTGTCGGTCAGCGACTGGGCGTAGGTGATCCACTCCACCGTCATCGGCCTGGGCCGGCTGATGTCGCCGAACAGGATCGGCGGCTTCACGCAGCGCGAGCCGTAGGACTGCACCCAGCCGAACTGGCTGAAGGCATAGCCTTCGAGCTGCTCGCCGAAGTACTCGACCATGTCGTTGCGCTCGGCCTCGCCATGCACCAGCACATCCAGGCCCAGCGCCTCCTGCTCGCGCACGCTGCGCGCGATCTCGGCGCGCATTGCGGCCTTGTAGGCCGGCGCGTCGAGCCGGCCGGCCTTGAAGTCGGCGCGCGCCTGGCGGATTTCGGCGGTCTGCGGGAAGGAGCCGATGGTCGTGGTCGGGTAGGCCGGCAGCTTGAGCAGCTCCGCCTGCTTGGGCGCGCGCTTGGCGTAGGGGTTTTCGCGCATGCCCAGATGTGGGTTGATCCGGGCCATGGCGGCCTGCACCGCCGGGTTGGTGACCCGCGGCGAGTTGCGGCGCGCGTCGAGGGCCGCCTGGTTGGCCGCCAGCGCCGCGCCGACGGCCGCGCGCCCGTCCCGCAGCGCGGTGGCCAGCACCTGGAGTTCGTCCAGTTTCTGCCGCGCGAAGGCCAGCCACGACTTCAGCTCGGGATCGAGCTTGTGCTCGCTGGCGAGGTCCACCGGCACATGCAGGAGCGAGCACGACGGGGCGATCCACAGGCGCTCGCCCAGGCGCTGGGCCAGCGGCTCCAGCCAGTCGAGCAGCGCGCCGAGGTCGGTCTTCCAGATGTTGCGGCCGTTGATCACGCCCAGCGAAAGCACCTTGTGCGACGGCAGCAGATTGAGTATCGGCATCACGTCGTCGCGACCGTTGATGGCGTCGATGTGCAGGCCGGCCACCGGCAGGTTGGCGACGAGATACTGGTTCTCGGCGAGTTGCCCGAAGTAGCTCGCCACCAGGAGCCGCACGCGGCAGCTCTTGAGATGGTGATAGGCGGTGTTGAAAGCGTGCTGCCAGTCCGCATCGAGCTCGGTCGCGAGCAGCGGCTCGTCGACCTGCACCCAGTCGACGCCGTGCGCCGCGAGGGTGTCGAGCAGTTCGGCGTAAACCGTCAGCAGCCGCGGCAGCAAGGCCAGGCGGCCCGAGCCATCCTTCGCCTTGCCGATTCCCAGGTAGGTCACCGGACCGATGATCACCGGCTTGGCCTTGACGCCTTGTTCGCGCGCCTCGGCCAGCTGCGCCAGCAGGCGCGAGGCATCGAGCTCGAAGGTGGTCGCGGCGGAAAACTCCGGGACGATGTAGTGGTAGTTGGTGTCGAACCACTTGGTCATCTCGCCGGCCGCGACATCCGGGCAGCAGCCGGCCTGCGGGTCCGTCCCCTCGGCCGAACGGCCGCGCGCGACCCGGAAGACGTTGTCCAGCGTCTTGCCGTGGAAGCCGTGTACGCGCTCGGGCAGGTTGCCCAGCATGAAGCTGGTGTCGAGCACCTGGTCGTAGAACGAGAACTCGCCCACGGGCACCAGGTCGAGCGCCGCCTGGTCGCGCCAGTGGCGCCGGCGCAGTTCGGCGCCGGTCGCCTCCAGCTGGTCGAGGGTGGATTCACCCTTCCAATACGCTTCAAGCGCGAACTTCAGCTCGCGCCTGGCACCGATGCGGGGAAAACCGAGATTGTGTGTGATCGCCATGGAAAAGTGCCTTGCCTGTATTCGTCGTGGCGCAATGCTATGATCGGAAGTCCATGAACAAAAGTGGTTTTATTTCATAAATCGATTAACCCTGTTCACGTAAACGCATGCCCATCCTCGACCGCGTCCACCTCGAAATCATCCACGCCGTCGACCAGCACGGCTCGCTGACCGCCGCCGCCGAAAAGCTGCATGTCACCCAGTCGGCGCTCAGCCACACCGTGCGCAAGCTCGAAGACCAGCTCGGCACCGCGGTGTGGCACCGCGAGGGGCGCAGCCTGCGGCCCACCCAGGCCGGCGAATACCTGCTGGCGGTGGCCCGGCGCCTGCTGCCGCAGCTCGCGCTGGCGGAAGAGCGCCTGCGCCAGTTCGCCCACGGCGAGCGCGGCGCGCTGCGCATCGGCATGGAATGCCACCCGTGCTACCAGTGGCTGCTGAAGATCGTCTCGCCTTACCTGGCGGCGTGGCCGGCGGTGGATGTGGACGTGAAGCAGAAATTCCAGTTCGGCGGCATCGGCGCGCTGTTCGGTTTTGAAATCGACCTGCTGGTCACGCCGGACCCGCTGCACAAGAGCGGGCTGGTATTCGAGCCGGTGTTCGACTACGAACAGGTGCTGGTGGTCGGGCGCGCGCACCCGTTGAGCCGGGCCCGCCACGTGCGGCCCGCGCAGCTGTCGGACGAAACCTTGATCACTTATCCGGTGAGCCTGGACCGGCTGGACATCTACACCCGCTTCCTCACCCCCGCCGGCGTCGCGCCCCGGCGCCACAAGCCCATCGAGACCACCGACATCATGCTGCAGATGGTCGCCAGCGGCCGCGGTGTGGCGGCGCTGCCGCGCTGGCTGGTGGAGGAGAACGCCGAGCGCTTCGGCGTGGTGCCGGTCAAGCTGGGGCCGCAGGGCGTGGACAAGCAGATCTTCCTCGGCTACCGCGAGACGGACGCCGATACCGACTACCTGCGCGCCTTCGTCGACATGGCGCGGGCGCATCGCGACGAAACGGCGCCTGCGGGCGATCAATCAAGCCCCCCGGATTGATTGACGAAAGTGCGCATGCTCCCGCGATGGCGGGTGCTAGCCCGTGGCCGCCTGCTCAACGCGGCGCTGGACTGCTTTCTCGCCGACGATTACCACCGCGTCACCACCCGCCTCATCGCCGAGCGGGCCGGCGCCAACGTGTCGATGATCCGCTACTACTTCGGCAGCAAGGAAGGGCTCTACGAGGAGATGATCCGCGACACCCTGGGCCCGCCGCTGGATGTCCTCGACGGCCGGCTTCACCGAATTCCTGGGCCTGTACTGCCGAACCATGTCGGCCCGCCCTGAATTTCCCCGGCTGATATCTGGCCGGCGACGGCTTCGCCACCGATTTCGACTGGGGCCGCTTCGACCGCATCATCGATGTCGGCGGTTCGCGCGGCGCCAAGGCGCTTGCCATCCTCAAGCGCCATCCCGGGCTGTCGGCGCTGGTCGTGGACCGCCCCCAGGTCGTGGAGGAAGCCCGGCGCCACTGGGCGGCGCACCCCGCCGATGGCGCGGAGCGCCTTCGCTTCCAGGCCGGCGACCTGTTCGATGCCGTGTCCGCTGCGGCGTGCCCGAAGGACATCTACCTGCTGTCGGCGGTCCTGCACGGTTTCGACGACGACGCGGGCGCGCGGGCGCTCAGGACCCTCCGCGCGGCCATCGGCGGCAGCGGCGCCCGCGTGGCAGTGCTGGAAATGGTCATGCCGGAGACCGGCGCCGATCTCGCCGGCGCTTCCTTCGACATGCAGATGCTCGTCAGCTGCCGGGGCCGGGAGCGGACCTTGTCCGAATGGACATCGCTCATCCGCGCTGGCGGCATGGCGCTGGAGGAAGTCGTGCGCCTGCGCTCGCTGGGCAGCATCCTGGTGCTGCGTCCGGGAAGGAGCTAAGCCCTACACGGTATTCCAGGAAATCGGAGACAAACTGTTGCAGATGGAGGCCCAGATTGCTGAGCTCGACGACAAAAACCAGATCTTCGATTCCGCCCGGAAATCCGACTTCGAGCGCTGGCGGGTAGCCCAGATAACGCCAGAAACCGTCCGATTGGACCATCGTCGATTGCGATGACGTCTGTGCCTGAGCTAGTCTTGAATAAGCCTACTTAGGCTGGATAGGCTGGAAGACGACTCGGTTCGAGGACAGGAACATGGAACTCCGGCAATACGACGACGCCGTACACACCATCTACGACGCGGCAATCGACCCGCAGCGCTGGCCAGCCTGCCTGGCACGCATGTGCGCACTCTTCGGCGGCCAGGCGGGACTGCTCTTTACGCCCGTGCACAGCCCTGCGCAAGGCGGTTTTGCATTTACCCACAACATCTCCCAAGGCATCGTTGAACGCTGGGGCGCCAAGAGCATCACTGACGACGTTTACGTACGTAAGGGCACCCAGTTGGGCTTGTTGACAGATGGCGTCAGCGTCAACGGCGACGATATCGTGCCGCGCGAAGAACTACTCACCTCCCCGTTCTACCGCGATATCTGGGAACCAGCCGGCCTGTTCCGCGCCAGCATAGGCATCGTCTTCGGCGGCAGCGACAGCCGCAAGCTGCCCACGGCAATGTGCATCTACCGGGGGCCGGAAAGCCTGCCTTTCGACGCCACGCACGCTGAACTGATGCGCCGCCTCGTGCTGCACATGTCACGCGCGCTGGGGGTCATGTTCCATCTACGCGACCAGCGCCTGCAGGTCGCCGCCTCGCTGGCCGCACTGGACCAGCTGCCCAGCGTGGTGGCCTTGCTCGATGCGCAGGGGCATTGCACCTTCCTCAACCAGGCAGCGCGCGCGCAACTGGATACCGGAGAATTGATCGTTACAGCCCCCCGCCCGGGCGGCGGCACAGGCTTGCGGCTGGTGGCACGCATGCAGCGGCACGAAGCCGCTTTTCAGGCACTGCTGCGGCACGCCATCCTGCCCTTGAGCGAAGACGGCGCGCACTTTTCCGAGGCCCTGGTGCTGGAACACCTCGATGGGCGTCCCGCCGGCGTCGTACATGCCGCACCGCTGGGCGACGCCCACGGTTTTTCCAGTGCCAGCGGGCAGCCCCGCGCGATCATGTTCCTTTACGACCTCGACCGCGCCGCCGGCGTGGCTCCACAGGTGCTGTGCGAACTCTTCGGCATGACTCCCGCCGAAGCGCACGCCGCGCTGCAGGTGCTGCAAGGCGGCAGCGCGGAGCAGATGGCGCAGCGCCTGGGCGTGAGCCTGAATACCTTCAAGACCCAGTTACGCATGGCCTACGAGAAGAGCCACACCCACCGGCAGGCCGATCTGTTGAAGCTGCTGCTGGCGCTGGCCTCGCATTAAGAAATCCGCCGTGCAGGCGGCCTGCCATACCCAAGCTCGCGGCCGCTTGAAATTTCACCCCAGGCATCACCCAAACAGGTGATGCCTGCCAGCACGCAATGCCCGTACTCTTACTCGCACCGTCATCCACCGTACGCCGGAGGGCGTGGTGATCGCCCTGGCGCCCCCCCTGGGAGCTTCGTCGTGCACCGCGAGCCGGTGGCGTGAAACCAATAACGTACGAACGTACGGTAAGAACAAGCAAAGCCCGTTCCATTCATTGATCCCGCACAGGGGAGACGAACATGAAGCGCGTTGTCCATTTTCTGATTGCATTGATGCTGTCTTATTCCTTCGCTGCATTGGCGCAAAGTAATTCTTACGGGCCCCCTGAAGAATTGACTTTTGAAGAAAGAATGCAGCGTATTCGCGAAGAAATCCAAAACATCGGAAAAAACACCCAAGGTAATGGCCAGGGAGGCGTCGACTGCCGTTCTAGTTGCCCCGAAGCCTGCGAGATGAAATGCGACCCTCGCATTGCAGGAGAGTGCGACAACATGAGAAAGCGCACAGCCAGACTCCTCGCCCAGTGCAGCCGGGAAGGGCGCTGACCATGCGGCCCCAAATATCTGACCCGAGCTTTACGGCACGTATGGCGATCCGGGCCGTGGTCCTGTGCGGCATGCTAATCCTGCTGCCGCACGGCACGGTCTGGGCGCAGTACACCTATTCGTCGTCGCTGAGCCGGCTGTCGCCCATGCCGCCGATCGGGCCCACCTCCATTAACGAATGCAAGGCCGTTTTTCGGCGCTATTCCGAAATCCTGGACGAATTGTATGCGGACACGCAGCGCTGCCAGAGCCGGTTTGCCCACCCCCAGTATCCGGGCCTGATCGGCGACGAGGCGAGCTACAAGCGTTGCATCAGACCCTTGCAGGAACGCACTCACGAAATGAGTCAGGAGCGCGAGGCGGTCAATGCTCGATGCCTTGAGAAAGTACGCGCCCATGAAGCATCGGAACGCCAGGCACAACAGCGCAGGGAGGAACGCGCATCCAGAACCCGCTCCACGCAGGAACGGACGCGCGACACGCTGAGGCAACATGGCGACACCCTGGGCAGTGGCGCATCGAAGTTTGCGCTGGAGAGGCTCAACAACCCGGCGGCAGCCGCGGCGGGCGCCGCTGCACTGGACGAAACCCACGACAGGCTGCGGCGGACCAGGCGCGAGCTGGATCGGGCGCTGGAAGAAGCGGATGAGGAATTCGATCTGCCGGAGGACTGACGCGCGCGGCCCCTACCGGCAAGCCATCGGATTCAGCCGCTTTTCCTGCTGCCACACATGGCCTGGGTGGTTTTTATTTCCCCTTGCAAAAATGGAGACTTTCATGTTTGGTTTGAACTGGCGCATCGGCGGCGGCCTGCTGGCGCTCATCGCCGCCGGCACTGTGCTCGCCGCCGAAACCACCAGCAAGCACGGCATCACCATGGTGGATATTCCCGCCGGCAGTTTTCTGATGGGCTCGTGCAAGCAGACTGCCGCCATGGAAGAAGAAAACCGCAAGCGCGCCTTTCTCGGCCAGCCGGCGCTGTCCGGTGGCTGCGGCCAGGCCGACCCCGATGCCCATGACGCCGAAACCCCGCAGCACCACGTCAATGTGCGCGCCTTCCAGATGGGCAAGACGCCGGTAACGCTGAGCCAGTTCAAACGCTTCATCGTCGATGCCGGGCGCAGTGACGTGGTAAATGAGGATTTCATCAAATACAACGCCCATGGCGACGATGCGCCGGTGGTGCAGGTGAGTTGGGAAGACGCCCAGTCCTTCATCGCCTGGCTGAACAGGACGGACGGCGGCAGCTGGCGTCTGCCGAGCGAGGCGGAATGGGAATACGCCTGCCGGGCCGGGGCACGCCACACGTATTGCGGCGGCAACAACGTGGGTGAGGTGGCCTGGTATGACAACAACAGCGGCGGTCGCCAGCGCCCGGTGGCCGGCAAGCGGTCCAACGCCTTCGGCTTGCACGATATGAGCGGTAATGTGTGGGAATGGGTGCAGGATTGCTGGCACGACAGCTATGCCGGCGCACCCAGTGATGGCGGTGCGTGGACATCTGGTTGCAGTGCTGGTGGGCGCGTGCTGCGCGGTGGCTCCTGGAATATCAGCGCCAGGTACTCCCGCGCCGCCAACCGCATCGACCTCGCCCCCGGCATCCGGGGCTACCTCTTCGGCTTCCGTCTCGCCAGGACTCGTTAAGCCCTTCCCCTTATCCCTCTTACCCCTTGCACCGCACGCGCAGCGTGCCATGGCTGGGGGTCTGGGGGCGCAGCCCCCAGGGCGTTTTTTCGAGGTCTGCTTTCATGACGCAACGCGACCGCAGCCGACACACCGGGTCGGCGCTGGATAAGTGGTACCAGTTCCTGCGCTGGTTGGTGCCTACGGTGGAGAAATTCCCCCGCGCGCAGAAGTTCACTCTGGGCGACCGCATCCACAACGGCGCGCTGGCGGTGCTGGAATACTTGATCGAAGCCACCTACAGCCGCCACGCCCAACCCCTGCTGACGCAGGCCAACCTGGGGCTGGAAAAGCTGCGTTTTCTGTTCCGTCTGGCGGCGGACCTCAAGCTGCTGGACCTGCGCCGCTACGAATTCGCCGCCCGCGCCATCGACGAGGTGGGTCGCATGGTGGGCGGCTGGCTCAAGGCAGGGGGGCGGCAGGATGCCGAAGCAGCACGCTGATCTGTTCGACGGCATCGCCAGCTTTACCGCGTTGCGCGAGGCGGCATTGCGGGCGGTGCGCGGCAAACGCCACAAGCCGGGCGCGGCCGCCTTCATGGCCAACTTGGAAAAGAACGCCCTACGGCTCGAATGCGCCCTGCGCGAGGCGGAGCGCGTCAAGATAGTTGTCGCCTGATTCATGCAATCAACCGCTTTTTGTC
>ERZ761602.638-NODE-638-length-72896-cov-12.022734_pt1 | contig 72896 bp, 81 predicted proteins | sample MGYA00512165_ERZ761602 | MGnify/ENA primary metagenome ERZ761602 (study PRJEB28899, sample SAMN02445085) | bioreactor sludge metagenome | biome: EBPR sludge; isolation source: Thorneside wastewater treatment plant | place: Australia: Brisbane, Thorneside...
TATTAAACTAATTCAATATGTTGATCTTGAAATCGCGTTAATTCAACAGCATTGAGGTTATGGGTGGGGTCGACGCCGTTGGCGTAGGGTTTGAGATCGATGAGGTGGTTGCCGAGGATGCCGGGCCAGATGACATCGATTTGGAATACGTCGACATCGGACACACCTGCCGCTAGCCATTGCTGATACAGGGCGAGGCGTGCTGTGGCCGAATTGGGCGTCGAAACGATGGTGATTTGGTTGCCGGTCTGCTTTGCCCAGGCTTCCGCGCCGGTCTTGCAAAACTCCAATTCCTGCCCGACCGCACCACAGGAAATCGCTAGCGTTTCGGCATCGATCGCGCCGGTGCCGATCAACGCTGCACCGAGTGCCAGGGAAACGAGAAGGCGAGTAGGTTTTTGATTTATCATGGTTGTTCCTCGCTGTGGTTTATCAATCGCGCCGCCGGGGTTTGTGCGGACTGAATATGCAATTTCTCCTCGCTTCGCTAGGTGTGTAATTAGAGGATGGCCGTTACTCTATCAGTCTTTTGATTTCGGTTTGAATTTCAACCTTCCGAACGCTCTTTCTCATAAACGATTTCCACCAAGCGGCAAGACGGAAGTGTTTTAGGTCGTGATGTAACATTTCCCGATTGGTTGATGCAAGTTCCACAGTCGATATATGACATAAACACTTTGTCAAGACTCCGAAAATAGTGACAATTTGTTAACTTAAATCTATGCTTGTTACAGATGTTTGATGAACAATACCGCTACCAGTGTCAATGGGGATGCTTTTCAACCATCCTATTCTGCCAAGTCTATTTCATTCCGCAACGTCAGGTGAGCTCCGTGAGGACGGCGAGCCGGTTGAGATGCTCAAGGGGTATAGAATTATGTTGAATGATATGCGTCTGATAAATGCTATTATTATTAATATGATAATATCAACTACGATAAAGTATGGTAGATAGACGGAAATCGTATAATCACTTGTTGCCGCGGACGCTTCGCGCCCGCGGCAACGGGGCGGCGGATCGGCATCCACTGATTGCACGGCGCGAAGCGCCGCACAACCAGCGGATCAACCGGACATCGCCCGTCCAAAACTACGTTTTGTCCGGGTTCGCCGGTTATCCGCCGCCCCGTTAGGCTGGCTGAGACGTACATTTAGCAATTTACTATGAGGAGGGCATATGCATACTTGGCGAGATGAAGTAACGGAAGCTCTTGAAGACTTAGGTGGTGAAGCAACTCTTCCAGACATTATGAATCAAGTTCGGAAGAGAAATAAGAAAAAGATAACGAATGAGTCAAGTATTCGCCAAACCTTAGAAGATTATTGTTCCGACAAGAGCTTTCGTAGCGGTGTTGACCTCTTCTATCATAGAGGTAATGAGAGAAGTGGAGTATATGGATTAAGGAAAACAGGACAGAAAAGTGAAGATGGTGGAAGAAAAGTAGAAATTCCTGAAGTGGATGACACGCCACAAGCAAAAGATTTCGATGAACCTGCCCAACCCGAAGGTGTTCTAATAGGTGTTTCTTTAGAAAATGAAATTGATGGAGATCAGTTAAAACTTACAGTCAACAGAGATGTAGAAAGAAGAGCTGCGGAATTAGTAACAGATTTGTTTGAAGAAAACGAATGGACTGTTCAATCTGTTGAAGCGCAACATGTGGGATATGATTTGCTTTGTACTAAAAAAAATACTAAGTTATTTGTAGAAGTAAAAGGTAGAAGTGGAAACGATAGAAGTATTTGCATAACCAAAAATGAATATAGAACAGCCCTAAATAATCCAGACAATTTTTATATTTATATTGTAACTTTAGTATTAACTGATAGTCCAAAAATCTACAATTTCAGTGGAAAGGAATTTATAAAAAAATTTGTTTTTGACCCACTAGCTTACATAGCTAGTCCAATTGATATTCCAGATGAACAAGAAGGTCCAATTGATGAACTGGAAGATGATGAATAATGTTTTTTAAGGCTCTTCGAGGGTTCTTGTGGAGCCAGCCGATTCAGGGGTGGCTCGTGGCTCCAACTCGTTGATTTTAAAAGATGCAACGTCGGCCTGGCGTGCTGATCTTGGCCCAGAACCCCACATTCCACAGAAACTCTCGAAGAACCTTTTTTAATTTGAAAAACTGCATAGCTTCGTAGGTTGGGTTGCCGTTTTTTTGGCAACCCAACATTCAATTAACCAGCCTAACTGGCTGCTGCACCGGAGACCGCGCCATTGACTGTTGTGGGTGATTTGAAGGACAGCAAGGCGCGGCCCTAGTAAGGACGCCGGAGTAAAGATAAGTCTGGATTTAATATGCCAACATTGTTAATTCAAGAAGGGTTCAAGTTTTTCTTCTATGCTAATGAGCATGAACCTAAACACATTCATGTTGAAAATGCGAATGGATTTGCCAAAATTGAATTGGCAACACTGCGTGTTACTAACAATCATATGAGATCTAAAGACTTAAAAAAAGCGTTATCCATAGTCGAAGCAAACAAAGGTAATTTTGAAAGGAAATGGGATGAATACTTTAGTCAGAGGTAAAATTGTTCACTTTGATGACCGTTATCTTCATGTGGAACTTGAAGATGAACGAATTATTTCAACTCCTATATCTTGGTATAAAGAATTACAAGATGCCTCACTGCGCCAACTGGCAAATTACGAATTTATTTGCCAAGGTACAGGTATTGAATGGCCTGCTCTTGATTATCACTTAAGTATTGAAAGTATGCTGCTTTCACAAATCCAGAAAAAGGCTGCCTAGTTGCGTAGGTTGGATTGCCATTTTTCGGCAACCTAACTACTTAATCAACTGGCCTAACTGGGGCTTGCACCTGACCCCGCTACGCGGGGCAGGTGAAGCGGGTCGTTGGGCTAATAAGGAGAATGAAACTACATGCCTAAACTGAAGGGCCCGCAGTTCGTTCAATACTTCGATGGCGTCCTGCAAGTACTGAAAAGTCTTGGAGGCTCAGGAACGCCAGGCGAAGTCACTGATAGTATTGCTGAACTTTTGAATGTTCCCGAATCAATGCAAGAAGAGACCCTCCCATCGGGAGAATCAAGATTCAAGAATAGAGTAGCATGGGCTAGATTTTACTTGGTCAAAGCTGGGTTAATAGATTCATCAAAAAGAGGGGTTTGGGCGTTAACACCAGAAGGAGAAAATACCTCTTTAACACATGAGCAAGCCGTAGAGTTATTCAAGAGAATACATCAAGATTTCCCATCCAAAAGTGAAGAAAAAGAAAAATCCAAGGAAGAAGATTTGGCGCCTGAAGAGGTACAGGAACAAATAGATCATAGGGCGGTATTACTCGAAATTATAAAAAACCTTTCTGCTGACGGTTTTGAAAAAATCTGTCAGCGCCTATTGCGGGAATCCGGGTTTCAACAGGTTGTTGTTACTGGTAAGTCCGGTGACGGAGGGATTGATGGTCACGGTCTTTTAGAAATAAATCCATTCGTTTCATTTAAAGTTCTTTTTCAGTGCAAAAGGTATACTAAAGGTCCTGTGTCCTCTGGGCATGTTCGTGATTTTCGTGGAGCAATGATGGGGAGAGCCGATAAGGGCATTATTATTACTACTGGTTTGTTCACTGCCGAGGCAAAAAAAGAAGCCAGAAGAGATGGTGTGCCACCATTAGAGTTGGTTGATGGAAATAAGCTCGTAGAAATGTTTGAGCATCTCCGCTTGGGCCTTAAAGAACGGCTTACTTTCGATGTTGATGAAAAGTTTTTTGAGGCTTTCAAGTAAATATGGCCCAACAATCGCATTCACGCGGGCAGAAAAAAGCTACGCTCCTCGTTCCTCGTCGCTCTGCTTTTTTCTGCCGGTGATGCGTGGCGTTGTCGCGGACGCTTCGCGCCCGCCCCGTTAGCTTTCTACAAGAGCGAGATCGGGAGGTGTTTCGAATAGTGCTGAAAATCTTTGTCGGTTGTGTAAATGCGAAAGTTTGCCCGAATGGATACAGCGCATATTAAGAAATCGGTGTGCGATCCTTGAACGCCTTTCGAGCGGCAAAAGTTCGAATACTCGGCAGCCGATTCGTAGTCACCATCAGTTATCGCTTCGTTAGGGAAATATTGGATCTTTTGGCGAAGCCGTTCGAAGCTGTTTTTGTCGGTATAGCCAGAAAGTAGCTCTTGCCGAATCGGGCCGATAATTCGTACTTGGTTTTCGTCAATGAGCTGAGAGAGTTGTTCGGCAACGGCAACTTCTTTAGGAGCGTTGCCTCGTAGGGCCAAAGACCAAACGCACGTGTCTACGAGTACGCCACTCATTTGCGCCCTTGTTTGTAGTCGTAATCCGAGTCATGGGGTAATTTGCCGAAAAGGGTGGCGATTTCGCGCTGTTTTCGCCGCCGCACAAACTCCTTAAGCGCTTGATTAACTGTTTCTTTTTTTGTTTTTAAGCCACTGATATGCAATGCTTCATCGAGCAAATCGGGATCAATTGAGAGGTTCGTTGCCATTGTGCCACTCCGGATTACACAAGAATACACACATAGTAGCACACAAGCTAACAAGGCGTTCAAGCCGCTCGCTATGCTCGTTCGGACGCCCAGCACTCCGCGCTTGCTCGGGCATAGCTTCGCCATTATTGCCCGATCAATCGCTCCGAGCTGAGCGCCGCTTACCACGGCGTTCGGCACAATAAATGTTTTTTCGAAGGATCCTAGCGGGATTCTTGCTTGTGTCAGTGCTGGTCTGTGCTGGAGTGCTTGTCCTGGGCGGTGCCTTGGCAAATCCCCAGCAGCGTCCGATCGTGGCACCTCCTACCGGCCTTGCGCTGGAGTCGATTCAAATACCCACCAAAAATGGGTACTCCATTGCGGGTTGGTTTATTCAGGGCCAGAACGGCAAGCCGGGTGTTTTGCTTCTGCATAGTGTTCGATCCAATCGTTTGGAAATGATCGGCCGCGCCGAATTCTTGAACAAAGCAGGCTATTCGGTGCTGCTCATTGATATGCAAGCACATGGTGAAACACCAGGAGAGCACATTACTTTCGGCTATCGGGAATCTTTTGATGCTCATACCGCACTGAATTATCTTAAAAGCCGCATACCGGGCCAAAAGGTTGGCGTCATAGGCGTGTCATTGGGCGGTGCCGCAGCTTTGCTAGGCGAAACTCCCATCGATGCAGATGCGGTGGTTTTGGAGGCCGTTTACAGTTCCATCGAGAACGCAATAAAAAACCGGTTGGCGATCCGTCTCGGTGAATTCGGGCGAATCGTTTCGCCTCTGCTGGAGTGGCAGATTGAGCCCCGCCTGGGTGTTGCGCCAGACTCTTTGTCACCCATTGCTGCAATAATCAATCTGAAATCCCCGGTTCTGATCATTGCGGGGGAGAACGATCAACATACGCTGAGTGATGAATCGAAGGGTTTATTCCGAGCGGCTTCAGAGCCGAAAGAGTTGTGGCTGATTGAAGGGGCTCACCATCAGAATTTTCATCGCTACGCCCCAACGGCCTATGAGCACCGCATCCTCGCTTTTTTTGGCAAGCATCTCGGCGGCGGCGGTGCCTAACAATGCGCTCAAGCCGTTCGCTTACACTCACTCGGACGCTCAGCGCCCCGAGCTGAGCGCCGCTTACCTGTGCGTTGCCGCGGACGTTTCGTGCCCGCCGCCCCGTTAGGCACGCAACAAATGAGGTAATAATGAACTGCCCCGGGAATTCCAGATCTTCCAGGCTGCGTGGCTGCAGCAGAAACAAAGCAAGAAGTGTTGCAACTCATTCAAGAGGCTATTGAGTTTCATCTTGATGGGCTTAAAGAAGAGGGGGCACCAGTCCCGCTGCCACATTCTTATAGTGAATTCGTAGAGATTCATGCCTAACTAGGGGCGTTGCACCTGACTGTGCTACGCACAGTAGATGAGCGTTGTCGCGCCCCCGGCAACCAGCGGATCAACCGGACATCACCCACCCAAAATTACATGTTGTCCGGGTTCGCCGGTTATCTACCGCCCGGTTGTCGCAGGCAAAGGACTTGCAATGCGCGGTCATCGGATCGGAGCAATGCAACGCTCAAACCGCGCTGAAGCGGGGGAACTCAGTGCCAAACCAAAGCTTGGAATGGGAGCTGCGATAAGGTTCGTATCAAGCGCGACAAGAGGACTGCAATTGCTGCCAGTTGCCACTTTGCGGAACTATCAAGGTGGAATTTTCAGTGTGGCCGGCACGGAGCAAATCTAAGAGGCTCTTTCCGTGCCGGTTCGTCGGCTGTCGATCAATTACAGCGGCAAATCACCATTTTTGCCGAGTCGTTGTTTTTCACCCTAGGTGTGTCGCTCGTGTAGGAATCGAACGGCATCGTCGAACCCTGCTGCATCTGCAGGCTGTTATGGAACTCGGCAGTGCAGCCGGAGGCGACCTTCACCGAGGAGAGCATGTTGTTCCACGACGGATCATAGAACAGCCGGTAGCCGACGCGGCCGCCAAGAAATTCCTTCAGATTCTGGGGTGCGTCGCCCTCGTTCACGAACAGGACGGCATCTCCGGACTGCGCCGTGCCGACAACCGTTCCGGATTTCCCACCGTAGTCATAGTCCTGGTAGATCTGGCAGGTTCCGGACTGTGCGCTTTGCGCAAACGCCGAACCCGCGGACAGCGCGATAAGAACAGCCGACGCGGCGGCGATGGATGTTTTGATGTGTGACATAAAACGTTTTCCTCTGATTGCATTACTTCAGTTGGTTCCTGCCGGAACCGGTTCATTGTGAGAGCCTGTTCTAACAAGAAAGCGCTATCACGCCAAAGTGCTCACAGCGGCTGAGATGATGGACGAGTTGATCAATATCAGCAAGGAAATCGTCAAGCCGGACAAACAGGCCGAAGCGCTGGGTATGAGCGAATGAGTACGCCTTCTATACCGCTGTCGCTGACAACGAGAGCGCCAGAGAGTTTATGCAACAGGACACGCTGCGCGAGCTGGCGGTCGTGTTGTTCGAAAGAGTGAAGGCCAATGCTTCTATCGATTGGACAATCAAAGAAAGCGTAAAGGCCAAACTCAAAGTCATCGTGAAGCGAACGTTGCGGCAATATAGCTATCTGCCGGATATGCAAAAGCTGGCGGTCGAGACGGTGCTTAAGCAAGCGGAGATGCTGGCAAATGAGGTTGCCAGCGGCGCAGTAAATGGCTCATAAGGCGCTGCACGCTAACTCCACGTTATGGCATCAAATGACAGCAAGATCCGGTTCGCAGAAATCGATTTTAAATTTCAGAATACCTGCGGAATCACGGCGAAAGGTTGCCGTGGAAATTATGCGAGGATATTCTGCATGACGGCATTGATAACTATTGAGTTTGCAAAAGATATTCATACGTTCAAGCGATTGGCTGATTCAGAGGGAATTGCCAAACCGGCTCGTTATCCGGCCTTTGATGCATCCCGGTTTACAACGGGAATGGCATTATTGGCCGATGGTGGCGTCTCGATTTGCAAAACATAAGTAATGGACTCATTCAGCATGTCTGATGATTATGAGCGGATTGCTCACGCCATTGATTTTATTCGCAGCCATGCGGGTAAACAGCCAACGCTGGCAGAGGTGGCTGCTCAAGTACATTTGAGTGAATATCATTTTCAGCGGTTATTCAGCCGCTGGGCGGGTGTTACACCAAAGCGGTATTTACAAGTGTTAACGCTGGAACGGGCAAAGCAGTTGCTTCAAGAGCACCGCCTTTCGGCACTGAGCGCCAGTTACGAAGTGGGATTGAGTAGTAGTTCGCGGTTGTATGATCATTTTGTGCAAATAGAAGCGGTTACACCTTCAGAGTATCGGCAAAAAGGACAAGATCTGATCATTGTGTTTGGCTATCACGAAACTCCCTATGGTTTGGCTTTTGTCGCACAAACATCACGAGGCATATGCCAGTTTGATTTTGTTGACCGCACTGCAACGGAAGAACCCCTTCACCGTTTGACGCGAAGCTGGAGCAATGCGGACATCCGGGAAGATAACGCTCAAACTGCAAGAATCATCAACTTGCTGTTTTCACAGCAGCATACCCATACTGCGCCTTTGTCATTGTGGGTGCGCGGCACCAATTTTCAGCTTAATGTATGGCGGGCATTGCTGAAATTACAGCCAGGAGAAGTCACATCTTACCGTGGCATCGCGCATACAATGGGCCATCCCAAAGCATCTCGTGCAGTGGGTACGGCAATAGGCTCTAATCCTGTCGCGCTCATTATTCCTTGCCATCGGGTGCTGAAGCAGACCGGTGAGCTTGGCGGTTATCGCTGGGGTGAAAGACGCAAACATGCCATATTGGCAAGAGAAGCCGCCTATTGTGAGTAAAGTCATGAAACGCGCCATCAGAACGCTCGCAAGCGCGCATCTATTGTGGGCGTGCGGGCTGTGAAAGAATAAGGAGGGTGGAGGAATGGCCCAAGTCAAGATCTACGGGCTTCGCGCCTCGATTGAGCGTCATCGGGGTACGCTGTCTGAGGCGATACATCGAGCGGTTGTTGAGGCGCTGAGCTATCCGCCGGAGAAGAAGTTTCAACGGTTCATCAGCCTTGAAGCGGAGAATTTTATCGTTCCTCAAGACAGAACTGCCTCGTACACCATCGTCGAAATTTCAATGTTTGAAGGCCGCACAGCCGAAGCTAAAAAGTCCTTGGTGCGTGCCCTGTTCCGGAACATTGAGCAAACATGCGGCATTGCACCCCAAGATGTCGAAATCACCATTTTCGAAACGCCAAAGGAAAACTGGGGCATCCGCGGTAAGTCAGGTGATGAGCTGGCGCTTAGCTACAAAGTCAATGTCTAACGTACATACGTATAGCCCTGACATTTTCATCAGGCAGACCCGCCTACAGCAGGCGATTTATGGATCATTTTATCCTGAGGAAAAGAAATGACCCAGATCACAGAAATTGCCCCTGATATGTATCGCATCTCCACATTTATTCCTGAGGTGAATCTTCAATTTAATCAATTCCTCGTGCGCGACGAACAGCCTCTTCTGTTTCACACGGGCATGAAAGGATTGTTTCCGGTTGTGCGGGATGCGGTGGCATCGTTATTAGCACCCTCTAGCATCCGATGGATTGGTTTTAGTCATTTCGAGGCTGATGAATGCGGCGCCCTCATGGAATGGCAGACGCTCGCACCGTCTGCGACAGCTATATGTAGTCTCGTTGCAAAACTTGTAAGTGTCGACGATGTCGTCGCTTGCCGCCCAGCGCAAGCCCTGGCAGATGGGGAACAGCTTTGTACCGGAAAGTATCGCTTCCGCTTTCTCCAAACTCCGCATGTGCCTCATTGCTGGGAGGCGAGCCTCCTGTTTGAGGAAACCCAGGGAACCCTATTGTGTTCCGATCTGTTTCACCAGGAGGGGGATGTCGAGCCTCGTACCCGCACGGATGTGGTCGATCGCTGCAAACGGACGTTGGTCAGCTATCAGCAGGGACCCTTTGCGAACTATTTACCCTATACACCTTATACAGAGCAGACGCTGCAACGATTGGCAGCACTCAAACCCCGTACCTTGGCAACGATGCATGGGTCGACGTTCATTGGCGATGGTGCGCAGGCCTTTGCCGGCCTCGCGCAGGTGATGAAGGAGATCCTAGGGGGACGCTAGCGTGCCGGCGGTCACCACACGCGTGCTTCCCGGATCAATGCATGCAAGGAAACGTTCAAAAAGCGGATAAAGCCGGGTTCAGTACCCGCGCGCGCGCCGCACTGTCACCGTCTCGCCGCCCATCCCCCAGTTATCGGTATCCACTTCGTCGATCACGACCATCGTGGTAGCTGGGTTCTTGTTCAATACCTCGCGCAGTAATCCGGTCACGCCCGCGATCAGCTGGGCTTTCTGCGCTGCGGTAGCGCCTTCGCGGGTAATCTTGATATTGACGTAAGGCATCGGTTGTTTTCCTCCAAATTGAGATTTAAGCCAGGCGCTCGACGCGCCGGGACACTTCGAACAAACCTGCGCTCAGGACCAGGGCGCCTGCTGCCAGCAACACCGGTACAGTCAGATCATCACCTTGGGCTAACCCCGAAGTTGCCAGCGGCCCGGCGATTTGGCCGATGCCATAGCAGGCGGTGACGAACCCAATGCGCCGGCTGGTCGCTTGCGGGTCGGGCACCCGCGCCAGCCACTGGGCCAAGCCAGCGATCCCCATGAATGTGCCGCCCAGCAACGCCGCACCGGCCAAGGCGGTGAGATGCTGCCCTGGCCAGAGGACCGGCAACGCAACGCCAGCGGCTTCGAGCAGGGTGCAGGCGATCAAGGCCGGATAAGCGCCTATCCGGAACCCAAGGCGAACCCACAATGCCGTCGCTGGCAATGCGGCCAACCCGGCCACCAGCCAGCCGGTCAATGCTGCATCGGCGACACCCGGCTGCCCGCGCAGTAAGGCGGGCAAAAAAGTAGCGTTGACGATGTAGCCAAAACCAGCCAAGCCGTAAGCCGCCGCCATCCAGCTTAAGGGCGGGTGGATTGCTGCGCCATGATCCGCGCTAGCCGGTGCAGAATGCGCCGCTGCAACTGATGATTCGGCCCGGATCAGCACGACAGCCGCCGGTAGCCCCACCAGCGCTGCGCTACCACCGAGTATCCACCAGCCCCAAGCGGTTGCCATGCCCTGATCAAGCAAGATTTGAGCGACGCACGCGGAAAAGGTGATGCCTGCACCGACCCCCGGATAATGCAAGGCGCTCCAACCGCTGGCATGTGCATGAACCAGGGCGCGCAACATGATCCCGGTTGCATAGATGTAAACCCAGGCGCTGGCCACACCTGCGATAAACCGGGCTATCATCCATCCCGCCAAGCCGAGGTCCCAACCCATCGCCAGCGTTGTGACGACACTGAAAACCAATCCTGCTCCCAGGCGTTGCGCCGCGTGTGCCGAGCGGCTGCGCACGACCCATAAGGCTCCTGCCAGATAGCCGCCATAATTGACCGCCGCTAGCCAGCCCGCCGAACTTAAGGTCAGCAAACCTTGTTCCCTAGCCAGAGGCAGCAGGGCTGTGAAGGCGAAACGGCCAATGCCCATCGCCAACGCCAGCACGAACAATCCAGCAACTGCGATGATAGCCGGTGATGGGGTCCGGTCAGGGGCTGAAGGCAAACAGCGGGTATTCATGATGGTGATTTCCTAAGCGCGTTGGCGATGCTGCCTACGGTAGCGCCCGGCCATTATTCGCGTAAAATGAATTGATTTGATCAAATCCATCTCTTGGAGAGAACATCATGGATCTTGCTGCCTTGCGTGTTTTCCGCGCCGTCGCCGAAGAGGGGAGTGTGACGCACGCCGCCGAGCGCTTGCATACGGTGCAATCCAATGTCACCACTCGCATCCGCCAGTTGGAGGCGTTGCTGGATATCGCGCTGTTTGATCGCATCAATCGCCGGTTGGTCATCACCCCGGCGGGCCGGCTGTTGCTGGACTATGCTGAACGCTTGCTGACGCTGGCCGAGGAAGCACGAGAGGCAATTCGCACCTTTGACGCTCCCAAGGGATTGCTGCGTCTGGGTTCCATGGAGACCACCGCTGCCGCTCGTCTGCCAGTGTTGCTGGCGGCATTTCGCCGCCGCTACCCAGAGGTGGATCTGCGCCTGCAAGCGGCGCCAACCCAGCAACTTTTGCAGGATGTGCTACGTCACCGTATCGACCTGGCGCTGGTGGCTGCACCGGTGCATCACCCGGAATTGGCGGTTACCGTTGCGGTCATCGAGGAGCTGGTGCTGGTAAGCGCTGCCGATTACCCGGTTGTCGCCGATCTGCGTCAGCTCGACACCGTGTCAATTTGCACGTTCCGCGAGGGATGCAGTTACCGCCAGCGATTGGTCGACTGGCTACGCAGTGCAGGAATTACCATCAGCCGGATCAACGAATTTGGCGCTTTTGAAGCGATCATTGGTTGCGTCGCTGCCGGCATGGGTTTTAGCTTGTTGCCGCGTTCGGTGCTCGATGTGCATCTGGCCGCAGGCACGATCCGTGTGCATCCCACACCGCCTGGGGTAGCCCACGCTGAAACCCTGCTGGTCTGGCGGTGCGACCGGTCGCACTATCCAGCGCGGGAAGCCTTCACAGCGCTGCTGCGGGAAAAACTGACGACGCCGGACGCGGTCGCGGCATAGGATTAATCATCAGACTTGCCCGCTAATTAGCCGCTTAATGAGTAATGTTGGATGGGTGATCTGGCAAAATAGGACTGGGCTGTATCCTTTAAGAATAGGGAGCAGCGGGATGCTGAAACCGTTCGATCAGCGGATCGATGATCCCGGCCTCGGCGAAGCCTTGTGCGCGCAACCGGCAAGCCGGACACTCGCCGCAAGGCGGCTGAACACCGTTATAGCAGGTATGGGTATCCGCTAGCGCCGGTAAGGCCCCTAAAACACGGGCCAATCGCACGGTATCGGCCTTGGATTTGAACATTAACGGCGTGTGAATCGTGATCGCATACTCCATTCCCAGCCGAAGTGTTTGTTCCAAGGCCTGGATTGCCGCTTGCCGGCAATCGGGATAACCGCTGTAGTCAGTTTGGGTTACACCGGTCACCACGTTGCGGAAACCTCGCTGGTAGGCCAAGGCGGCGGCGAAGGTCAAGAAGATCAAATTGCGGCCGGGAACAAAGGTATTCGGTAATCGGGTTTGTGCATCCACGCCAGCTTGGACGGCGATACCACTCTCAGTAAGCGCATTGCCGCCTAAGACGGCAAAGGTATCGATGGGCAACACCGTTTGCGGCGTGCCTGCCTGGGCGGCGATCCGTGCCGCGCAGTCCAATTCGATACGATGCCGCTGGCCATAATCAAATGTTACCGCTTCGACCTGCCCGGCACCGAAACGATCCAGCGCCCAATACAGGCACGTTGTGGAATCTTGTCCGCCGGATAGGACAACCAGGGCTTGGCTCATCTTCGTCTCTTCGGTCATTCCGGCGCGCCATCGAGCCGCACGCTGGGCTTGATGGCGATGCCGCCACGCGGCGCGAAATCACCGCGGACTTCCAGCCAGCGCGGGTGCAACAGCGCAAACAAGTCAGCGGCGATGCGGTTGATGCTGTCTTCGCTGAAGGAGCCTTGATTGCGAAAACTGAACAGATACAGCTTTAACGATTTCGATTCCACCAGCCAGCCGCATGGACTGTAACGGATGGTGATCCGGGCTAGATCAGGTTGGCCGGTGACCGGACATAGACAGGTGAATTCCGGGCAGTCGAGTTCCACGAGATATGCGTGTTGAGGATAGCGGTTGGCAAATCGCTCCAGGACGTGTGGAGCGTACTCGTGGGGGTACTCGGTTTGCGATCCGCCCAATAGGGTCAGGCCGGCGGTGTTAGAGTCAGACATAGGTAGATCCAGTTGTTGGAAATAGGCAAATTCATGGCGCGGCGATGCAGCAGGGTTCGCTTATCAAGACGCGGGACGATAGAAGCTGCACTGATCGAGGCGGCGTTCGATTTCATCTTTGACCACGTTGTACGCTGCACTGTCGCGCCGCTCAAAGCGGCGGCGAAATTCGGGGTCCTGCAACCCTTCAGGCAAGGCGGTGATGGATGGCATGATGGCAGATTCGATATTCAGCGAAATAACTCGCTGTTGCACATCCTGGGCTGAGGCTGCCGATCGGATGGCTTGTTCGGCAAACCGTACACCGGCGCGATCAGCGGTCAGATCGGCAAAACTGAAGCCAGAGCCGCCTTGCGCGTCCTGGACTTCTTTGAATACACCGATGACATTCGCAATATGGCTGTTTGCGATGCCGGCAAGGGCGGCAGAAATGGAAAAATGCTGAGCGAGATCGCCGCGCCCCGCTAGAGTCGGGTGAATGGAGGCCGGGGCATTGTATTTCTCGCCTAGCAAGCGCGTTGGGTCTTTACCGGATAGATAGAGCGCCAGAGCGACCAGTACCGCGCGATTCTCTTCAACCGGATTACCCCCCTGCGCGGTGCGCTCGGCAGCACGCGCGAACAGCGGTTTCAACAGAAACACCAGTGAACTGTTCTTGCGCAGTGTCCGCGTTGCCGCTATGAGGACATCATTGTAAACACCCAGGCGGATACGGTCGGTTTTAGGAAACACCCAATCGCGCCCCCGGGCTTCCAGGCGGCGGGCCAGATCCTGATCATAACGAACGGTGACCGCCACGGATCCATTGCCGATCTGGATGTCCGAGAGGGTAGCCCAAGCCTGCTTCAGTTCTTGGTATGCCGGGTGGTCTTGCAAGTACGCGCTGGCGAAGTCAATCAACCAATTGTGTACGCGATTGGGAATCGGCAGACGCCCAATTTGAACATCAGTCAGGATCGGTCCCGATTTGCCCGGCGTGAGTTGTACGCTCGCATTCAGATAGCGGCCTATCGGGTTATCCGGAAGGGGCAGCGTCGCTTTGATCTCCGCATGGTCTAGGGTAAACCGGGTCTGCGCCTTGACCTGGGCAGTGCTTGGCCATCGCGACAGCATTTGATCAACCAGCAGGCTGGCGTCGCGTTCGGTCAAGGTCAACGGGCGGGTTTCACCATCCTTGAGCTGGCGAGGATCGAGCTCGTGCAGCAGGTGCTTGGCCCGTTTGACATCTTCTACAGCAAGCTGATCCCGCTCATTGACCCAAGGTTTTTCTTCGACCATCAGCCAGAGGAGGGTAGGTAGGCCGAGCACAATGCTTAGTATGAGTGAATAAAATAAGAATTTGAAAATTATATAAAAAATACGCATAAGCTGTTAAATCCAGGGTGAGAGTCTATACAAAAACTCTCTTTAGTCTTGTAGGAGAGAGACTGGAGGTAAAGGTATTTTTCCGAAAATCGGGCCGTGACAGTCCTATTTCTTGGTGGCTATTCTAATCTGAGATAACCTGGATCTGTGACTCGATGGTGAGCCGCCGGGTTCCTTAAAATGCGTTAGCCGGACTAGTAATGACATGAATTGGAAAACGGCCTACCGATCGTTTTACTACGAGAGTGCACCCGAACCTGACGATTTGATTCTGAATCTGGCCGAGACGGCCATGCTCAGCATCGATGTGCAAAACACGTATTCACAGATCTCCAACGATCCTGTGGAGGCCGCGCGCTGGGAACCTTTCCGGCAGCGCATGCGCGAGATCGTCATTCCGGCCACTTGTGCGCTTCAGGATGCTTTCCGCGCCAAAGGCGTCGATGTTATCCACGCCCGCATTGCTTGCCTGCTGAACGATGGGCGCGATCGCTCTCTCAGCCAGAAAAAGCCCGGTTGGAATAACCTGCTGCTGCCAAAGGACAGTAAAGAGAGTCAGTTGATCGATGATCTGGCGCCAAAGCCGGGAGAAATTGTCGTCACCAAGACTACAGACAGTGCGCTGACCGGTACCAACTTGCGGCTGATTCTTAGCAATATGGGCATTCGGAATGTGGTAATGACCGGCATTTTTACCGATCAATGTGTTTCGTCTACCGTGCGCAGCCTGGCGGATGAGAGTTTTAACGTGATCGTCGTAGACGATTGTTGTGCAGCAGGCACCGATGAACTCCATCAGCGGGAGCTGGAAATCATCAACATGATTTACTGCCATGTGATTTCCAGCCAGGAGCTCCGGTATATCATGGGACTCTGATTGACAGGCTTTCTCGTAACAACCGTTTCAGTCAAGCGCCAAGGAAACTTCCTCGACGCTGGCCTCTCTTCTATTTTTAGACCCATTTCTAATGCCAATGACGATCGAGAGTCCGCCTATGAAAACGCAATATACATTGTATCAACGCCGCGCTATTCCCCGCGCGGGCACCGATAGCCCCGATAACTGGCCTCGCTGGGATCTTTACGGTGAGCCTCAGGATGAAGGCGGTCCTAATCCCTATTATGATATCGATTACCTGCCTGTCGTCGTGGAGACCGATCTGACGCCGGTCGAATACGGTGGCGGTGGCATCGAATGGCAGGATACTACTGGTATCACTCTAACGACGGATGAGGCTGAAGCGCAGCGCCGGCTCATTGTCCAGGGCGCTTCTTGAAATTAGCCTGAGTGTAACCGTTCATGCCCCTCGTCTGCTTGCGGGAGAGAGGCCGGAAATGAAGGCGGCGGTTTCAAGAACTGACCCCCTCATCCTCGCTCTCGCCCCCGTGGCAGGGGCAAGGGGACTGAATGATTACGCCTGAGTGTAAGAATTGTTCTCCTTCCAAAGACTAAGTTAGCAAGTCCTTTGATTTATCTGAGAGAATAGGTATGCGTGACACGTTTCCACTCCTTGTAAAAACTAATTTCCCTGCCGTTTACCGCGCCCGCATCGATACCTTGCAAGCTAACCTGGGCTATCGTTGCAACCAATCCTGTACTCATTGCCATGTTGCAGCCGGTCCTCAACGCACCGAAGAAATGAGCTGGGAGACGATGGAGCTCTTGCTTCGCTACCTGAAATTGCGTCAGGTAGCGGCACTGGATTTGACGGGTGGCGCCCCTGAACTGAATCCGCACTTCCGTACCCTGGTCACCCGCGCCCGTAATCAAGGCGTCCATGTTATGGACCGTTGCAATTTGACCATTCTTAGCGAATCCGGTCAGGAGGACTTGGCGGTGTTTTTAGCCAAGCACGCCGTTGAAATTACCGCTTCTCTGCCCTGTTACTTGGAAGAAAATGTTGACCAGCAGCGTGGCAAAGGGGTGTTTGAGTCTAGCTTGGCAGGCTTGCGGCAACTCAATGTCCAGGGTTACGGCCAGCCCGGTAGCGGTCTTACGCTGAATTTGGTCTACAATCCGCTTGGTCCAGTCCTCCCTCCCGATCAGGCCGGTTTGGAGACCGCCTATAAACACGAGTTACTTGCTCGTTACGGGATTGTTTTCTCTCGCTTGCTGGCGCTGGCTAATATGCCGATTCAGCGTTTTGGCAGTCAGTTGATCTCTAAAGGGCAATTTGCACCCTATATGGATCTGCTCAAGTCTGCGCATCGCGATGAGAATCTGGATGCAGTCATGTGCCGTAATCTGATTTCAGTGGACTGGCAGGGGTACGTCTACGATTGTGACTTCAATCAAATGCTGAAACTGCCCTTGGGGGTCAGCACGCCAGGCCACACCCATCTTGGTGAGTTGCTGGATCTCGATTTGACCGGTACCCGGATCCGGGTTGCTGATCACTGCTACGGTTGTACCGCTGGGCAGGGGAGTAGTTGCGGCGGGGCACTGGAATCTACCTTAACATCTACCACGGCTAAGGCTGCATGAAGCAGTTTTGCTACAGAGCTAAAAAGGCCGGTTCCGCTTGTTTGCGGACACGCGCCACCGCGAAGATAAGAACTTGGTTCTTCAGCGATTCTTGTAGAGTCGGGTACCTTATCGGGCTAATCCCGCAAATTTAAGGTTGAAGAACCAAAATTTAAATCCGGAAATTCTGTAAAGCCGGCTTTATAAGCTGCCCTACAGTATTTTCAGAATAGCGATGAAATCATCAGGGCGCAGAAGATATCAATCTGTTACCACCGTGACCGGCCACCACCGCCGCCACCGCGTCCTCCGCGTGCTGGCTTTTCGGTGGCCATATTTACTTTAAGGGGGCGGCCTCCCACGGGCTTGCCATTTTGCTCAAGAGCTTTTTCTGCAGAGTGCTGAGCAGCAAAAGTGATGAAAGCAAAACCCTTGGGCCGTCCTGTCTCGCGATCCATGATCAGGGCCAGATCCTCAATTTCACCATAAGGTGAGAACAGTTCCCGTAGCTGCGATTCGTCAACAGTATAGGGGAAGTTACCTACATAGATCTTATTTTGCTGCATTGCATCTCCAACATTCATCAATATCGGAATGGACAAGATGGGTCGACATGTCACTAGATAAAAACCATCGTGTCATACATAACATTCTTCTGTATAGCACCCTTACCTAATCGTTCTGACCCCCGGATCAAACAAGCGAAACCTAGTCTATGGTCAGCAAAACGTCAAGTTTTTCCGACACAGAGCACCGGTTATCAAATGGCTTCTGTGGTATGGCTGTATCAACATGAAAAATCAGGCGAACTGAAGTATTCAGCTCATTTGCACATTTTTGTTGATGTAGATATCCAGCACAGTCTGCATTTGCAGGGTTCTGTAAGGTTTCAGCGTCTTGCCCGACTAAACTTGAAAATTCTTTTGCACGACTCATCGACCGCAATGCGCGGAAACCGGAGCCATGACTAATGAATACTCGCAAACTCCTGCTAATCGTAGTGATTGCTATCTTGGTCGGTGCCTTCTTCGCCTTTGACCTGGGGCGTTTTTTTAGTCTGGATTATGTAAAAAACCAGCAGGTAGCTATTGATGCGTACCGGGTGGCGCATCCTGCCCTAACAGCGGGGATCTTCTTCGCTCTTTACGTGGCGGTCACCGGCTTGTCGCTGCCAGGCGCGGCGATCATGACGCTGGCCGCCGGTGCAATCTTTGGATTGCTGTGGGGGATGATCATCGTTTCTTTCGCTTCCACCATTGGTGCGACCTTGGCGTTCCTCGCAGCCCGTTTTGTACTGCGCGACTGGGTGCAAGGGAGATTTGGCGACAAACTGAAAGCGATCAACGCCGGGATGGAAAAAGAGGGGGGCTTTTACTTGTTCACCCTGCGATTGATTCCAATTTTCCCTTTTTTTGTCATTAACTTGGTAATGGGATTGACGCCGATTCGCACTTGGACTTTCTATGGGGTCAGCCAGGTTGGCATGTTAGCCGGCACCCTCGTTTATGTGAACGCTGGCACGCAGTTGGCGCAAATCGATTCGCTGAAAGGCATTTTGTCACCTGAGCTGCTGGCTTCCTTTGCCTTGCTAGGCATCTTTCCGCTAATCGCTAAGAAGATTGTTGCCATAGTGAAAGCGCGGCGAGTCTATGCGCAATGGTCGAAACCAGCTTGTTTCGACCGCAATTTGGTGGTGATCGGAGCAGGTAGCGCCGGCTTGGTGACCGCCTATATTGCTGCCGCAGTGAAAGCCAAGGTGACGCTGATTGAGAAACACCAGATGGGTGGCGACTGTCTGAACACCGGTTGTGTTCCCTCCAAGGCATTGATCCGTTCGGCCAAACTGCTTTCCCATATCCGCCGTTCTGCGGAGTTTGGCATTCGCAAAGCCAAAGCCGATTTTGACTTTTCTGAGGTGATGGAGCGGGTTCAACGGATAGTCAGGGAAGTTGCACCGCATGATTCTGTGGAGCGCTATACCGGTTTGGGTGTGGATGTGGTGGAGGGTACGGCCAAAATTACGTCGCCCTGGTCAGTGGAAGTGACCACCGTTGAGGGAACGCAGACCTTGACGACGCGCAGCATCGTCATTGCTGCCGGAGCCCGGCCTCTTGTGCCGCCTATTCCAGGATTGGAGGACGTGGGCTATTTGACTTCCGACAATGTCTGGACATTACGGGAAGTGCCGGACCGGTTGGTGGTGCTGGGTGGTGGCCCTATTGGCTCGGAATTGACCCAGACGTTTGCCCGCTTCGGCGCGCAGGTGACACAGGTGGAAATGGCGCCGCGAATCATGATCCGTGAAGATCCGGAAGTTTCCGCATTGGTAACCCGGCGGTTTCAGGAAGAAGGTGTGAAGGTCCTGGTCAATCACCGGGCTAAGCAGTTCCTCGTGGAAGAAGGTGAAAAAATATTGATCGCCGAGCACGAGGGCCAGGATGTGCGCATTCCGTTCGATGCTGTACTGGTCGCAGCCGGACGGGTGGCGAATACGGCTGGTTACGGGTTGGAGGAACTGGGTATTCCCACAACCCGTGCGCGCACTGTAGAGACGAACGAGTATCTGCAAACGCTCTATCCCAACATCTACGCTGCTGGTGATGTGGCTGGGCCTTTCCAGTTCACGCACACTGCCGCTCATCAAGCTTGGTATGCGGCAGTGAACGCGCTATTCGATCCTTTCAAGAAATTCCGGACCGATTACTCAGTGATTCCCTGGTCCACCTTTGTCGATCCTGAAGTGGCGCGTGTTGGTTTGAACGAACAGGAAGCGAAGGAGAAAGGCATTCCTCACGAGGTCACGGTGTACGGTATCGACGATCTCGATCGCGCGATTGCCGATGGTGAGGCCCACGGTTTCGTCAAGGTGCTGACCGTGCCCGGCAAGGACAAAATCCTGGGTGTCACCATCGCTGGCGAACATGCTGGCGATTTGTTAGCTGAATACGTGCTAGCCATGCGCCACGGTATCGGTTTGAACAAGATGCTTGGCACGATCCATATCTACCCGACCCTGGCAGAGGCCAACAAATACGTTGCGGGGGTTTGGAAGAAAGCCCATGCACCGGAGAGGGTGCTAGCTTGGGTGGAACGCTTTCACCGGTGGCGGCGTGGTCAGGCAATCCGCTCATTGGAAACGGCTGCCAATGACGCCAACGCCAACAGCTAGGGAGTATCGATCATGCAACTGACTCAACAAAGCCGATGGTTAATCGTGCTTACACTGCTGTTTATGACTTCTCTGGCGCAAGCAGCCTTCGACCATCGCCATACCGCGTGGAACACCCTGCTCAATCAGCATGTTGTGCTGATTACCCAAGGTCATGCTTCACAAGTCGATTACGCCGGTTTTAAGGCTGACCAGGCGGCATTGAAAAGTTACCTCGATCGCTTGTCAGCGGTCAGTGAAGCTGAATACCGGCGTTGGAGCAAACCCCAGCAATTGGCCTTTTTGATCAATGCCTACAATGCTTTCACAGTGGATTTGATCCTAACCCGTTATCCCGGTCTGAAATCGATCAAGGATCTGGACTCGGTCTTTCAATCACCGTGGAAGAAAGCGTTTTTCACGCTATTGGGTCAAGAGCGCAGTCTGGATCATGTCGAACACGACATGATCCGCGCCCCCGGCGTGTTCAATGAGCCACGCATTCACGCTGCGGTGAACTGTGCGTCTATTGGGTGCCCGATGTTGCGCAACGAGGCTTTCGTGGCCAGTACGATCGAGACGCAATTAGACGACAGCATGCGCCGCTTCCTGGCTGACCGTAGCCGCAACCGGTTCGATGCGGCCAATAAGACCCTTTTGGTCTCGAAGATCTTCGACTGGTACCAGGATGATTTTGCAAAGGGCTATCAGGGGTTCACTTCGCTGAATGCAACGTTTGCCCGTTACGCTGATGTTCTTGGTGATACGCCCCAGACGAAGGATGCCATTCGCAAGGGCGGTTTGAACATCCGTTATCTAGATTACGACTGGGCGCTTAACGCGACGCAACGCTAACCCTCAATGCATTCTATTCCGGAGACGGCCATGTCCAGCAAACTGATGCCCCGCCAGCCTGTTCCCGCGCTCAAGGTGCCGACGATCGAGCATGGTGATTGGGACCTGGCTGCCCAGAAACCCAGTTATTTCACCCTGATCCTGGTCTATCGCGGTTTGCATTGTCCGATCTGCCGGGGCTATCTCAAGGAGTTGCAAACTCTGCAAGATGAGTTTGAAAAACACGGTGTGAACGTGCTGGCGCTGTCCACCGATACTGAAGAGCGGGCGCAGACCACGCACACCCAATGGGGATTGACCGGCCTGCCGCTCGGTTACGGTCTGTCGATCGAAGCCGCCCGCGCCTGGGGCTTGTATATTTCCGCCAGCCGTGGCGTAACCTCGGCGGGCATTGAGGAGCCAGCCCGGTTTGCGGAGCCTGGATTGTTTCTCATCCGGCCCGATGGGACCTTATATGCCGCCTCGGTGAATACCATGCCTTTCGCTCGTCCGCACTTCAAAGATGTGTTGATGGCGCTGGATTTTATTATCAAAAATGATTACCCAGCGCGGGGTGAAGCCTGAGTTGACAATTGATTGCTGGTGTTGGCTGACACAATGCAAAAACCGGTTTTGAAACTGGACAAAAACCGTTTCACGCCCATCGGATCTGGCATCTGATCAGCGGCAAGATTAACTCTAACCTCTCGACTATGGGATTGACATCATGTTGTCAACGGCTTTTGGCCTGACTTTCTGGGGTGTTCTGATTTTTTACGGTGTAGCGCTGTATGCAGTAACACCGAATGCGCGCACGGCCGGTGCTTTCTTTCGGGGTGAGGACAACAGTGGACGGGAAGCGCACCAATGGGCATTGACCGCCAGTATTTTCATTTCCTGGATTTTCGCAAAATCCGTGACCAATGCCGCTAATTTAGGAGCGAGTTACGGCATCGTTGGCGGACTGGCTTATGCGGCATATTGGTTGTCGATTCCATTGGCGGGTTTCGTCATCTACCGCTTGCGCCGCAGTACGGGGGCCACCAGCCTGGCAGGGTTCCTGATCAGCAAGTACGGCCGGGCCGCAGCACTGGCCTTTACCGCCGCCATCCTGATCCGGCTCTACAACGAAGTGTGGAGTAACACTGCTGTCGTTGGCGGCTACTACGGTCCTGCAGGGAGTCCAGCATTTATTAGCGCTGCGCTACTGTTCACCGCCGCTACTCTCTTTTACAGCATCAAGGGCGGTTTGCGTGGTTCGATCGTCACCGATGTCATCCAGGCTGCGGTCTTTGTCGTTTTTCTGGCTGCGGTACTGCTGCTGGTATTGCCCAAACACGGTATTGCGGCCCTGCTAAGAACTGGCGAGTTTAACTTGACGGCGGGCGTGGATTTGTTGCTGGTTGCTGGCTTGCAGATCTTCAGTTATCCGTTCCATGACCCGGTGTTGACCGACCGGGGATTTATCACCGAGGAGAAGGCGATGTTGAAAGCCTTCATCTTGGCGGGCATTGGCGGTTTCTTTGCCATTTTGGCATTCAGCTTTGTCGGTATCGATGCCCGGCTGGCTGGCCTCGATGGGGGTGGCAATGCGCCAGCGGCGGTCGCCCAGGCGCTAGGTATTGGTGCGTTATTTGTCATGACCGTGTTGATGATTGCGGCAGCGGGTTCGACCTTGGATTCGACCTTTGCCTCACTCTCCAAAGTGATGGCGCAAGAGCTACCGGTCATCGCTGGACGGCAGCCGCCGGCATCCGCTTTACGCTATGGCACGGTGGCGATGGTCGTCATTGCTGTGCTCGGTAACCTGCCGATGATCGCCGGCGCCGAAATTCTTGCAGCTACCACGTTAAGCGGCACTATGGTTATGGGTTTGGCGCCGGTCTTTTTGCTGCAACGCTGGACAGGTTATTCACCCTGGAGTTTCCATTTGAGCTTTTGGCCTGGTTTGTTGCTCGGTTTCTTGCTGGCAGCCGGCTGGATTCCTGCAGCTTGGGCGATTGGTGAAGGGAAATACGCATTGCTTCTGGGAACGAATCTGTATGGCCTGCTGATCTGCACGGCGGGCTATCTGCTGCCCGGACTTTTGCACGGGTGGCGTGGAATGCTGGCGGTTCAAAGTGAATCCGCATGAGCAAGCCAGGCCGGGTCTGCCCGTTGCGTTATCACTACGGCCCAGCAGCGCTGGCGGTTGCGCCCGAGCGGCGGGCGGAAACCCTGTATGTGATGGGTGGCCTGTATGGAAATCGTCCAGCGCTCGATGCTGTGGAGGTGTTGGCCGCTGCTGAACATGGTCCGGTAACATTTTGTTTTAACGGGGACTTCCACTGGTTTGATATTGATGAAACGGCCTTTGTCGAGATCAACGAGCGGGTGCTGCGCCATGATGCGCTTCTCGGTAATGTAGAGGCGGAGCTGCTTTCTCAAGGAGGGGAGTCTGGTTGTGGTTGTGCCTACCCGGAAACAGTCGATGCAAGCGTTGTGGAGCGCTCCAATCAGATTCACGCCTGCCTTAAGTCCACTGCACAGCGCTATCCCAGCATGCTAGCCGGTTTGAGCAGATTGCCAATGTACGCTCGTTATCGAGTGGGCGACGTGCGGGTTGGTGTGGTGCATGGCGATGCCGAGGCGCTGGCGGGCTGGCGTTTTGATATCAGTGCGCTGGATGATCCAACGAATCATGAGTGGCTGGTATCAGCGTTCCTGGGAGCCAATGTCGAGATTTTTGCCAGTAGCCATACGTGCTTACCCGTTTGCCGCCGTTTTGATCTTGGTGGCCGGTTCGGTTGGATTATCAACAATGGGGCAACGGGGATGCCTAATTTTACGGACACGCAATTTGGCGTCATTACTCGAATCGGCACGATGCCCAGCCCGCATCAGCGGTTGTATGGTGGAAATCTGGGCCGGGTTTACATTGATGCCCTGGCGCTTGTCTTTGATGCGGATCGCTGGGAGCGTGCGTTTCTCGCCTGTTGGCCAACAGGCTCACCAGCCCATGTCTCCTACTTCGAGCGTATCCGGCATGGTCCTGCCCATGCACTGATAAACGCCGCATCTTCAGGATAGCGTGCTAGCTATCCTTGCGCCCATGCGTATTCTTGCAACTCCCCTCGCATAACACCATCATGCGGTGTGATGGCCTGTTTTCGCAGGTCTTAGGCCGCCGGAGAGAGGGGTAATGAGTATTGCGAATAATCTTTCAGCCAGCGTGGACGATTTATCGCAATTGCTGCGCGATGAGAAATTCCTCACCAAGTTGCGCCAAGATATGCTTCGTTTTGTGGAGTTGCAGCTGCGAGATCGGATGATTGCCGAGGATTTGGTTCAGGAAGCACTGGCCGCTGCCATGAATGGCCGAGAGCGTTTTGCTGGGCGGGCGGCTGTGAAGACCTGGATATTCGCGATTCTTAAAAACAAAATTGCCGGTCACCTGCGCCAGCGCCAGCGCATCGTGGATATCGCCCGTTTGGCGAAGGAGATGGATGATGAAGCCGATTTTGACATACTGTTTGATCGTAGAGGTTTCTGGATGCCGGAGGATCGTCCGGATCGCTGGGGAGATCCGGAAACAGCGTTTGCCCAGCAACAGTTCTGGGCAATATTTGAAATCTGTCTAACCCAGTTGCCTGAGAACACCGCACGGGTTTTTATGATGCGCGAATTTGTCGGTTTGGATACTTCGGAAATATGCCAAGAGCTGAGTATTACTACCAGCAACTGCCATGTCATTCTGCACCGCGCCCGTATGGGACTTCGTCTTTGTCTGGAAAAGCGCTGGTTCACGCCGGAGGATTAAAAGATGTTGAACTGTAAGCAAGTGACGCGTCTGCTGTCTGAGGCACAGGAACGTGACCTCCAATTCAAAGAGAAAATCCCGCTTAAGCTGCACTTGATGATGTGCGCGGGTTGTAACAATTTCCGTAAGCAAATAGATTTCTTACGGCGGACCTGTCATGAATACGCAGAAGGGCAGCCAAACTCTTGGCCTGATCCATCCTAACTGTACAAACTTTCTTGATGTAAATTTACCGGTGATAATGATTCGAAGTGGGTTGGCTTAGGCTATAGGCTAATCCAACTTTTTGATATTTCGTCATTAGACGCCGCAAGCTATTTATTGTAGAGTTTGCGGGGAAAGTTCCTTAGAGGGTGTTTCTATTTTACAATATTAGCTGATGCTGATTGAGAAAACCTGGTAAATCTTAGTAGAATAGTATTGCTTTCCAGACTTATCCTGGTCCATTTTCCCATTCTGATAATAATATTGATTGGAAAATGATCAAAAAAATTCAACCTGTGGCTTGCTAAGGAGACTTGGATTATGGCCCTGAGCTCAGTGTTGCCAGCCGAGCAATATAATTACGGTATCGTCCGAAAATTTACGATTATGGCCATGGTATGGGCGGTGATCGGTATGTCGGTCGGCGTCTACATTGCTTCTGAACTGGCTTGGCCGTTCCTGAATTTCGATATTCCTGCCCTGACATTCGGACGTTTGCGTCCGGTCCATACAACGCTAGTGATTTTTGGTTTTGGCGGCAGCGCCCTGTTTGCCACCTCTTACTATATTGTGCAACGCACTTGCCAAGCGCGCCTGGCATTTCCCTGGCTGGCTGAGTTCACCTTCTGGGGTTGGAGCGGTGGCGTGGCACTGGGTGCATTGACCTACGTGTTGGGCATCACTCAGGGCCGCGAATATGCTGAGTTCGAGTGGCCGCTGGATATTGCGATCACCCTGGTGTGGGTGAGTTATATCGTCGTGTATGTCGAAACCATTCGCCGGCGCAGTCAGCCGCATATTTACGTCGCTAACTGGTTTTTTATGGCGTTTCTGTTAGCGGTCGCTCTGCTACACATCTTTAATAACCTTGCAATTCCAGTCAGTCTGACCAAGTCCTACAGTCTGTTTGCTGGCGTGCAGGATGCCATGACGCAGTGGTGGTATGGCCATAATGCAGTTGGATTTTTCCTGACAGCCGCTTTCCTTGGCATGATGTACTACTTCGTTCCCAAGCAAGCGGGACGTCCAGTGTACTCCTACCGGCTGTCGATCATCCATTTCTGGGCGCTGATCTTCCTGTACATGTGGGCTGGTGGTCATCATTTGCATTGGACCGCGCTACCCGACTGGGTGTCGACTCTATCAGCTGCGTTCTCTGTCCTGCTGTTAATGCCCTCTTGGGGAGGCATGATTAACGGTATCATGACCCTGTCTGGCGCCTGGGATAAGCTGCGCTCTGACCCGATCATGCTGTTTTTGATCACCTCACTGTCATTCTACGGCATGTCGACTTTCGAAGGCCCGCTGATGTCACTCAAGAGCGTCAATGCCCTTTCACATTACACGGACTGGACGATCGGCCATGTCCATTCCGGTGCGCTGGGTTGGGTGGCGTTAGTCAGTTTTGGCTCCTTCTATCACTTGATCCCTCGGTTGTGGGATACCCGGATGTATAGCCAGCCCCTGATCTATATCCATTTCTGGCTGGCCACCATCGGTATCGTGCTCTACATCACTTCGATGTGGGTCGCAGGCATTGGCCAAGGATTGATGCTGCGCAGTTTTGACGATTATGGCAACCTGGCTTACACCTTCATTGAAACCGTCGAATTCATGCACACGCCGTATATCTGGCGGGCGCTGGGTGGTGCATTTTTTGTCGCAGGTGTCTTGGTGATGGTGTACAACATGTACATGACAATACAGTCGACCCGGCGTGAGCAGGCGGCTATCGAAGCCAAGCTGGCGGCTAAATTGGCGAAAGCCTAAGAGCGCTGGAGAGTAAAACCATGCGACATGAACAAATCGAAACCAACTCAGCATTAATGCTGGTGTTGATCCTGCTGGTTATCAGCGTTGGTGGCCTGGTAGAAATCGTTCCATTGTTTTATATCAATGAAACGATTGAAAAAGTCGACGGGGTGCGTCCCTACACCCCGCTGGAAATTCGCGGTCGTGATATCTATGTGCGTGAGGGCTGTTATCTGTGCCACTCTCAGCAAATTCGCCCCTTCCGCGATGAATGGCTGCGCTATGGTCATTACTCGCTGGCGGCGGAATCGCAGTATGACCATCCCTTCCAGTGGGGGTCTAAGCGTACCGGTCCTGATTTGGCGCGGCTGGGCGGTAAATACTCCAACCATTGGCATGTTCAGCACCTGGTAGCGCCACGCTCGGTAGTGCCGCAGTCGATTATGCCTAACTATCCGTGGTTGCTGGATAACGATCTGGATTACACCGATGTCGATGGGCGGATGCGTGCTTTGCGGGTAACCGGAGTGCCGTATTCTGTGACCCAGGCCGAGTATGACGCCAATGTTCAGAAATACGGCCAGGCCATCGCTGACCAGCTGGATATTACCAAGGCGCAGGATAGCTTGCTCAAGCAGGCGCGCGAGAAGGATTTCGATGGGTTTCCCGGCCGGATTACCGAAATGGAAGCGCTGGTCGCGTACTTGCAGGTACTCGGCACGATGGTGGACTTCACCCAGTACAACGAAGGCTACTTCGTCGAATTCCGCTAATGACGAGGTAACCGTTCATGCTCTCTTCTCCCCTACATAAAGGAGGGGAGGGAGTCAACGCTTACAGTGGAGCTTGGCCCTATGTTCGACTGGCTGATGTGGTTCACCCACATGGAAAACTCCAAGCCGTTGGCGCTCGCCATCTTTCTTGGTGCGTTTTGCGGCATCCTAATATATGTATTGACTGGTAAGCAGCGTGCCCAGCGGTTGGAATCTTACAAATATATTCCTTTCGATGATGACGAACTTCATCCGCCCGATCGTTCACCTGCCAAGCGCCACTCCCAATCCCGCAATGGTGACGGACAATGAGTGATAATACGAATACCCCACAACCTTCCGGCGCGGTGCAAACCACCGGCCATGCCTGGGATAGCGATCTTCAGGAATACAATAACCCACTGCCGCGCTGGTGGCTGTGGTGCTTCTACGGAACAGTCGTGTTCTCGATTCTCTACTGGTTCATTTATCCCTCCTGGCCAGTGGGGAATACTTGGATCAAGGGCTTTGGCACGGTTGAATACACGGCTGTGGACAAGGCAACAGGCCAAGAACAGGGAAAGGAATTCCGCTGGAACACCCGCGCCCTGCTGCTTGAGGAGCTAGGCAATGCGGCCAATGATCAGCAGCGTAAGGCTATGTTAGCCAAGGTGCAGGCGGCGGACTACGAGCAGATTGCCAAGGATCCAAAAATGATGGAATTCGTGCGCTCGGTCGGCAAAGGGCTGTTTGGCGACAACTGCGCGGCTTGTCATGGCCGCGGCGGTCAGGGTGTTGTGGGCATGTATCCTAATCTGACCGATGATGATTGGCTATGGGGCAGCAGCAGTGACAAGATTCATGAAACTTTAGTGCAGGGCCGGAAGGGATTTATGCCTGCCTTCGGTCAAGTGCTTAAGCCGGAACAATTAGATGATGTGGCCGAGTATGTGCTGACCCTGTCAGATGAGGCTCCATCAAGCGAGGACTCTGAACGGGGCAAAGCGATCTTTCAGGGCCAGGTAGGTGGCTGCTACTACTGCCACGGGGCCGACGCCAAAGGTATTCCCTCCCAGGGCGCGGCCAATTTGACCGATAAGATTTGGGCAATTGCCAATGTACCGGCGCAGAAGACCCTCCAGGATAAGAAAGCGGTGATCAAGGAGTTCGTCGCCAAGGGTGTCAACAATACCCGCGTGATGCCGGCTTGGAAAGACCGCCTATCGCCGACCGATATCAAATTGCTGGCGGTTTATGTTCATCAGTTGGGAGGTGCTCAATAAATTTCAGTGGCATCTTTCCCGGCTAAGTGAAACCACTCACCCCCCAATTGGGGGGTGAGTGGTTTATGCCCAATCGATTCGCTTTTCGAGAGGGCTTGTATAAGCCTGTAGCTCTCGTTACCCTATGTTTTGTTGCTGTGCACAAAATTTTATCATAACTTATTGATTTTATTTTCCAGCTTCAACAATGCTTAACCGGCCTGTTTAATTTTTGATGGATCGCAAGGACGATAGGCATCCATGTAGGTCAATATCAATATTATTTTTCAATTAAAGTCAGGTGGAATATGTCCGAAGAGACTATTCAGCTTTATCAAAAGCGCATTCAAATCCATCCACGTTCGGTGAAAGGAACATTCCGCAATCTCAAGACCGGTATCCTGGCCCTGGCGTTGACCATCTATTTCCTGTTGCCTTGGCTGCGCTGGGAACGGCCCAACGCGCCAGATCAGGCAGTGCTGTACGATTTGCCGGGACGGCATTTCTACATCTTTGGCCTCACCATCCAGGTGCAGGATATTTTCTGGCTGGCTGGCGTGTTGATTATCTTTGCTATCTCGCTGTTTTTCGTGACAGGGTTAGCCGGACGGGTCTGGTGTGGCTATTTTTGTTTCCAAACTCTGTGGACCGATCTGTTCATGATGATCGAGCATTGGGTGCAGGGTGAGCGGCCGGCGCGCATCCGGCTGGATAGAAAGCCTTGGAGTCACCGGGATAAACTGATCAAAAAGGGTATGACTTACAGTTTGTGGCTGCTGGTCGCATTCTGGACTGGCTTAACCTTTACCATGTACTGGGTCGATGCGCCAACCCTAGTAGTGGAAGTATTTACAGGTCAGGCATCCTACGCTGCTTATTTCACCACCTTTTTCCTGACTGTCACGACCTTCGTCATGGCCGGTCTGGCGCGCGAGCAGGTTTGCATCTACATGTGCCCCTATGCCCGCTTCCAGAGCGCTATGTTCGATCATGACACGCTGATCATTTCCTACGACACGAAGAAAGGCGAAGGATCGAAGGGCCGGGCCAAGCAGCGCCGGGGTTTTAGAACACCGGAGGAACGGCAAAGCAAGGGTGTTGGTGAGTGCATCGACTGCGGGCATTGCGTCCAGGTCTGTCCGATGGGTATCGATATTCGTAATGGCTTGCAATACCAGTGTATTTCCTGTGCGCTATGCATCGATTCCTGCGAACATGACTTGATCAATTACACGTCGGAAAACGCCTTGAACGGTGGCAAGACCCGGCTTTTGAGGCCGAAAACCATTGGTTATGGTGTGATTTTGACTGCAGCGACAGCGACCTTAGCTTGGAGTGTGCTGACCCGGTCACCTTATACCGGAACAGTAGAACAAATCCGTCAACCGCTGTATACCCAGCTTTCGGATGGCGGAATTCGCAATGCCTACGAGATCAAGCTGAATAACAAGTTGACGGCACCGATGACGGTTGGCATTCGCATTGAAGGTCTGCCCGGCGCGACCCTGGACATGAGCGGCATGGAGCGGCTGGAGCTGGCGCCGCAGGAACGGATCAAGCTGCTGGCGCGTGTACAGATTCCTCCAGCCCAGCACCATGCTGCTTCCGGCGATAAGATTACCTTTATTATCGAGGCGCTGGATGGGGTATCGATTGAACCGATTCGCCGGGAAGCGCCGTTCTACATTCCGGAAAACAGTTGATGAGTGATTTGTTGCTCGGCCTGGCGCTTGGTACCGGGCTGATCGTTCTCGCTAATCTGTTTCTGGTGCGCTTTACTCGCATGAGCGCCCAGCAGTCTGCTGCGATAGTGATCTTAACAACGCTGGGTCTGTATGTGCCTTATGCGATCGTGCGTTGGCCTGGCGGGGATATCTTCGCGATTCATCTGGCGATCTATCTATTGACCTCGCTGGTGTGCGGAATGTTACTGAATGCCCGTGCTGGAGGCCGGAGTTTGCACTGGGGACCGGCGGTGATCGGTGGTTTTTTCGTGTTCGTGGTAGTATCGGGCGCGGTATTTGTGGCGGTTGCCGAGCGCGGCTTGACCTCCTCGCTCTGGTACCGGCTGCTGCCTGAAGCTGACAGCCAGCGGGCGGTGACCTCCGTCTTTCCCGGGGTAGTCTCGCACGATTTCCACAAGAAGGAATCACTGTATAACCAGTATCTCCAACAGGTCGAGCGCCAGCGTCAGCGTGGGTGGCAGGTACAAAAGGGCTGGCTGGGTGAGCCGGTCGTTGGCCAACCGGCGTTGTTTCGAGTTGCGGTACGAACGCGTGAAGAGACGCCGGTTACCGGCGCGGCCGTGGCGGGCCAATTTCTCCGGCCTTCCACTAACGAATTGGATGTCGATTTTGCTCTGAAAGAAACCGTGCCAGGTGTCTATGAATCGACAATGACCTTACCGGCTGCCGGCCGTTGGAATCTGGTGTTGAGTATCCGCAAAGGTGAGGAATTGCATGAGATCCAGGCCAATACTTCGGTATTGGCCCACCCGCCGGCCCAATAATTCATGTCTGTTACGGCTCAATCGCTGGCAGCGCCGGTTGCGGGTGATTCCAAGGTCGAGTGTTTTCATTGCGGCCTGCCCGCGCCGTCAGATGCTCGCTATGCAGTGGTCATTGAGGGTCAGCGCCGGCCAATGTGTTGCCATGGCTGTCAAGCAGTGGCCGAGGCGATTGTTGCTGCTGGGCTGACCGATTTCTACCGGCATCGTACCGCCCGTTCCCAGCGGGCGGAAGACCTGATTCCAGAGCAACTGCGCGGCTTGGAATTGTATGACCGGGCCGATTTACAGAAGAGTTTTGTCCGTGTCGAAAGTGAACAGGTTCGTGAAGCGGCTCTGATCCTGGAAGGCATTGTCTGCGCCGCCTGTGTCTGGCTGAACGAACACCATGTCAACGCGCTGCCCGGCGTTCTGGAATTCCGGGTCAACTACTCTACCCATCGCGCCCGAGTGCGTTGGGATGAACGCCAGATCAAACTCAGTACGATTTTGGCGGCTATTGCCACGATTGGCTATATCGCCCATCCCTTTGATCCCAGCCGCCAGGAAGCCTTGCAAAAGCAGGAGCGTACCCTCGCTTTACGGCGCTTGGCGGTGGCCGGGTTGTTTGCCATGCAAGTGATGATGCTGGCTGTGGGTCTGTATGTGGGTGAATACCAGAGTATGGATGCATGGATTCGCGAGTTCCTGCGCTGGGTGTGCCTGATCCTGACCGTGCCGGTTGTTGCCTACTCAGCACAGCCTTTCTTTACGGCTGCCTGGCGTGACTTGCGTCGCCGGCAGCTTGGTATGGATGTTCCCGTCTCGTTAGCCATTCTCGCGGCCTTCATTGCTAGCGTCTGGCACACTGGGCAGGGTCATGGCGAGATTTACTATGACTCAGTGACCATGTTTGTATTTTTTTTGCTAACGGGCCGGTTTTTGGAAATGACTGCCCGCCACCGGGCTGGGCAAGTGTCTGAGGCATTGGTGCGGATGTTGCCAGCGACTGCGACCCGGTTGGATACTGCGGGCTGTGAGGCAATCGTTCCCATCGCGGAATTGGTGGCTGGCGACCAGGTATTGGTGCGGCCTGGCGAAACAATCCCTGCGGATGGCCGGGTGGAGGAGGGTGCTAGCAGTGTCGATGAATCGTTGCTGAGTGGCGAAAGCCTACCGTTGCCCCGCCAGATTGGCGAGGCGCTGATCGGCGGTTCGGTAAATATAGAAAGTCCGCTTGTGATGCGGATTGAGAAAGTTGGCGCTGAGACCGTGCTATCCGCAATTGTCCGGCTTCTGGATCGCGCTCAGGGCGAAAAGCCGCGTCTGGCGCTGTTGGCTGACCGGATTGCCGGCTGGTTCATTGCTGTATTGCTGGTGGTAGCGGCTCTGGTATTTTCAGTTTGGTGGTTGCTGAGTGATTTTGACACCGCTTTCCGTGTCACCCTGTCGGTGCTGGTGGTGACCTGCCCCTGTGCGCTGTCGTTAGCTACGCCGACCGCTATCGTTGCCGCTACCGGTGTGTTGACTCGACTAGGGGTGTTAACGACCCGTGGTCATGCGCTGGAAACGCTGGCGTGCGTGACCCATGTTATTTTTGATAAGACGGGTACTCTGACCTACGGCCGGCCGCAGGTGGTCACCGTGGAATCTGTCAGCGATTGGGAGCCAGAACATTGCCGGAGACTGGCAGCGGCATTGGAGCGAGGCTCCGAACATCCCGTTGGCCGGGCATTGGCAGAAGGGACTCATTTGAGGATACCGGAAGCCACGGAGCTGCGTAATACGCCAGGTAGTGGCGTGGAAGGCTGGATTGAGGGTCGCTGCTATCGGGTGGGCCGGCCCGAATTTGTGGCCGGGCTTAGTCATGAAGAAGTAGCAGAAAGATATGATCTTGATGTTGCCAGCACCTGGGTCGCTTTGGGCGATGAAACTGGCTTGTTAGCCTGGTTCCAGTTGAACGATGTATTACGACCCGGTGCGGCGGAAGCTGTGAACGCCTTGCAAAACCGTGGCTTGACATTGGAGTTGTTGAGTGGCGACCGGCCGGACACCGTGGCGCATATCGCTCAGGAGGTGGCTATCGCTTCAGCGCGAGGTGGTTTATCGCCCCAAGATAAACTGAATCGGCTGCGGGAGTTACAGCAGAAAGGTGCGGTCGTGGCGATGGTCGGTGATGGCATCAATGACGCGCCTGTTCTAGCGGCAGCTCAGGTTTCCCTGGCCATGGGCAGTGGTACGCAGTTAGCTCAAGCTACGGCAGATATGATTCTGCTGTCGGAGAAGTTGGAGCATCTGGTGCGGGGTGTGGATATGGCCCGGCGCACTCTATTGATCATGCGCGAGAATTTTGCCTGGGCGATCGGCTACAATCTGGTTGCGTTGCCGCTGGCGGCGGGCGGTTGGCTAACGCCCTGGATGTCGGCGCTTGGTATGTCGTTTAGTTCATTGCTGGTGGTAGTGAATGCCCTGCGGCTCCGGCAAGACTGAGAGGGAGGTGAGTGTCTCATGCGAATCCTATTATTTTTAATCCCTATGGCTTTAGGGGTGATCGGTGTGGCGCTGTGGGCCTTTCTCTGGGCGGTGCGGACCGGGCAGTTCGACGATCTGGAGGGGCCGGCCCATCGCATTCTGATGGACGACGATGATCCACGCATTCCCCGGTATTCTCAGCGGCAGGATAATGAGCAATCCTTGGATGGCTGAGAGAGTTTGTTTAGCATTTCACAATAAACTGCAAGGAGAATATTTGATGTTTACTTTCCAGAACTTCCCACTCGTTGTCATCATTGTATTGCTGATCATTTCATGGTTGAGTTTTTTTTCAGTGGTGCCTTGGGGTAACTTGTTTTAGTTGTTGATTTTAAATTAGTTAGCGTATTTTGCTGCCCGCCTTTCCTCGCCAGGGGCAAGGCGGTTTTCATTAGCTATTAGAGCAAAGCCGATGAAAGTTGCATTGGAATTACTGGACCGGGATTGCATCCTGGCGGGATTAACCGATACCGCCCGTGCTGCGTTGAATCGGCTGGAGGTGTATCCGGTCCTGGATTCGACCAATTGCTATTTGATGGCGGGAGCGCAGGCGGAATGGCCAAGTGGCATCGTGTGTCTCGCTGAGCAGCAAACTTCTGGCCGAGGCCGGCAAGGGCGTAGCTGGTTGACGCCTTTTGGTGCCAGCTTGGCGTGTTCGTTGCTGTGGCGGTTTGCCGCTCATCCAACAGCGCTGAGCGGTTTGAGTCTGGCGACAGGTATTGCTATCGCGCGCGTGCTGGAACGCTCAAGGGTCACCGGGGTGGGTTTGAAATGGCCCAATGACGTATGGTGGCGCGGACGTAAGTTGGGTGGCATCTTGTTAGAATCCGGGGGGGCATCTGGGAATTTTTACGTAGTAGCGGGTGTTGGAGTCAATATTGCCCTGCCGCGTCAGGAAGCGGCCATCATCGATCAGCCCTGGGTTGATTTACAGGAAATCCTGGCCGGTGAGCCGATTTCCCGTAACGTGTTAGCGGCTGCCCTGATTAGCGAATTGATTGAAACCTTCATACGCTTTGAGCAAGGCGGGTTCGCTGATTTAGCAGCGGACTGGGTGCGCTTTGATCAAGTGAAGGGACATCAGGTTTCCCTGCATTTACCGGATACTACGGTAACCGGTGTAGCTCGTGGCGTAGATGCAACTGGCGCGTTGCTGCTAGAAACAGCGAATGGCGAAGTTAAACCGTATATCGGCGGAGAAATCAGTTTGAGGTTAGATCCGTGATTCTATTGGCAGATGCCGGTAATAGCCGGATCAAGTGGGTCGTTTGGGATGGAGGCGATTTCCAGCAACGTGGCCAAGCGAGCCACGATGATGAAAGCTGGGCTGCTTTGGCCGAGAGGCAATGGCGCGGCTTGCCGCGGCCAGCGCGGGTACTAATCGTCAGCGTCACCGGGTATGAAGCCCGCGCCAATTTAGCGGAATGGATCGATCAGCGCTGGGGGATCGAAGCGGAGTTTGTGGTCTCGACGGCGGCGGCTTACGGCATCCGCAATTCTTACATCGAGCCGGAGCGCATGGGTGCGGACCGCTGGGTGGCGATGATCGCTGCGCGGGCGCTGACCGATCAGGTTTGTTACGTAGCGGATTGCGGCACGGCGGTCACCATCGATGCCTTAGCGGCGGATGGCCAGCATTTAGGTGGTGTGATTATTCCGGGAATGCGGTTGATGCGCGAGGCGCTGTACCGGGAAACCCGGCAGATTCCTCCAGAGACGGGAGCGGTCCGGTTGTTCGGTCAGAGTACCCGCGACTGTGTTTGGGGTGGCGCGATGTATGCGGTCGCCGCAGCGATTGACGGCATCATTAAGCGGATGAGCGCCAGCTATGGTCCGGGAGTGCGTTTGTTGACCGGCGGCGATGCGGCAACCGTGTTGCCCTGTTTACAAGACGAGTATCGGTGGGAGCCGGATTTGATTTTTACCGGGCTTCGGGTGATTGGGGAACATCAGTCCAGGATCAGCTAAGTAACGGATTGCTGGCATGCCTCCGCCGGTCAATAGAATGTATTTCTTAATAGAATTGAGTTTTTAAGTAGAGTGCAGCTTGAAATCCAGCGCCGCTGCTTCATCCATTTGGAACAACTTGGCTATCTGTTCGATGGGGTAGGTGTTGGCTTGCGGTTGGGACACCTTTTTGGGTACCTTGGGGATGTGATGTTCGAATCACCATAGCAATGAAATAATAGGCACTCGTTTTCTTTAGCGGATCATTGCACTGGGTTGAATCATTGTATGGAATTGCTTGCACGTATCGAACAACATTTTACCGCCAGCCTTGAAGCGAAGCAGCGGACCTTTGAGGTCATGGGGTCGCGTATTGTCCAGGCCGCTGAGCGGCTGGTTGATAGTCTGCGTCACGGCCACAAGATTCTCGTCTGTGGCAACGGTGGTTCTGCCGCTGATGCGCAGCATTTTGCTGCTGAACTGGTAAACCGTTTTGAAATCGAACGGCCCGGATTAGCGGCTATTGCGCTGACTACTGACAGTTCAGCACTGACCTCCATTGCCAACGATTACGCCTTTGAACAAGTGTTTGCCCGGCAGGTGCGTGCGCTCGGCCGTCCCGGCGACCTGCTGCTGGCCATCTCTACCAGTGGCCATTCCTCCAATATTTTGGAAGCGATGGCTGCGGCGCGGGAATGCGGCATGATGACTGTGGCTTTGACCGGACGCGATGGGGGATCTATGGCCAGCCAACTGAACGAAAACGACCTGGAAATCCGAGCCAGCGCCACAGCGACAGCAAGGATTCAGGAAGTGCATATTCTGGTGATCCACTGTTTGTGTGATTTGGTGGATCAAATACTATTTGGTAATGAGGGAAAGGTATGAATGCCATGTGGATTCAACAGGCTGGCATACTGCTGCTGGTCTTGTCTCTAAGTGGTTGCGCGGGCCTGCTGGTCGGGGGCACGGCGGTGGGCGTCAGCGTGGCGCATGACCGGCGAACCACGGGTATGGTGGTCGATGACCAAACCATCGAACTTAAGCTGTATGACACGCTTAACAAGAGACTACCGCCTGGCAATCAAATCAGTATTACCAGCTATAACGGAACGGTGCTCCTCACTGGCCAGACGGTGTCAGATGCGGTGCGGTGGCAAGCTGAGGATATTGCGCGTAATTTCCGCGAGCCGCCCGTACGGATAGTGCATAACGAATTGATCATCGGGCCGCCCATTCCGCTTTCCGTGCAGAGCAGCGATACGTTGTTGACTACGAAGGTCAAGGCCGCGTTGTTTCAGATCAATTATATTTCAGGTTTCGATCCGACTCGGGTCAAAGTCGTGACCCACCGGGCGGTGGTCTATCTAATGGGGTTGGTGCAGCGTAATGAAGCTAACGCTGTTGCTGATGTCGCCAGCCAGGTCGGTGGCGTGCGGCAAGTGGTGACGTTGTTCGAACTCATCGACTGACCCGCTATTCCCTGACGCGCTATTACCGGTTATTTCACAATTTTCAGTGTGGGCTTTTTGCGAGTGGGTTTAGCTGGTGGTTGATCGGGTTGCGGAGCGTTTGGCGGTGCAGATGATTCGCCATCATCATCGCTCTTTTCCTCACCGAAGGCCATGCCTTGGCCGTTCTCATGAGCGTAGATCGCCAGTACTGCAGGTATTGGAATCTGTACTGTGCGGGCGACGCCGCCAAAGCGGGCATTGAATTCAATCCAATCATTGCCTAGCCGTAGATCGCGCACTGCTGCTGGATTGATATTGAGGACGATCCGGTTTTCGCGCACATGTTGTTTGGGGACTTCCACGCCGGGCAACTCGGTATTGACCAAAATATATGGCGTCATCCCATTGTCTTCAATCCACTCGTAGATGGCGCGAATCAGATAGGGGCGGGTCGAAGTCATCGTGGGCCGGTTGTTGGGTCGATTTGAACAAAAAATTCTCCTGCTGGAAGCAGAAGAGCCAGTTGGCTGTTTCGCCGGAGAAAGGATTAGTTACCGCTCCCCGGCGAAATTGACATCAATGCACGTCCTTCCAATATTCCTTCTTGAGTAGATAGAACACCACGAAGGCCAGGACCAGGAAAAGTACCACCCAGATACCAATCTGCTGGCGCTCCAACTGAATAGGTTCGCCAACATAAGCCAGGAAGTTGACGAGATCTGTTATTGCTTCCTTGTATTCGGGGGGACTCATGCTGCCAGGTTGAACCAGTTCAAAACCTTCGATGGTTTTATTTTCATGGCCTTCAGCATCCTTATGCACTGTGTAGACCGGTTTTTGCATCCCTTGCAATTGCCAGAGCACGTGCGGCATACCAGTGTTTGGAAATACGGCATTGTTGACCCCATAAGGCCGGCTGGGGTCCTCATAGTAAGTCAACAGATAAGTGTAAAGATAGTTCACTCCACGGGAACGGGCAATCAATGTCAAATCGGGTGGAGTCACGCCAAACCACTTTTTAGCATCCGCTTTAGGCATGGCGTTTTGCATCGTGTCACCGACCTTAGCGCCGGTAAAGATCAGGTTATCTTTGACTTGCTCATCGGTCAAACCAATATCGCGGGCCATGCGGTTATAACGTTGGTGCTCCAGAGAGTGGCAACCCATGCAGTAATTGACAAACAACTGGGCGCCTTTCTGTAAAGAAGCTTTGTTGTGTAGATCAATCGGTGCAGTCATAAGATGAGAGCCGCCGCTGGATGCCATGGTCAGACCCGGTAAAGCGAGCAGTGCAAGTGCAATGAGCATTTTTTTCATTGTTCAGTCACCCTTTCCGGTACCGGCTTGGTCTTTTCGATCATCGGCAAGAACGGTAGCGCGGCAAAGAACGCAAAGTAGATGAATGTGCAGGTCTGGGCCAATGCTGTGCGGAGTGGATCCGGTGGCAACGCGCCTAGATAGCCCAGAATCAGGAATGACACCACAAACAAGACCATGCCCGCTTTGAACAGGAAGCCCCGATAGCGGATCGATTTGACCGGACTGCGATCCAGCCATGGCAGGAAAAACAGCACCAGGATGGCGGCGAACATGACGATAACACCCCAGATCTGGGTGCCGGCGAAGGACGGCACTGCTCGCAACATGGCGTAGAATGGAGTGAAGTACCACACCGGTGCAATATGTGCAGGCGTCTTCATGGAGTCGGCTGGATCGAAGTTCGGGTGCTCCAGGAAATAGCCGCCCATCTCGGGCATGAAGAAGATCACCACTGAGAAAAAGATGAGGAATACTACGACGCCCACCAAATCTTTAACCGTGTAGTAGGGATGGAAGGGAATGCCATCTAGCGGCTTACCATCCGGACCTTTCACCTTTTTGATTTCCACGCCATCGGGGTTGTTGGAGCCGACTTCGTGCAAAGCAATGATATGAGCGACCACCAGCCCCACCAGCACCAGCGGCACGGCGATGACATGCAGCGAGAAGAAGCGGTTGAGCGTCGCGTCAGATACCACATAGTCCCCGCGAATCCACACCGATAGATCCGGGCCAATGCCAGGGATGGCGCTAAATAGGTTGATGATCACCTGGGCGCCCCAGTAGGACATCTGGCCCCAGGGCAGCAGATAACCCATGAACGCTTCAGCCATCAGGCACAAGAAGATAACGACGCCAAAAATCCAGATCAGTTCACGTGGTTTCTTATAGGAGCCGTAGATTAGGGCACGGAACATATGCAAATAGACGACGATAAAGAAGGCTGAGGCGCCGGTGGAATGCATATAGCGGATCAGCCAGCCCCAATCGACATCGCGCATGATGTATTCAACGGAGCCAAAAGCATCGGCGGCGGAAGGCTTGTAGCTCATGGTCAGCCAGATGCCGGTCAGAATCTGATTGACCAGCACTAGCAGTGCCAGCGAACCGAAGAAGTACCAGAAATTGAAGTTTTTCGGCGCGTAGTATTCGGTCAGATGCTCACGCATCATTTTCGTCAGCGGGAATCGCTCGTCAATCCAGCCGAGCAGTCCAGTGGTACCTTGTGTATTGGCCATTATGCAGTCTCCGGATCAACACCAATCAGTACCCGGGACTCACTTAGGTACCGGTAGGAAGGTACTACCATGTTGGTCGGCGCAGGGACATTTTTATAGACACGCCCGGCCAGATCAAAGCGGGAACCGTGGCAAGGGCAGAAGAATCCACCTTTCCATTGCGGTCCGAGATCAGCCGGTGCCACATCGGGGCGGAAGGTCGGCGCGCAGCCAAGATGGGTGCAGATGCCGACTAGCACCAGAGTTTCACGGTTAATAGAGCGGTAAGCATTCTGGGCATAGGAAGGTTGCTGGCTAGCCACCTCAGAGTTGGGATCGCTCAGTTCGCCATTCAGAGTGGATAAATCTTCTAACATTTTTTTGGTGCGCTTCAACAGCCAGACTGGCTTACCGCGCCATTCGACGGTCATCATCGCCCCTTCTTCCAGTTTGCTGATGTCAGCCTCTACCGGCGCGCCGGCGGCCTGAGCGCGCTCGCTAGGCGACCAGGATTTTAGAAAGGGGACAGCGACGAATGCTACACCTACGCCGCCGACCACGGTTGCCGTGGCGGTCAGGAAGCGGCGTCTGCCGAGATCGACGGCATCTACCGTACTCATAAGCAGTCTCCCGATTATCAGTTTATCGTTAATATCAATAGAGTTAGCAGCCAGATGGTGTCACGGTCGCGCTGGAGCCGGATTATGCGCCGCCCGCCCGGGGGCTTGTCAAAAGCGGGCGGCGGTAAAACATAATGAGGATCGGTTCAAGCTCCCGTGATGACCACGGTACAATTTAAGATATTACCGCAGTGCAGGTATGGGGTCTATGTGCTTGCACTTTAAACCGGGTTATCCACATCTACAAAAGTGAATTTCAGGCCAAATTGCGTGGCTAGATGCGCACCCAGTGCCTGAATGCCATAGCGTTCGGTAGCATGGTGACCGGCAGCGAAGAAATGCAGGTTGTTTTCGCGGGCGAAATGCACCGTTTGTTCCGAAGCCTCGCCGGTCAGGAAAGCGTCTACACCTTGCTGAGATGCCATCTCAATGTAGGATTGCGCGCCGCCGGTACACCAGGCCAGCCGGTGGATCGGGGCATCGCTACCGGAGATATGCAGAGGTTTCCGTCTAAGCCGGGACTCGATATGGGCGGCGAACGTCTCTCCCTGCATCGGTGCTGCTGGTGCGCCCAGCATCACCAGCCCCGGTGTCCGCCCGTTGCCGCCGGCTGTTCCAGTGACAGTCAAATCCAGCACCTGAGCCAGTTGGGCGTTGTTGCCAAGTTCCAGATGCGCATCCAGCGGCAGATGATAGGCCATCAGGCTTACGTCATGGCGGAGCAAAGTCGCCAGCCGCCGGTGTTTCATGCCGGCAATGCGCGGGTCTTCGCCTTTCCAGAAATAACCGTGATGAACCAGTACGGCATCAGCGCTTTGTCCGACAGCGATATTGAGCAAGGCTTGGCAGGCAGTCACACCGCCGATTACGGTATGTACTTCAGGCCGGCCTTGTACCTGCAAACCATTCGGGCAGTAGTCGTTGAAATCTGCCACTGCCAGCAGCCGGTTGGTATAGGCCACCAGTTCGTTCAGTTGCACGATCAGCCCTCTGTTAGGATGTGCTGGAGTGCAGCGAGCAACGCGGCGTTTTGTTCGGGCGCACCGACCGTAATTCGCAGAAACTGATCGATGCGTGGCAGGCGGAAGTAGCGGACGATGACATTCCGTTCGCGCAAAGCCGCTGCCAATGTAGCCCCGTCCCGTTGCGGATGACGGGTGAACACAAAATTGGCGGCGGACGGCAACACTTCGAAACCTAGTCCGGTCAGTGCTGCTGCCAGTTCGACGCGGCTGGCGATCACCGCCTGCCGGGTGTGCTCGAAGTATTCTCGGTCGGCAAAAGCGGCGGTCGCGCCGGCGATGGCCAGCCGGTCGAGCGGGTAGGAGTTGAAACTGTTTTTCACCCGCTCCAGCGCTTCGATCAGTTCCGGGTGCCCCACCGCCAGCCCGACGCGCAGGCCGGCTAGCGAGCGGGATTTGGACAGCGTCTGGATAACCAGCAGGTTGGGATAGCGGTTTACCAAGGGAACGGCGGTGTCGCCGCCAAAATCAATGTAGGCCTCGTCGGCGATCACCACCGAATCCTGGTTGCGTTCCAGCAACCATTCAATGTCGGCCAGCGGCGTCAGGCAACCGGTGGGTGCGTTCGGATTCGCGAAAATGATGCCGCCATTGGGGCGCTGGTAGTCGGTGACGCGCAGTGTGAAATCTTCGGCCAGTGGTACGGTAGCGAAGTTGATGCTGTACAGGCCGCAGTAAACCGGATAGAAGCTGTAGGTGATATCCGGAAACAGTAATGGCGCAGTGTGTTGGAGCAGGGCTTGGAAGGCGTGTGCCAGCACTTCGTCCGAGCCGTTGCCGACGAACACCTGTGCAGGAGTGATGCTGTAGTCGTCGGCGATGGCTTGTTTGAGACGTTCAGCGTTGGGGTCTGGGTACAGGCGCAGCCCGTCGGACAGTTCGGCTTGAATCGCCGCCAGCACTTTTGGCGAGGGTCCGTAGGGGTTCTCGTTGGTGTTGAGCTTGATCAAGTTGCTCAGTTTTGGTTGTTCGCCTGCTACGTAGGGCGTGAGCCGATGGACCACTGGACTCCAGTAAGGGTTGGGAGCGCGGGTTTCGTTGGCGGGCAAGTCAGTGTTCTGAAGAGTCATGCGGAGCGAGATTCTTTAAATGGGCGGCGATGAAGGTGAACCGCCTTGCTACCGCAATTGACTGAATTCGTCAATATTCAATTTTTAGGCGCTGGAAATCCACGAGCGTCCCTTTCTTGTATTGCTTATCATTGTTTAATGCTGTAAATCCTCGTTTTTGTCTCAAAATAACAAGTTGTTTCGTAATATTTTTCAATATGATAGAAATAATTATCATTTGTTTTGATTGTTTTGCAAATAGGGTGTTTTTCTCGAATTCATCGTGTGGGAAGATTTTCTCAATATGGTCTCGCAAACGCGGTTACAGGATTGCCCGATTGGCGGGTTGCGGGCTGGCCAGCAAAATAGTTATTGAGAAACGGTATCATATCTACTTGCATTTCCTCTAGCGTGCTAGATCCTCAATCCGGGTTGTCGCAGTATGGCCAGCCGGGATTCGCGGCCACGACCCGATTACGTCCCTGAGCTTTGGCTTGGTACAGCGCCGCGTCGGCCCGGTTCAGCAGGGTCGACGCATCGGTTTCTCCTACTGCCGCCACCGCCACCCCAATGGAAATGGTGATCGTGGGCAGCACGTCATCCTGATGTAGCACGCGCAGATCCATGATTGCTTGCCGCATGGTATCGAGCCGAACCCGCGCATCGTCTAAGGAAGAACCGGGTAATACGACGGTCAATTCTTCACCGCCATAGCGGCAGGCCAAATCGCCGGCGCGAAGGAAACGGCGCAGCAGGTTGCCGACTGCCCGCAAAATGGCGTCGCCGGCCTCATGACCATAGGTGTCATTGAAACGCTTGAAATGGTCTAAATCTAGCATTGCGACAGCCAATGGCTCGCCCGCACGCTCTTGACGGTGAAGTTCGCGCGGCAGTGTTTCATCCAGATAGCGCCGGTTGAACAACTCAGTCAGCGGGTCACGGATAGCTTGCTCGCGCAGCGCTTCTTGCAATTTGAGATTGAATAATACCAGCTTTGTGGATTCGCCAACCGTGATGGCCAGGGTGCGTAGCTCGCGAAAGCGCTCTCCAGCAAGCGTACTGCCTGCACCAAGGTGCAGCAACCCGACGGTCTCTCCTCGGACCGTTAGCGGTAAACACAAATAAGCATGTGTTGGTGGATGGACAAAGTGCTGGCAAAGCATATTGTGAGCAGGGTCGCTAACTTCATACATCTCTCTTTGCCGCAACGCCCAGCAATTGTGTTGCTGGAAGTTTGCGACCAAACTCGGCGTGTTGCCCCAAGTCGCCATGACCTGCAGTGTGGATGAACCTTCCCCGCAGATCAGCAAATTACCTGTGCAGCCTTCGAACAGCCTTGCCGCACCGCGTCCGATGATTTCATAGGCTTCTTCACGGGTTTCGCAGGATAGCAGCAGCTCGATCATACGGTTGAGAGTGGTCATTTGCTCATCATGGTGCTGGACTCCGACCAGGGTGTCGCACAACGCTTCCTCGACCAGGCGGCGATCGGTCGTATCGGTATAAGCGCCAGCCATCCATAGTGGCTGGCCTGCTGCATCGCGTGCCGTGACTTTGCCTCGATCCAGAATCCAGCGCCAGTCACCTGTCTTGGCTCGTAACCGGTACTCAGCCTGATAGCGTGGTGTCTGTCCAGCAAAATGCGCGTCCAGAGCAGTCTGCCGCAAGGATACATCGCTGGGATGCACTAACTGCTCCCAACTGCTGATGTACGGCGGGAATTCGTCAGGTTGATAGCCAAGCATTTTGATCCCATGACGACTTACCAGTACCTCACCGGTTACTATGTTCCAATCCCAGAAACCATCGTTGGCGCCGTCCAGCACCCGTTGCAGATGTGCTTCGCTAGCGCGGAGAGCGTCTTCAGCCCACTGCCGCCCGCTGATCTCCCTTGATAATGCCTGGTTATCAAAACGCAAACTTAAGACATCCTGGATAAGGCGATTCATTCGAGTGGCGACGCTGAGTAAGCCTCCTAAATACAGTAGCGTCATCACACCCATAGCGGTGTGCAGCTCACTGTTTTGTAGAAAAAATTGTAGGGATAATGGCAGCAGGGCCGGTAGAAGGAACACTACTACGGCTTCCAATCTGGCCGCCAAGACTAATAATCCCGCCGCCGACATGCCCGCTAGTACGAAAGCCACCAAGACTTGATGGCCGATGGCGGTGGGAGGAAAAAGCACCACAGCAGCAGAACCCCAGGCGATTCCTGTCAAACCTACCCCGATGCAGTACCACCATGCCCAGCGATGGGCTACTTCGGGAGAGGGGTGGACACGGTTATAACGGTACACTAATCCAATCCGGCTTACTGTGATCAGAGTCAAGCATCCATACCACCCCAGTAATACCGGCAATGGAACATAAGTGCGTTCAATAAAAACTAAAATCAAACCGTTGATCAATGTGGTCGAATAAGCTAGCGGTGCATAGCTGTATAAGAGTTTGATCTGTCCAGCATATATTATTTTGTCAACTTGCTGCTGCGAGTTTTCAATCTCAGCAAGGGAAGCTTCTGGCGAATTCAGAGGATTCATAAAGCTATCTTTTTTTGCCAGCGACTTAATTAATAGAGCTATTGTAAAGCTGGATGTGCTTTCCCAAAAGTGTAGCCTCTGCTTTATCGTATATTTTCGCCTCATGGCCGCTTTATGCTAAGACGGCTGACCGGAATCCATCACCGGTCAATAACTCATTCATGGTCAGACTGCCAAGGACCTGCTGGATTGATGGGCTTGTGACCCATCCAGGCTTCCAGCCGCAGACTGATCATGAGGCGAAAGTTGTCACGATTTGGGTTTGTTAGAAGTATGGCATGGAAGCGCTATCGTCGGCGCAGATGCGTAAATCAACCGGCTTCGACTGTTCGGATGCCGGGGGTTAGGGGGATGCCGCCATGCCGTTTAGCTACATCGAGAAAGTTGATCAGTATTTCGCAGTTATATAGCACTGAATAGAGCTGAAGATACACTTGTAAAGTGTAATTTCAATTCGAGTGAAATGAATGATGGCTTAAGAAAGTGTGAACTATATATCTTTTAGACGCAGTTCTGCTGATCGGGCATGGGCGGTTAGGCCCTCGCCGCGCGCCAGCACCGAGGCAATGTTGCCTAGCGTTGTAGCACCCATTGGCGAACAATGAATCAAGCTGGACCGTTTTTGGAAATCGTAGACACCTAACGGTGAGGAAAACCGTGCAGTACGTGAGGTCGGCAACACATGATTGGGACCCGCGCAATAATCCCCCAACGCTTCAGCCGTATAGCGGCCCATGAAAATCGCGCCAGCATGGCGAATGAGCGGTAGTAATTCCTCTGGCTTTTCCACCGACAGTTCCAGATGCTCCGGGGCAATGAAATTGACCACCTGCGCTGCTTCAGTCAGATCGCGCACTTGGATCAGCGCCGCCCGCCGGGTCAGTGATGCTGCGATGACCTCCCGGCGCTCCATCTCTGGCAGTAACCGTTCGACACTAGCGATAACCTGCTCCATGAATGCGGCATCTGGGCTGATCAAAATAGGTTGAGCATCCTCGTCATGCTCAGCTTGTGAGAACAAATCCATAGCGATCCAGTCCGGATCGGTCAACCCATCGCAAACCACCAGGATTTCCGAAGGGCCAGCGATCATATCGATGCCGACCGCACCAAATACCTGGCGCTTAGCAGCAGCGACGTAGATATTGCCTGGCCCGACGATCTTGTCGACACACGGCACGGTAGCGGTGCCATAAGCCAATGCCGCGATCGCCTGCGCTCCACCTAGAGTGAATACCCGATCCACGTTTGCTACGGCGGCAGCGGCCAGTACCAGATCATTTAGCGCACCGCCAGGTGCCGGCGCCACCATCACCAATTCCGGCACGCCGGCCACCTTGGCGGGAATGGCGTTCATCAATACTGAAGAGGGATAAGCCGCCTTGCCACCCGGTACGTACAGCCCGACCCGGTCCAGTGGTGTCACCTGTTGGCCAAGGACCGTGCCATCCACTTCGGTAAAGGTCCAAGATTCTAGCTTCTGACGCTTAGCATAAGCGCGAATCCGGGCAGCAGCAGTTTCCAGTGTTATACGCTGGTTCGTGGGGAGAGATTCTAGCGCTTGACGCCAACGTGAGGCAGGAACTTCCAGATCGGCAGCTTGTGCAGTGGTTAATTGGTCAAAACGCTGGGTATATTCCAATAGAGCAGCATCGCCGCGCTGGCGTACCTGGCTGATGATTTCGCGCACTGTTGATGTCACAGTTTCGTCAGCAACGCCTTCCCAGGTAATTAACGCTTCCAGGCGCGCCCAAAAATCAGGGCCGGTCGTACTCAGGCGTTGAATGGTCGGCATGATGGGCTCCAGGTTATCCACAGAAAGCATGGGAAAAGACGCGCCAAATTGTTGTTAAAGAACATCATGCATCAATTACAGTGGCCATTTGCTTCATGATTGCCTTGATTCGGGCGTGTTTCATCTTCATGGCTGCTTTATTGATAATCAGCCGCGAACTGATATCGGCGATGTGCTCCAGCGGCGCTAGACCATTCGCTTTCAGCGTGTTGCCGGTATCCACGACATCGACGATGTAATCGGCCAGGCCAACCAGCGGTGCCAGCTCCATGGATCCGTATAGCTTGATGACCTCCACTTGCCGGCCCTGGTCGGCAAACCAGCGCCGGGTGGTATTGATGTACTTGGTGGCAATGCGTGGCCGGCTTAGCCGGGGTTGATGGTTAGGATCACCGGCCACCATCAGCCGGCAGCGGGCAATGCGCAAATCCAGAGGTTCGTACAACCCCTCGCCGCCATGCTCCAGCAGCACATCCTTGCCAGCTACGCCCAGGTCGGCGGCGCCATGCTGCACGTAGATTGGCACGTCCGTGGCGCGAATGATCACCAGCTTCACATCGGATTGATTCGTATCGAGAATTAGCTTACGGCTGGTTTCTGGGTCATCCGCTGGAACAATGCCAGCCGCTGCCAGCAACGGCAGGGTTTCCTGGAAAATGCGGCCCTTAGACAGGGCAATCGTTAGATGCACGGTCATGAGGGGTCAGCCCGGTGTCCGGCGGATACGCGCACCCAGATGAGAGAGTTTTTCCTCAATGCAGTCATAGCCTCGATCGATATGATAGATACGGTCAACGACCGTATCGCCTTCCGCAATCAGTGCTGCTAGGATCAAACTGGCCGAGGCCCGCAAATCCGTTGCCATCACCGGCGCGCCGGTCAGCCGGGGGACGCCGATGCTGACGGCAGTATTGCCTTCCAGCTCAATTTGCGCGCCCATGCGTTGCAGTTCCAGTACGTGCATAAAGCGGTTTTCGAACACCGTCTCAGTAATCATGCCCGTTCCTTCAGCAACAGCGTTGAGAGCGACGAATTGGGCTTGCATATCGGTTGGAAAGGCCGGGTAGGGTGCCGTGCGAATGCGCACCGCCTTGGGCCGGTTACCGTTCATATCGACTTCGATCCAGTCGGTACCGGTATTCACCTGGGCGCCCGTTTCCTCCAGCTTGAGCAGTACCGCCTCAAGAATATCCGGACGGGTGTCCTTGACCTTGACTCGCCCGCCGGTGATCGCGCCAGCTAATAGATAAGTGCCAGTCTCAATACGATCCGGCATTACCCGGTAGTGTGTCCCGTGCAGGGTTTCAACGCCTTCAATGATCAAGGTGTCAGTGCCAGCGCCGCTGATATGCGCACCCATCGCGTTCAAACATTCGGCGAGATCCACGATTTCCGGCTCACGGGCAGCATTCTCGATGATCGTTGTGCCCTGCGCTAGCGTCGCGGCCATTAATAGGTTTTCTGTGCCAGTTACCGTCACCAAATCCAGCACGATATGTGCGCCCCTCAACCGGTTGGCACGGGCGCAAATGTAGCCATTCTCGACCTTGATATCGGCGCCCATTGCCTCCAATCCTTTGATGTGCAAGTTCACCGGCCGTGAACCGATAGCACAACCGCCTGGCAATGACACATCAGCCTGGCCAAAACGAGCGACCAGCGGCCCCAGCACCAGGATCGAAGCGCGCATGGTCCGCACCAGTTCATAAGGTGCTTGAAAACTATGGATCGATCGAGGATCGACCTGGATATTCATTTTTTCGTCTACCACCAGGTCTACCCCCATCCGGCCTAGCAGTTCCATGGTGGTGGTGACATCCTGCAAATGCGGGACGTTGCGAATAGTCACCGGCGCATCGGCCAGCAGAGTGGCAGCCAGAATTGGCAACACAGCGTTTTTTGCGCCGGAAGCGCGCAGCTCCCCTTGCAGACACGCGCCGCCAGTAATAATCAGTTTGCTCATGAAGGCAGCGTCCGTGGAAGGTCAGGATTGCAATTTTTGCCAAACATCCGGGGTACAGGTTTTCAACGACAGTGCGTGGATTTCTTCGCGTTCCATCCGTCCACCTAGCGCTGCATAGACAAGCCGGTGCTGTTGGATTAACGATTTTCCAGCGAAACCGTCACTGATGACGATGGCTTCAAAGTGGACGCCATCATCGCCGCGGACGATGGCCTGTGCGCCCGGCAGTTGTTCTTCAATCAGATGCTCAATATCGTGGGCTTGCATAGGGTTCACAAAGGGCTGGGGAATCGGATTGTTGGGGACGGCAGTAGGTCGATAAAACCCTTAGTTTCCGGTCAAGCAGCCCGCAAGTCAAATAACTGCGATTGATCAAGGCGTATCTTTAAATAGGTTTAACCTTGGCATTTAGCAAGATCTGTAGCTATCCTTGCGGGCGATACGGATCGTTGTATGAGCCGGTTTGGGGCATCCCTCGGCAATAACTTTTCCGCACGCGCAATTCTGGCGACCAAAACTGGACAGGCAGGCCATCAAGGTTATGCCGGGCAATCCAAGGTGCTGGCCTATTGGGGCAAGCCTCGTGTTATCAGTCAGAATTTTGATCAAAATCAATTCTTAAGGGTAGGATTATGACCAAGAAGTATATCTACAAGTACACCGAAGGGGATGGCAAGAACAAAATGCTGCTCGGCGGTAAGGGTGCCAATCTCTGCGAGATGACACAGATTGGTTTACGGGTGCCGCCAGGTTTTGTGATCACTACTGAAGCCTGCTTGGATTACATCAACGCCAATAATCGCTTGCCTGATGGAATCATGGGTGACTTGCGGGAGCACATGGCTTGGCTGGAGCAGGAAACGGGCAAGCAGTTCGGCGGCGCCGGTAATCCCCTTTTGGTGTCGGTGCGTTCTGGTTCCGCCATGTCCATGCCGGGCATGATGGATACCATTCTCAACCTTGGTTTGAATGAGAAGACGCTGGCCGGCTTGATCAAACTGACTGACAACGCGCGTTTCGGCTACGACGCCTACCGCCGTTTCATCCAGTTGTTCGGCAAGATTGCGCTGGGTGTGGACGATCATTATTTTGACGAGCACTTCGAGGCGATCAAGCGCCGCGCTGGAGTGAAGGTGGATGTGGCTTTGAGCGCCGAAGATCTGCGCGATATCGGCCAGTTATTCCTGCAAGTCGTCCAGGAGCAGACCGGGCGGCCATTTCCGCAAGACCCCTATGAGCAATTGGAGCTGGCAGTCAAGGCGGTGTTCAACTCGTGGATGGGTCAGCGCGCTGTCGATTATCGCCGTGAGTTCAAGATCACCCCGGACCAGGCCAATGGCACTGCGGTCAATATCGTGACCATGGTGTTTGGCAACATGGGCAACGATTGCTCGACCGGCGTGGGCTTCACCCGCGACCCCGGTACCGGCGAAAATGTCATGTATGGCGAATACCTGGTCAACGCCCAGGGTGAGGACGTCGTGGCCGGTATCCGCACCCCGAAGCCGGTTGCGGAGATGAAGGATGAAATGCCGGATCTGTACCGGCAACTGGTGGAACTGCGCAACAAGCTGGAAGGTCACTACCACGAAGTGCAGGATTACGAATACACCATCGAGAAGGGTGTGCTGTACTGCCTGCAAACCCGCAATGGCAAGATGAATGCTCAGGGTATGGTGCGTAGCTCGGTGGAAATGGCCAATGAGGGCTTGATCACTCGCGAAAAGGCGTTGTTGCGAATCGATCCTGAGTCGCTCGAACAAATGATGTTCCCGCAACTCGATCCCAAGCAAAAAGTAGCGCCGGCGGCATTAGGAATGGGCGCATCTCCCGGCGCTTCATCAGGCAAGATAGTGTTCGACGCCGACACTGCGGTAAAACGCGGGCGCGGCGCCAACGAGAAAATTATTCTGGTGCGCGAAGAAACCAAACCGGAAGACATTCATGGCTTCTTCGCCGCCGTAGGCATCTTGACCAGCCGTGGCGGCAAGACCTCCCACGCAGCGGTTGTGGCACGCGGCATGGGCAAGCCTTGCGTGGTCGGCGCGGAAGACATTCTGGTCAATGTTCATCAGCGCCAGGCCATCATCGGCGATAAGGTGCTGCATGAGGGCGACGTGGTCACCATCGACGGCGGCACCGGTCAAGTCTATCTGGGCGCTGTTCCCACCGTCGAGCCGGAGTTCACCCCGGAATTGCGCACCTTGCTGAGCTGGGCCGATGAGATTTCCACCCTCAAGGTGATGGCGAACGCGGACACCCCGGAAGCAGCGCAGCGGGCTTCCAACTACGGGGCAATGGGCATTGGCCTGTGCCGCACCGAGCGGATGTTCAATGCCAAGGAACGGTTGCCGCTCGTACTGGAGATGATCCTGGCCGAGACCACCGAAGATCGTGAAGCGGCTTTGGCCAAACTGCTGCCGATGCAGCGCAGCGATTTCAAGGAAATCTTCCGGGTGATGGCCCCGCGTCCGGTCACGGTTCGCCTGCTGGATCCACCGATTCACGAGTTCCTGCCCTCCGAGCAGACCCTGATCGACGACATCGAGCATCTGCGCCATCTGCGCCAAACCGCCCAAGGGCTGGAGGCGATCAGCCAGATTCTCAGCCAGGTCAACCCGAAGGCCGTCGAGCAGCTCGGTATTCTCAACGACAGTCATCTGGTCGCTGACGTACTGGCCAAAAAAGAAGAAATTCTGCACAAGGCGCGCGCCCTGCACGAAATCAACCCGATGCTCGGTCATCGCGGTGTCCGCCTGGGTCTGACCTATCCCGAGATCTACAAGATGCAGATCCGCGCCATTCTGGAAGCAGCGGCGGAATGTATCCAGGAGAAGGTGAACGTCCATCCCGAAATCATGGTGCCGCAGGTTTGCACTGTGGAAGAGTTGAAGCGGGTAAAGGCGCTGGTCGACGAAGTGCTGCCCCAGGTCGAGGCTAAATACGCGGTCAAGGTGCATTTTGAATTCGGTACCATGATGGAAGTGGTGCGGGCCTGTCTGCGCGCCGGCGAAATCGCCAATGTCGCCGAGTTCTTCTCGTTTGGCACCAATGATCTGACTCAGGCGACGTTCTCGTTCTCGCGCGAGGACGCCGAAAACAAATTCCTGCCCTTCTACAACTCAGCCGGGATTCTCAAGGATAACCCGTTTGAAGCACTGGATACGGCAGGCGTTGGTCAGCTCATGCAGTTTGCAGTCGACAATGGCCGGAAGACCCGCAATGGTCTTAAGGTCGGCATTTGCGGCGAACAGGGCGGTCATCCGGCTTCAATGCGCTTCTGCCACTATGCCAACCTGACCTACGTGTCCTGCTCCGCACCCCGGGTGCCGATTGCCCGGCTGGCGGCGTCGCATGCCAAACTGCTGGAAGGCGAATTTCAGCCATAAGCGGTTGAGAGCGGGTGACGTTGCTTCAGCGAGCAACGCTGCTAGCTTGTGAATATCAGGGGCGGCCGTGGCCGCCCCTGTTTTTTGATAAAGCTTCTGGATCAGAATGGAAGCAAGTGCTCTTTGCAGAGATGACTGGATAACTGAATCTGATTTCGACTAAAACATGCACCCCGATCAACTGAAACGTCTGGCCAGCCAGGTTTTGATGATTGAAGCTCAGGCTGTTGAACAGTTGCAAAGCCGTATTGACGGCCACTTTGTCCATGCTTGCAATCTCATGCTCCATTGCCAGGGCCGGATCGTGGTTCTCGGCATGGGCAAATCCGGGCATATCGGCGGCAAAATCGCTGCGACCTTGGCGAGCACCGGCAGTCCGGCCTTTTTCGTTCATCCCGCCGAAGCCAGCCACGGGGATATGGGTATGATCACTGCTCAGGATGTCGTGCTGGCGCTGTCAAATTCCGGCGAAACCGATGAAATTTTGACTCTACTGCCGTTAATTAAGCGCTTAGGCGTTCCTCTGATTGCTTTGACCGGCAATCCTGCTTCGACGCTGGCTGAAACCGCCGAGGTTCATATCGACGTTAGTGTTCCCCAGGAAGCCTGTCCATTGGGGCTAGCGCCAACCTCAAGCACCACCGCCACACTGGCGATGGGCGACGCCTTAGCTGTGGCATTGCTGGAAGCGCGGGGTTTCACCGCCGAAGATTTTGCCCGCTCTCATCCAGGCGGCCGGCTTGGGCGCCGCCTGCTGCTGCTGACCGATGACGTGATGCATACCGGTGAGCAGATGCCGTGCAGCGCTCCCGGCGATCTGCTGAAAGATGCTCTGTTGGAGATGAGCCGTAAGAGCTTGGGAACCACCGTAGTGGTGGACGGAGAAGACCGGGTATTGGGAGTGTTTACCGACGGCGATTTACGCCGGGCGCTTGACCGGCAAGTGGATGTGCATACCGCCCGGGTTGCTGAAGTTATGACACATCCTTGCAGGACCATCGCGCCGGGTACACTGGCCGCCGAGGCCCTGCGTATGATGCAGGAATACCGGATTAACGCCCTGCCAGTGGTAAACTCTACCGGAAAACTGGCCGGTGTGCTTAACATGCATGATCTGTTGCGCGCTGGTGTACTGTAGTAGCCTCCGACCCCCAGGAAACAGGCGATGCACGATGTATTGAGCAAGGCTGCCCAGATTCAATTGGTTATCTTCGACGTGGACGGAGTACTCACCGATGGCCGTCTTTATCTGGGTAACGACGGTAATGAATTCAAGGCCTTTCATATCCGCGACGGTCACGGCATCAAGATGCTGCTCGATGCCGGGGTGGACATCGCCATCATCTCCGGCCGCCATGCAGCTTCGGTAGAGCGGCGCATAGCTGACCTGGGCATTCGCTATGCTTATCTGGGGGTACAGGATAAGCGGACGGCATTCAACAACCTGCTGGTGCGATTGAGCCTGACTGCCGATCAAGTCGCTTATGTCGGTGATGATTTGATTGATCTGCCCGTCATGACTCAAGCCGGTCTGGCGGTTGCCGTGCAGGATGCAGACCCCTTTGTCAGACAACATGCTCATTGGCAAACTCCCCATCGGGGCGGGTATGGCGCAGCGCGTGATGTCTGTGAGCTGGTGCTGGAAGCACGTGGTCAGTTGGGATCGGCGCGGAGCCGCTACCTTTGACGTTGCCTCCCAGTATCACGGCTCGCGGTATCCTGTATCTGATCGGGTTGACCTTGCTGGCCGGTTTGAGCTATGGCCTGCTGCGCTGGGTGGAATCCGGGTTACGTGAGCCGGAACCCGCTAAAAGCCAAGAACCGGTGATGATCATCGATCGCTTCCGGGCAGTGCGTCTCAGCGCTATCGGTTTACGGGAATATGTCATTGAAGCACCACAACTATCGCATTTTCCTGACAATCTTGGTACTCAGATCGAATGGCCGGTGCTAGACTGGTATCAACTGGATGGCCTGACGCGTGAGTGGCGGTTACAAGCTGAACAGGGTTGGGTCGCCGCTGACCAACAGATCGTGCGCCTGAAGGGGGCAGTGACGATGATCCGGCGTGCCACAAGCGGCAAACCACCGATGACCGTGACCACCCACGACGTGCTGATCCGGCCTCGTGAACGTTACGTTGAAACCGCCGCGCCGGCGCAGGCCATGACCCCTGGTAGCGAATTGCGCGCTATTGGAGTCCGTGCCTGGCTGGATCAGGAACGTTTGGAACTGCTTTCCGAAGTAAGAGGTACTTATGAACCCCCCAAGCCCTAGATTTGGCTGGGCGTTAGCATTAGCGCTGGCGTCATCGTTGGCCATTGCCCTCCCAGAAGACCGCAACCAACCCATTCAACTGGAAGCCAGCCGCGGTCAAATCGACCAGAAGACCGGTGTCAGCATTTACGAGGGCAATGTGGTGATTAGCCAAGGTTCTATGCGGCTGACTGCTGACACCGCCACCATCTATGTCAAGGAGGGCGGTTTCCAGCGCATGGAGGCGGCCGGCAAGCCAGCGACTCTCCGTTACCGGCCGGCAGTGGATAAACCGGAAATTCAGGGAACCAGCCCGCGGGTCGAATACGATGTAGTCAGCGCCAAGGTTGTTATGAGCGGTGGTGCCCGGTTAACCCAGGGCCAAGACGTATTTACCGGTGACCGGGTTGAATACGATCTTAAGGACGATGTAGTGCGCGCTCGCGGTGCCGGTAATCAGGGCCGTATCCAGTTTACTATCCAACCACGCACCCAGAACGGGCCGCCGGCCAGGAAGCCTTAAAGATGGCTCAGTTGGTCGCCCGCGAAATCGTCAAGCACTACCGCAAACGAGTCGTAGTGGATGCGGCTTCGTTGACTGTCGCCAGTGGCGAAGTTATCGGGTTGCTGGGGCCGAATGGCGCAGGTAAAACAACCTGTTTCTACATGATTGTCGGGCTGATTCATTGTGACGAGGGGCGGGTGTTGCTGGATGATCGTGATCTGACGCATCTGCCGATGCACGCTCGTGCCCGGTTAGGCGTGGGCTATCTGCCTCAAGAGCCGTCGGTGTTCCGCCGCATGAGTGTTCTGGATAATGTGTTAGCCATTCTGGAAACCCGTCGTGAACTCTCACGTGCTGAACGCCGCGCGCGGGCTGAGGAATTACTGCATGAACTGCATGTCGGCCATTTGCAGGGCAGTTCGGGTATCAGTCTGTCAGGCGGGGAACGCCGGCGGGTAGAAATCGCTCGGGCATTGGCCGCTAATCCGGCGTTTATTTTGCTTGATGAACCCTTTGCCGGTGTTGATCCTTTGTCGGTTTTGGATATTCAGCGCATTATCAGTCATCTTTCCGATCGTGGAATCGGCGTGTTGATTACTGACCACAATGTCCGGGAGACGCTAGGTATTTGCGATCGTGCGTACATTCTTAGCGAAGGCCGGGTGATCGCCGAAGGCGATTCCACCGCCATTCTGGCTAACCAGCAGGTTCGCCAAGTCTATCTCGGTGAATCCTTTCAGTTGTGAATCAGGATAAAATAGCTCTACGTTCTCTTTTCTTTAACACGGAATGCATAAAACCGGCTAGGATTATAGGTAGCTTTAGTTCAATGGATCGACGCCAGATCGTATCGTTATGAGACAGTCATTGCAGCTTCGCTTGGGTCAACAACTGACTATGACCCCCCAATTGCAGCAGGCTATTCGTCTTCTGCAACTGTCCAGTCTTGACTTGCAGACGGAGATTCAAACTATTCTCGATTCCAACCTGATGTTGGAACGGTCTGACGAGCTACCCGAGCTGCCCGTGCAACCGGAAACTCTGGCAGCTCAGACTGCGGCAGACACCAGCGCCGAAACTGAGATCGGTGCGGCCAGCACCGACAATCTGCCGGAAGAACTGCCGGTCGACAGTGGCTGGGAGGACATCTACGAGTCCTACGACGGTGCTACCAGCTATTCGCGGGGCGAGGATGATGAATGGGATCCCTACGAGCGCTACACAGGCGCGAGTGAGTCTCTGCGCGATTATCTGTACTGGCAAATGCGGCTGACGCCATTTAGTGACCGGGAACTGGAAGTCGCGACTGCAATTATCGATGCGATCAACGAATCCGGTTATTTGGCTGTGCCGCTGGAAGAGATTTGCCAGGGATTGCCGGATGAAGCTGCGGTAACCTCGGTGGAAGCTGAAGCAGTGCTCAAACTGATTCAGCATTTTGATCCCCAAGGAGTCGCTGCCCGCAATCCAGCCGAATGCCTGCTGTTGCAATTGGAAGCATTGCCCGAGGAAACGCTTTGGCTGGCCGAGGCTCGCCAACTGGTCGAGCAGCACTTGGATCTGCTCGCCAATCACGATTTCAATGGATTGATGCGCCGGCTCAAGGTCTCGCGCGAAACGTTGCAAGGGATTATCAGCCTGATCCAGTCGTTGAATCCCTATCCGGGTGCCCGTTTATCGAATGATGAACCACAGTACGTAATACCGGACGTTCTGGTCTATCGGCAGCATGCCGCTTGGCGCGTGGAACTGAATCCCGAGAGCACCCCCAAGCTGCGGATTAATGCCCGCTACGCAGCCATGACGCGGCGTAATGGTCAGAGCAGCGATACTGCTTATCTCAAAAATCACTTGCAGGAGGCGCGCTGGTTTTTAAAAAGTTTGCAAAATCGTAACGAAACCCTGCTTAAGGTCGCGACCTGCATCGTCGGACGCCAGCGGGAATTTCTCGAGCATGGCGATGAGTACATGAAGCCGCTGATTCTACGCGATATTGCTGAAACTCTGGGGATGCACGAATCAACTATTTCGCGCGTTACTACTCAGAAGTATATGCACACGCCGCGCGGCATTTATGAGTTAAAATACTTTTTTTCCAGCCACGTCGGCACCAGTGACGGTGGCGAATGCTCTTCCACCGCCATCCGCGCCATGATCCGCAAACTGATTCAGGCGGAAAACCCCGGTAAGCCGCTCAGTGACGAAAAAATCGCTAAATTGCTCGGCACCGAGGGGATTCAAGTGGCCCGGCGGACGGTGGCAAAATACCGGGAGGCGATGTCCATTCCGTCGTCTTCAGATCGTAAACGCCTCGTCTAAATGGCTGGAGTTTCCCGCCCCGGCCTTCCAATCAAAGCCAGACCCAGACCTGCGAGTCAGGAGCCCATACCATGCAAATTAAACTGAGCGGACACCACATCGAAATCACCCCGGCGCTGCACGACTATGTGCATGGCAAGCTGGAACGCATTGAGCGGCATTTCGACAGTGTCACCAGTATTCAGGTGATTCTCAGCGTTGAGAAGTTGCGCCAGAAAGCCGAGGCAACTATCCATGTGACCGGAAACGAAATTTTTGCCGATGCTGTCGATGAAGATCTGTACGCTGCAATTGACGCTCTAAGCGATAAAATCGATCGCCAAATTAAAAAGCACAAGGAAAAATTGACAGAGAAACACCGCAGCGAAAAGGCACGCGATTATTCCCAGCCCTGATAGATGGGTGTGAATGCGATTATTTCGATGAAAGCGGTTTCTTTATTCGCTCGATGGTTAGCAAAGGCGCTGCTGGCTCAACCAGTAGTTTGTTTGCGCTGTGCGGGTGAATCGATGCCTTTTCTCCAGTTTGCCCAGTGGAGGGAGCCATGAGTTTGGATATAACCGACCTGATTAGCCGCGAGCGAATTGTGTGTGATAGTGAAGTGACCAGCAAGAAGCGGGTTATTGAGGTTTTGAGTGAGCTGCTGGCGACTGGAGAGGCTAATCTGACCGCTCGACCGATCTTTGATAGCCTGATTGGCCGTGAGCGGCTGGGGAGCACTGGCTTGGGTCAAGGAGTTGCCTTGCCTCATGGTCGATTTGGCTTGATTCAGCAGGCGATTGGCGCCGTAGTCAAGCTTCGTAAAAAAGTGGATTTTGATGCCATCGACCAGCAACCTGTGGATTTGGTGTTTGGCTTGCTAGTCCCGGATCACTATACCGATGAACATCTCAAAATTCTCGCTTATCTGGCAGAGATGTTCAGTGACCGGGAGTTTTGCCAGCGGTTGCGGGAAAGCGATTCCAACCAGCATTTGTATGAGCGACTCAGGGATTGGAAGCCGCCAATGCCGCCATGAACCGTTCAGCAACGGCACAAACCATTTTCCAAGGATTGGGCGCGCTGCTGAATGTGCATTGGATCGGCGGCAAAGCTGGCGCGGAGCGTATTCTGTGGCCGCCGGTTGAGGCCGGTATACCATTTTATGGACTGATGAACTGGATCCATCCTCCCCGGTTGCAAATTTTCGGTGTTGAAGAAAGCGCTTTCCTGAATTCGCTTGAACCGATGGTTCAGGAGGTGCTGGTCAATCAATTATTAGGGCCGACAACTGGGGTGGTTCTGGTTTGTGATAATTTGGCTGATCAAGCTGCAATATTAAAGGTTGGCGCTGACGCCAGCGGGACACCACTCTGGTTAACCGCTTCCTCGTCAGTTGTGGCTCTGGAACAGCTTTACCATTACCGGCACAGCCTTGAAGCATCTACCGTGATTCATGGTGAATTGTTGGAGGTGTTCGGGATGGGGGTCTTGATCACCGGGGGCAGCGGTATTGGCAAGAGTGAGCTGGCACTGGATCTGATCAGCCGTGGCCATCGTCTGATCGCTGACGATACACCAAATCTGATCCGGGTTGCGCCGGATGTGCTGGAAGGCACCTGTCCGCCAACAATTTCTGACTTGCTAGAAGTACGCGGACTGGGCATTCTCAATATCCGCCGCATGTTCGGGGACAGCGCCATCAAGCGTAACAAGCGAGTACGATTGATGATCAACTTGGTTAAACAGGAAGAAGAGTCGGTGCCGTCGGATGAATCCCGGTTGCGAGGATTGCGTGATGTTCAAGTTATTCTAGGTGTGGGCATTCCGGCCATCACCTTGCCGATTGCACCGGGCCGCAATTTGGCGGTGCTGCTGGAATGCGCGGTGCGCGACCATATTCTCCGTTTGAATGGCTATCAGGCGGATGAGGATCTGATGGCACGAATGGCTCGAGCCATGGCCGAGGCCGTACCTAACATGGCGGAGACTGGGCCATGCGCATAATCATTGTGAGCGGTCTATCTGGGTCAGGAAAGACGATTGCACTGCAGACCCTTGAAGATCTGGACTGCTACTGCGTCGATAATCTTCCATTCAAATTGATTCGGCCATTGGCACAGGAGATTCTCGCTGCCAGCGCGACGTTGCCGCCGACGGTGGCGGTGGGTGTCGACGCTCGCAACTTCTTTGACGAACTAAGCCGGTTTCCAGCCATACTTGCTGAGCTGCGTGCTAGCGATTTCAGCGTTGACGTACTGTTTTTACAGGCCGAAGAAGAGGTGTTACTGAAGCGCTATAGCGAAACTCGCCGCCGCCATCCACTGGATCTAGGCAGCGTCCCGTTACGAGAGGTCATTCGTCACGAACGGCAGCTATTAGGCCCTGTGGTAGCCTGCGCTGATTTGATCATTGATACCAGCGATACCAATCTCTACCAGTTGCGCGAATTGATCCATAGCCGGGTGCATGACACGCCAGGGGAGGCGATGTCGTTGCTGTTTGAATCTTTCGGCTTCAAGAATGGAGTGCCATCGGATGCGGATTTCGTCTTTGATGTCCGCTGCTTACCCAATCCGCATTGGAAGCCCCAGTTGCGTCCCTTGACTGGACGGGATCAACCGGTGATTGATTTTCTTGGCAGCCAGCCCGAGGTGACTGTCATGATTGACGATCTATGCCGGTTTCTCGCTGGATGGCTACCTCGTTTCGAGGAGAGCAACCGGAGTTACCTGACGGTCGCTATTGGTTGTACAGGCGGCCAGCACCGTTCGGTTTTTATCGCTGAAACATTAGGGTGCCACTTCAGCACGGTCCGGCGCCATGTCATGGTCCGTCATCGAGAACTTAAATGATTATAGGTAGGCAGTAGTGCTGAAACGGGAAGTCGTCATCATTAATAAACTGGGGCTGCATGCCCGCGCTGCCGCCAAGTTTGTGACTTTGGCATCTCGCTTTGATGCTGAAATCCGTCTACTCCGCAACGAGCGTGAGGTGAATGGGAAAAGCATCATGGGGGTCATGATGTTGGCAGCAGCCTGTGGTACCCGCTTGGAGTTATGTGCTGGCGGTCCTGAAGCCGAGCAGGCGCTCGATCATCTAGAAGGATTGATCTTGCGTCGTTTTGACGAGGACGAGTGAGGGTTGCCCTATGCCGTTTTCGCTGCATGGCATCGGGGTTTCGCGGGGGTACGCGATTGGCAGAACCTATCTGCTGCAGCGTAACCAGCCGGAAATTTCCGAATACACGATTCCCGACAATATTGTCGAGGACGAAGTCCAGCGTTTTCTGAATAGTCTGGACATTGCCCGGCGGCAGCTACAGGATATTCGGGTGCGGGTTCCGCCGACAGCGCCGGGTGATGCCGCAGCTTTTATTGACGCCCATCTTCTGATGTTGCAGGACGTGACTTTTACCGAAGCGCCGATTCATTTGATTCGTGAACGTCGTTGCAATGCTGAATGGGCGCTCAAAATCCAGCGGGATTTGCTGATCGAAATCTTTGAACAAATGGATGATCCTTACCTGCGCACCCGTAAGGATGATATCGATCACGTCGTGCGGCGGATACAGCGCATCCTAGCCACCGAGGATCCGGTTTATCTGAGCGATCCTGATTATGCCGACTTGGCGTCGAGCCGGTTAGAGGGGCGGGTTATTGTTGCTGACGACATGACCCCGGCTGATACCATCCTGATGCAGCATCAGGGAGTGCAGGCCTTCGTCACCGAGTATGGTGGCCCGCTGTCCCACACTGCTATTCTGGCCCGCAGCTTGGGTATTCCTGCCGTTGTAGGGGTGCGTAATGCCCGTAGTTATTTAGGGCATGACGAACCGGTAATCGTGGACGGTCGCCAGGGGGTGATCCTGGTCGGATTGGATGAGCGGATTTTACGTTACTATCGCCACAAACAACGGGAAGAGCGCCAGCAGCAGCGTGAATTGAATAAGTTGAAGGGTAAGCCCGCGATTACCCGTGACGAAGTGACAATTAGTTTGTATGCGAATATTGAATTACCTGAGGATGCGGCATCAGTACGGGATGTGATGGCTGATGGTGTCGGTCTGTACCGGACGGAATTTTTGTTTATGAATCGGGCAGATGTGCCCGACGAAGAAGAACATCTAGCATCTTATCTGCATGTAATTAAGACCTTGGAAGGCAGCCCGATTACCATACGCACGGCTGATCTGGGTGCCGATAAGCAGGTGGACGGCGGGCGTGGCGGGCCAGTTACTACAAATCCAGCGCTAGGGTTGCGGGCTATCCGCATGTGTTTGAAGGATCTAGAGATGTTCCGCCCGCAGTTGCGCGCCATCCTGCGTGCATCCGCCCATGGGCCGGTGCGGATGATGATTCCGATGCTTTCTAATATTCACGAGGTTTTTCAAGTACTGCGGCTGGTCGCTGAGACCAAGCAAGAATTGCTGGACCGTGGCCTGGCTTTCGACGAACATATGCCAATCGGCGGGATGATCGAAGTGCCAGCGGCGGCGGTATGCGCCGCCCAGTTCGCGCGTTATATGAATTTTCTGTCGATCGGCACCAATGATCTTATTCAGTACACATTGGCAATTGACCGGGTGGACGACGAAGTTAACTATCTCTTTGATCCCCTGCATCCAGCGGTTTTAACCCTGATTCACCACACCATTCGTTCTGGTCAGAAGGCAGGTATTCCGGTCAGTCTGTGCGGGGAGATGGCTGGCGATTCCCGCTATACTCGATTGTTGCTGGGGCTTGGTCTAACTGAATTTAGTATGCATCCCACCGGTTTGCTGGAGATCAAGAAAGTCATTCAGGATAGCCATACCGGTGAATTGAAAGAAATTGTGCGTCGTTTGCTCCGGACAACGGATGCCGGGAAATATGTTGAGATATTGAAGAGCATTGCACAGAACTAGGCTGACGCAAGCGTTGACAGGGCAGCGCCACGCCGTTACTGCTACCCAACGATGTACTATGCCGGATTGGGAAGAATGGAAGTCAGAATGACAGAGGCAAGTCTGATATTTCTATAATCCATCCAGGATTTCTAATCCAACAAAAGAGGGTTATTGCTATGACCAATAAGAAAATCATCGCTGTAGCGGGCGCGACTGGCGCGCAGGGCGGTGGTCTGGTCCGTGCTATTCAAAACGACCCAGGCGGCGAATTTACCGCCCGTGCACTGACGCGAGATGTTCATTCTACTAAAGCGAAGGAATTAGCGGCCCTGGGGGCTGAGGTTGTCGCGGCTGATGTCGATGACATGGAGAGCTTAAAGCAAGCGTTCACGGGTGCTTACGGGGCTTACTGCGTGACGTTTTTCTGGGCGCATTTTTCACCGAGGAAGGAGCAGGCCGAGGCCATGTCCATGGCTCAGGCAGCGAAGCATGCCGGTCTCCAGCACATCATTTGGTCCACTCTGGAAGACACCCGCCAATGGGTGCCGCTGAGCGATGACCGCATGCCGACCCTGATGGGCCGGTATAAGGTGCCGCATTTCGACGCCAAGGGAGAAGCCAACCAATTCTTTACCGGTCTCGGTTTGCCAGTCACCTTCTTGCTAACTTCATTTTATTGGGACAATTTTATCTATTTCGGCATGGGTCCGAAACAAGGCCCGGACGGCCACCTTGCCATCACCCTGCCAATGGGAGATAAGAAGCTGCCCGGAATTGCCGCTGAGGACATTGGCCGGTGCGCCTACGGCATATTCAAGAAAGGCCCGGAATTCATTGGTAAGAGTGCCGGTGTGGCCGGTGAACATCTAACCGGTGCACAGATGGCTGCCGCCTTCGGCAAGGCCCTGAATCGGGATGTGCGCTACAACGCTGTGCCGCCTGAAGTCTATCGCGGTTCCGGTTTTCCAGGTGCGGAGGATTTGGGCAACATGTTCCAGTTTAAACACGATTTTGAGGAATATTACTGCGGAGCACGTGATCCGGCAGTGGCTCGATCGCTAAATCCAGCTTTGCAAAGCTTTGCGCAATGGCTTGCTCAGAATAAGGACCGCATTCCGCTTGAGTAATCCCCCGTTCGATCAAGTCAGGCTCTCGGATGGAACCGGGATCATCACCCGGCATACTGATTTTCTATCCCGCTATATCACGCCGCGGCATGTCGATGTATGGTGTCCACCAGAAGATAGAGCGGGCTTGGCAACCCATTACCCCGTTATCTACATGCAAGATGGCCAAAATCTGTTCGATCCTGCCTTGTCTTTCATCGGTGTCGATTGGGGTATGGATGAAGCGATGATGCGTCTGATTCACGAAGGCCGTCATTCGGGCGCGATCATCGTGGGGATTTGGAACAGTCCATTACGTTTGCAGGAGTACATGCCGCAGAAACCGCTGAGCATGCGTCCGGGGCAACCTATTCTGAACCGGTTCATCGATCAGACGGGGGGAAAGCCACAATCGGATGGGTATTTGCGGTTTCTGGTTGAGGAACTCAAGCCGTTTATCGACGCCCACTATCCGGCCTTGCCGGACCCTGCACATACCCTGATCATGGGGTCCAGCATGGGCGGGCTGATTTCTCTGTATGCGTTGATCGAATATCCCGATGTTTTCGGTGCCGCCGGTTGCCTGTCCACCCATTGGCCGATTGGGGAAGAAGCGCTGGTGGATGCGTTGGGAGCAGCTTTACCACCGCCAGGTCGGCATCGATTGTATTTCGACTACGGCACCGAGACCCTGGATGCGGACTATGAACCCTGGCAGCGGCGAATGGATGCGTGGCTGCGAGCGGCGGGCTACCAGGAAGGTCAGGATTGGCTGACCCGGAAATTCGAAGGAGCCGAACATTCCGAGCGGGCCTGGCGGGAACGGGTTCATCTGCCGCTGGCGTTTTTGCTGGATTGAGATTCAGCCATCGCGATTACCATAAATCCGTGCGATGGCCAGCGTAGCGTCGGCATTCTTCTGCTTAGGAATCAGCAGTTCCGCCCGGTAGTCGTGGTTGACCAGCCGCTCGGCATGAGCCAGCGCTGCCGCTTCCGCCACGCCATAACAACCTGTTTCCCGGAATACGATCTCGGATTTGCGGCTGAGCCGGTCAGCATACTCATTCAGCACAATCGCCGGATAGAAGCTGATCGGCACGCCGAGCGTTGCTGCTAGCTCATGCAATCCCGGTTCGTCCCGTTTCAGTTCAATGCTCGCCAGCGCATGCACATCGCTGCGTTGCAGGCCGTGATGGGTCAAGATCTGATCAAGCAGGGCCAGCAGTGGCTCCAGTGGACAGCCGCGATTGCAGCCCAGACCGGCGATCAGCAGGGGTTGCGTATAGCGTTGCGCGCCGGTGATCACTGCTTGCGCGCCCAGGAATGCGCTGACTTGCCGCGCCCATTCGTTGGCGCCGCCTTCATGACCGGACAGAATGGGCACAACGAACCGCCCGTGTTCGTCCAGCACCAGCACCGCCGGGTCTTGATATTTGTCGCGCAGTACCGGTCCCAGGGTGCGAACTGCAATGCCGGCCGCGCACAGCAGGATCAATCGATGGCCGGCCTGAAACCGTTCGCGGACTGCATCTTGAAAAGGTTGCGGCCGGTACAAATGCTCGGCGCCCGGCATCAACGTCAGCAGTCGCTTGGCGAGTGCTTGGCCAGGATCGGTCAGGCTGATGAGGGTGATGGGTTGCATACCGTTTACCCCTCCTTTTGCCGATTCTCCGCCCGCACAATCAAAAACAACGCGAAATAGGGTCCTGGCGTGGCGGGAATATCCTCGAAGCGTTTAACAATGCGTTCGGCTGGGCGGCTGGCTTGTTCGATGTACAACACATCCTCGGTGCGACCGGTTTCCCGCAGCAATTCCAATAACCGGGGTCGATGCCGGCCCGGCTTGAGAATGGCGACACTGTCACTGCTGAGCAAAGCCTGTCGCAACGCTTCATCGCCGGCGGTGGCGGGAATGACCGTTAGCCGTTGTTCGCCGGTGATCAACGGAATTGCGGCGGCAGCTCCAGCGGCACTGACCGAGTTGATACCGGGAATCACCACACAGGGAAACCGGCCGCCCAGCCGCTGCAACAGATAACTGAAGCTGCCGTAGAACAGCGGATCGCCTTCGCAGAGAATCGCCACATCTTTCCCACCGGTCAATTCCTCGGCGATGACGATGGCGGCTTCGTCGTAACCCTGATTCACGGGACCGCGATCCAGCATACAGGGCATGGTAATGGGAATTTCCCGCTTGTCTATTAGCCACTCCGCCGCAATATCACGAGCCTGGGCGCTGCCTTGCGGCGTAGCGGGGTAGGCGACGACCGGTACCGATTGGAGAATCCGCACGGCTTTGAGGGTCAGTAATTCCGGGTCGCCGGGACCCACGCCAACGCCGTACAAAGTGCCTGTCATCACGGTTTCTCCATTTTCATCAATAACACTGGCAGATATGGCCGCATCACCCGCTGCCCGGCCAGCCGCTCGCTACGGGCGATGCTCAACTCAGTCCAATAGGCTTCCCGGTCACCGGCAAAACCATGTAAATCCACGCGGCTGTCTTCAGTCACTGCGCTGGCGGCCAGCCGCCCGCCGGGCAACAACCGCGCCCAAACTGCCTCCAGCATCTCGCGCAGACTGCCGCTGCTGCCGCCGATGAACACGGCATGCGGGTCGGGCAACGCTGCCAGTGCTTCCGGGGCGTGGCCTGGGACGATATGCAGGTTATTCACCACCCCGAATCGTTCGCGGTTGATGCCAAGATGTTCGAGCCGTTCCGGGTGACGCTCGATGGCATATACCTCGCCGTGTGGATTCCATCGCGCCCATTCGACTGACACGCCCCCGCAACCGGCGCCCACGTCCCAACCGGTTTCGCCAGCATGCGGGGCGAGAAGCGCGAGGATAGTCAACCGCACCTCGCGCTTGCTGAGCAAGCCCTTGCCCGGCTCCGCGCCCGTGCTGAAGTGTTCGTCGGGAATGCCGGGAAATTCCGGCAATACCTTGCCCGGCCCACGGGTTTCCAGAATGACGACGTTCAGGGGAGAGAACTCAATCTCAGCACCTGCCAAATCAGCAGCGGGAAAATAGCGGAATCGCTCATCCGCTGCGCCGAGATTTTCCGCCACCCAAACCGCGGATTCACGAAAGCCGGCTTCTACCAGCAACCGGCTGATTGCTATTGGCGAATTCTCCCGGTCAGTCAGCAGGGCGTACAGCCGGTGGTTTTGCAACACCGCGCGCAAACTGGCGAGCGGCCGTCCGTGCAGACTCACCATTTGCGCTTGTTGCCAGGGCCGGCCCAAACGGGCAAATGCCGCTTGCACACTGGATACGTTCGGATGAAAGCGCAGATGTTCTGGCAAAAAGGAGCGGAGCAGAGTAGTGCTGATACCGTAAAATAGCGGATCACCGGAAGCCAGCAATGTGATGCGCTGGCCGGCGTGGCTGTGCAGCAAATCCCGAAGACCGCTCATTGGACTGGGGTAGGGGATTTTCTCGGCAGCCAATTCCGGGAAGGCGGCTAAGTGCGCCGCCGCGCCGATGATCAGCTCCGCCTGTTCCAGCGCCGCCCGCGCCGCCCGGCTTAGCATCCCAGCGTCCATCCCCATGCCAATCACCTGCACCGGCGGGCCGGTCCAGCCGGATAGAGTGGTCATCAAAAGCGAATCTCGCGGGCCATACGCGCCAAAGCGTTCAGCGTCGCAGCGGCGAGGCTGCTACCGCCACGCCGGCCCAGCAGGGTGATGCAGGGTGTCTGATACTCGCCCGGGGCAACATCCCACAGTGCTTGCTTGGATTCAGCGGCGTTGATGAAACCTACAGGCATCCCAATGATCAGCGCTGGACGGGGTCCCCCTTCATCTAGCAGGTCGAGCAGGCGGAACAAAGCAGTCGGGGCGTTACCGATGACGGCGATGGAGCCAGCCAAGTACAACGGCCATTCGGTCATCGCCACCATGGTGCGGGTTTCACCGGTTTGGCGGGCACGCTCGGCCACTGTGGGCGAATTCAGAAAACAATGCACAGGGCCTTGCAAATAGCGCTTGCTGATACCTTGGCTGACCATCTCGATATCGCACAGGACATTAGCGCTTTGTTGCAAGGCTGCCAGCCCAGCTGCAACTGCGCCGGGGCTGAAGTGGAGATCGTGGACGATGCCTGGATCGCCCGAGGTATGAACCAGACGCATGGCAACTTGTTGCTGGTCAGGGTCGAAGCGGGACAAATCGGTGAGCTGGCGAATCTGCACGAATGATTGGCGTTCGATTTCGTCGGGATCGCGAAGATAATCAAAGCGGGGCATGGTGGCTCCAGATTTCTAATCTCGTCCAATGGGAAAGAGGTTAGGGTGAGGAAATATTTCGCTTCTCTCCCGCAAGCAGAAGAGAGGCCGGGAGGTGAGGGCGAATCTAGTGATCGTGATGGTGATGGTGATGGCCGTGATCGTGATGGTCATGATGATGCCCGGTCTGCGGCGCACCCTGCCAGTCTTCACGGCCAATGATGGGACCACGATAAGGGCAAAACTGGCAGTTCATGTGCGCCGCGCCCTGTTCGGCTTCTTTCAGCCGCTCCAAGAAGGTTGCAACCACCCGTGGATGGGCATTGAGATAGGGTGCGACGAATGCTTGCACATCGGGATGGTGCTCCTGATAAGCAGCGACCGTGGCCTGCACTTGTTCGACCAATCGACCAGTGAATAGTAAGTATGGAAAGACAATGACCCGCTTGAAGCCAAGCCGGTACGTTCGCTCCAGCGCGTCGGCCATCAACGGTGCAGCAACGGCGGTATAGGCGGTTTCCGCCCAGCCAAAACCCATCCCTTCCCACAGTATTCGGGTGATCTTGCTGATGTTGGAATTGGCGTCGGGATCGGAACTGCCGCGCCCAATGACCATCAGCAACGTCTCCCGCCGGTCATGATCCGGCCCAAAATCGGCCTCGATGCTCTCGATCCGTTCACGGGCGACTTGCAACAGGTTCGGATGAACACCCAAATCTGCGCCGAAGGTGATGGTCATCTCTGGATGATCCGCTTGAAAAGCATTGAGCATCGCCGGGATGTCGTTCTTGATATGGCCAGCCGCCATCAAGAATGCTGGCAAGGCGATGATACGCTGGAAACCTTGCTGCCGCAGTGTTTCCAGCGCCTCTGGCACACTGGGTTCAACCAGCTCTAAAAATCCTGCTAGGCAAACACGGTCAGGCAGAGCCTGCTGCAATTGATTAGCCAGATTGTGAAATTCGGCAACACCGGCAGCAAGCCGGGTGCCGTGGCCGATCAGCAAAACGGCGGATGAAGAGGGTTGATTCATAGGCAGTGTCGTCTTCAAGTTCGAAAGCAGGATTATTAGAATTATAGGAGGTTTAAACCGGGCCTGTCATGATTGAGTCTTTTACCCAGTCAACCAATCAACCGGTCTACTGGGATCAAACAGGATAGGGTGAGCTGTCAGGATGAGTTGGAGCATTTTGGTCCTTTTGCTGAAGGAGCCGCCATGCAACTCCGCGAGAGCAACATTCAAAAGTTGAAGCAGGGTGTTTACGATGTCTTGATCGTCGGTGGCGGCATCAACGGCGCAGTTTCCGCCGCTGCCCTGTCTGGTAAGGGTGCGCAGGTGGCATTGATTGATCAGCGTGATTTCGCGGGTTTCACCAGCCAGCAATCATCGAATCTAGTTTGGGGCGGTATCAAGTATCTAGAAAATCAGGATTATGCGTTGGTTCGCAAGCTGTGTCTGAGCCGCAATCACCTCATGCGCAATTACCCGTCGCGCGTCAGAGAAATCCGTTTTTTCACCACCATTGACCACGGGTTCCGCTTTCATCCACTGTTTCTGTGGGTAGGAACCTGGATGTATTGGCTGCTCGGGAATGGCTTTACCCAAGCCCCGCGCCTGCTGTCTAAACGCACTATTCAACGCGAGGAATCGGTAGTTAACACCCGGAATGCTGCTGGTGGTTTTGAGTATTCCGATGCTTACTTGCCCGATAGTGACGCTCGTTTCGTATTTCAGTTCGTGCGCTTGTCGATGGATCGCGGCTGCATCGCCGCTAACTATGTGGAATCACTTGGCGCACGCCGTGAAGGTGATTTCTGGATCACCCAGGCGCGGGATGTCATCGAGAGCCGGAAGATAGAAATCCGTTCTAAGGTATTGATCAACGCGGCCGGTCCGTTCGTGGACTATCACAACACGCTGACCGGCGAACGGACCAAATATCACCATGTGTTTTCCAAAGGCATCCATCTGATTGTTCCCCGGATCACCCGCCATCAACGAATTCTGGCTTTCTTCGCTGACGATGGACGGCTGTTCTTCGTTATACCGATGGGCATGCGCAGCTGCATCGGCACCACTGATATCCAGGTGGAATCGCCTTTCACCGGAGTCACCGATGAAGATCGCCAGTTTATGCTCGACACCATCAACAAGCACCTGAATCGTGATCGGCCACTGACTCGCGCCGATATCATTGCTGAGCGTTGCGGGGTGCGGCCACTGGTCGTGAAAACCTGGAGTCACGGTAACATTGAGGATTGGTTCCGATTGTCGCGTAAACATGAAATCGACGTTGATCGAGCCAAGGCGCATCTCAGCATCTTCGGCGGTAAGCTGACAAACTGCATCAGTGTCGGCGATGAAATTTCGGACATTGTTGCTCAGCTTGGCGTCGCCTTGCCGCATCGGGATTGTCCATGGTATGGCGAACCGCATCTCTCAGTGCGTAAGGAATATCTGCACCAAGCCCGATTGATGAATCTCGATAGTTACACCGTGCCAGAATCTATTGAGCGCCTCAGCAGCCGGTTGTGGCGGCGCTACGATCAACAGGCATTTGAACTGCTGACCGAAATTCGCGAGGACCCGCATCAGGCGGAAGTGTTAATCAAGGGGACCGGTTATCTTCGTTGCGAAATCCAACTGGCCAAGCATCGGGAAATGATCGTCAAGCTGGAAGATTTCCTGCGCCGGCGCTCCAAGATTGCCTTGGTAATGCGCCGCGAGGATATCCGCAACGCCGAAGGTTTGATGGAAGCGTGCGAAATCCTGTTCGGCGATCAAGCCCGGCAAAAATTCGATGAGTACTTTCAGGAACAACCGGCTGAGTTCATGTGACGACGGCTTCACCTGAGCTTATACCGTTTCTGAATAGAATTGAGCTTTTAGTAGGTTGGGCTGAACACCGTGAAGCCCAACATCCTGGCGCATTGTTGGGCAGCGTGACATAACCCGCCGGAACTGAACCGAGGTAGCTCGAAGGCGGGTTATGGCTAACGCCTAACCCGCCTTCGGTTCTACAATTTATCCAATTAGCCTAAGACACTACCCTGCAACACTCACTTTAGAGGCCACTTTTTTCAGGAGTGCCACGATGTGCTCGGACATCCGATCAACCTGGGCCAGCTCCGCCTCAGCCTGATTGGTCTTCCCTTCTTTTTTCAAAGAAACCAGCGTCTTGATCCGAGTGTGGAATTGGGCATGTTCTTTTTCCATCGCCTGCATTTCATTGAGGTGTCCATATTTTTCCATACCACCCGAATAAATCCATTTCCCCAGATCGCATTCCCGATGCGAAGTCAGTTGCGCTTCGGTCAATGTCTCCTTGCCATTCAGAAAGCGCCGCAGCCGTGTCTTCCAGGCCAGGTGTTTATTCGCCGCCGAGGTAAAATCGATGGTGGTTGACGTACTCTGTTCCAGCTTGAAGAAGCGCGTCATCATCTCCTGCAGTTTACGGGATTGGTCACCCATGGACTGGCTGGTAGTGGTGGTCTGTTCGACCAGTGCCGCGTTCTGCTGCGTGGCCTGGTCCATTTGCAGAATGGCTTGGTTGATCTGTTCGATGCCGCTGGCCTGCTCGCGGGTAGCGGCTGCCATCTCGGCGACGATGTCGCTGACTTTCTTGATGGCGGTGACGATCGCTTTCAGGGTCTGGCCGGATTGCTCAACCAACTGGCTGCCGTCCTTGACCTTGCTGACGCTGTCGGTGATCAGCGCCTTGATCTCCTTGGCGGCATCGGCGCTGCGCTGGGCCAGCTTGCGTACCTCGCCGGCGACCACGGCGAAGCCGCGCCCTTGTTCGCCGGCCCGTGCTGCTTCCACCGCCGCATTCAAAGCCAGCAGGTTGGTCTGGAAGGCGATTTCGTCGATCACGCCGATGATGTCGCCAATCTTGCGGCTGCTCTGATGAATGGCGCTCATGGCGGCGACCGCCTGGTCGACCACCTGGCCGCCTTGTTCGGCCTGCGACCGGGCGGCGCTGGCCAGTTGATCGGCTTGCCCTGCGTTGTCGGCACTTTGCTTGACCGTGCTGGTCAGCTCTTCCATCGAGGTGGCGGTTTCTTCCAGCGCGGCGGCTTGCTCCTCGGTGCGCTGTGCCAGGTCGGCGTTGCTTTGAGCGATTTGGGTAGCAGTGGAACTCACCTGCAAGGTGGATTCGGTGACTTGGGTCACCATTTTTCTCAGCTGCGTCGCCATGTCGCGCATGGTGGCATAAATCCCCGTCTCCTTACCGGTATTGGTAAAATGCACCGTCAAGTCACCTGCGGCAATCTGGCCAGTAAGCGCCGCTATCTCCGCTGGCTCGCCGCCGATGGGGCGCATGAGACTTCTGATGATCAGGTAAGTAATGCCGCTCAGGAGTACAACAATACCCAACACAACTCCTGAAATATCGAGAAGTAACTGGTCAATAATTGAGAAAAAATCACTTTTTTTAATACCTGTATAGGCGATACCGATCACCTCCCCAGCGGCATTTTTAATCGGGTCATAGGCCGTTAAATAGGTCTCACCAAGGATATCCGCTACCCCTCGATAGGGTTGCCCCTTACCCAGCACGGTATCCATGACTGGACCGGGATCCAGTTTCGTTCCAACAGCGCGTGAACCGTCTGCTTTCAGGACATTGGTCGAGACACGGGTATCACCCATGAAGATCGTTGCGGTAATGCCCAATAAGTTATTGATTTCATCAACGACATCAAAATTGTCGTTGACGGCGTGATCTCCAAAAAATAATTTCCCGTCGGTAATTCGAAAATCGGTCCCTTTCTGTTTGATGACTGACCAAGCGACCCGCATATTAATATCTTGTCTAGCAATCGCTTGGCTTTCAATGTGTCGGTACAATAACAAATAAACAACAAGACTCACTGACCCTGCGAGCAGTATTAAGCTCACTATATTCAAGCTAACAACCTTGAATAAAAATGGTAGCTTTTTAATAAAAAACATAATCATACTGCTCCCATTATTATTTATTTATTCTTTGTAAGAAGCACATATCAAAGCCACGCAACAACAGGTAAATCTGCTGGCGAAGTTGACGCGCTTCCAGGAGGAAGAGCATCGCCATCATCACCAGCGTCATGTGATGGTGCCAGCCGCGCCAGCCACGGATTTGATGGTCACCCAGCCTGGCATTCATCGCGTCAATATAGTGAAATCCGCTGTCACAAGACAAGTGGTCTTTGTTGATAATATTGAAAAAAGCGAGGTTATAGGGTGACTCATAACCAAACCCAAATCCCCTCTGAGTGTCACAATATGCGTAACCATCGGGGATGCAAAAACACCAGCCTCAAGCTTTCTATAGTAAAAAATTTGAGAGTATTCACCTAAAGATAGACAAAAAGGTGTTCTGGTAGCGGTGGAA
>ERZ761602.639-NODE-639-length-72840-cov-11.812997_pt1 | contig 72840 bp, 48 predicted proteins | sample MGYA00512165_ERZ761602 | MGnify/ENA primary metagenome ERZ761602 (study PRJEB28899, sample SAMN02445085) | bioreactor sludge metagenome | biome: EBPR sludge; isolation source: Thorneside wastewater treatment plant | place: Australia: Brisbane, Thorneside...
GGCCGACGATGGTGAAGCCGATCTTCGAGCGGCCAGCGGTGGCCAGGTAGGCGTTCATCGCGAGCCGCGCGACCAGTCCGGTGCTGTACGCGTAGTCCAGCCGCACGAAGCTGCGCCGGTCGTCCAGCGCAACGGCCTCGAACACGATGCGGTAGTCGCGGGTCGACAAGGGGCCACGCTCGGCCTGCAGGCTCACGCGCAGGTAGCCGGTGCCCGCTGCCTCACTGCGCAGGCGGTAGCGCATGTGGTAGCTCGGCTCGAGCGCCGCCGAGCGTTTCGGGCCGACGACGAGGACCAGCACCGTTGCAGCCCCGGCGGCCCCGGGAAGCTCGGGGGCACAGCCGTGCACGTTCAGGTGCAGCATCAGCAACTCGCAGACGGCCGTCGGCGTGCCCAGTGCGGCGCTGACCTGCGGGAACGCGTGATCGACCACTGCATGGACGTTGCCGCCGACGCGGTCACCGGACTCGCGCGAACCCAGCACCACGGGCTCGCCGAACGGGCTGGCGTGCAGTTGCGGCAGCAGCTCGGCGTGACGCGCGCGCAACACCGCTGCGGCAGCCGCCGGGCTGGCGGTCGACGGATCGGCCGTCGCCGCGACGGAGGACGGTCCGCCCGCTCCGGGCTCCAGGGCGACCTGACCGGAGCCTGCGGCCCCGGCGTGCACCGCCACCACGCTCGCGACGGCGATCACCTGGACGCACCGGCGGAACCACGCCCCCGGACGACCGCATGGCGGGCAGAACGAAACGTCCCCGAACATCGTGGCGGACCTCGCGCCCAAGGCTCGCGCGGCCGTGTCGGTGGCGCCTTGCGCCCGGTCAAGCATCGGGAACGAAGCCGCGTCGGCAGGCCGCCCCGCGCCGCACGATCGCGGCCCGAGCCGCCCCGGCTATCCCTGCTTCTTCTCCTTCAACCGTTCACGACCGGCGCGCGTGCGCACCTTCCACGTCGTCAGCAGCGCCTGGCGCTCGAGCACGCTCATCGTGTCGCGCCGGGCCTCGCGCTGCAGCTTGTGGAAGTTCTTCAGCCGGGCCGCGGGCAAGGCTTCGCGCACCGCGCAGCCCGGCTCCGACTCGTGGCGGCAGTCGCGGAAGCGGCAGGCCGGCGCGAGCCGGGCGACGTCGTCGAAGGCCTGGGTGAGCTGGTCGGCATCCGCGTCCAGCCGCAGCGTGCGCAGCCCCGGCGTGTCGATGAGGCAGGCGCCGCCCGGCAGCCGGTGCAGCGTGCGCGCGGTGGTCGTGTGCCGGCCTCGGCCGTCACCCTTGCGCGTGCCGCCGGTGGCCTGCAGGGTGCGGCCGGCCAGCGTGTTGGTCAGCGTGCTCTTGCCCGCCCCGCTGGACCCCACCAGCACCAGCGTCTGCCCGGAGCCAAGCCACGGTTCGAGGGCGGCCGTGGCGCCCGGACAGCGGCCGTCGAGCGCCAGCACCGCGACGCCGGGCGGCGAGCTGCGTTGTGCCTCCTGCACGCGCGTGCGGCGCACGGCGTCGTCGACCTGGTCGGCCTTGGTCAGCACGACGACCGCGCCGATGCCGGCCAGCCGCGCGAAGGCGAGGTAGCGCTCCAGCCGGCGAAGGTTGAAGTCCAGGTCCAGGCCCATGACGAGCAACGCGGTGTCGACGTTGGCTGCCAGCACGGCTCGGGCGAGCTTGTCGCGCCCGTCGTGCAGGCGGCGTGCGATCTGGCTGGCGGGTGGGATGCGCGTGTGCACCCACCACTCGTCCGTGCCCGTGCGGCTGGCGACCACCCAGTCGCCGGTGGCCAGGGCATCGTCGGCAGCGGCCAGCGCCGACAGCAGCGCGGGCAGCGCCCGCGCCGGCTGGACGGTCTCGCCGTCGTGCAGCAGCAGGCTGTCGCGGCGCACCTCGACGACGCGCATCGCTGCGTCGCCGTCGGCCAGAGGTGGGAACGATGAAGTCAGGCTCGGCGTGAGTCCGATCGACTGCAGCCGTGCATGGTCAGGGAACGTGTCGAACATGTGTGTCCAGGAATCCTCGAAGGCGGCAACGGCACCGCCCCCCGCGGCGACGGGCGCAGCGGGCAGCGGCGAAGGGCTTCGGGGCTTGCGGCCGCGACCGGGGGTCACGGCCTCGGGACACGCGGGAAGGCGGTGCGAGGCGGCCCGGTCGGGATCAGGCGCGGCAAGCCACGGCGGGGGCAAGATCCGGTGCGGTCATGGCGGCCTCCTGTGGCGAGTGGAACACGTGCGAGGCCGAGACTGTGCACGGCCTCGTGCAAGCCGTCAACCGCGCGGCGGCGGCTCAGCCGCGTGCGAGCGCCGGATCGGCGGCCTCGGCCACCGCCAGGGCGGTCATGTTGACGACCCGCCGTGCAGTCGCCGATGGCGTCAGGATGTGCACGGGCTGCGCCGCGCCGAGCAGGATCGGACCGATCGTCACGCCGTGGCCGCCGGTCTGCTTCAGCACGCTGAACAGGATGTTGGCCGCGTCGATGTTCGGCAGCACGAGGAGGTTGGCCGCGCCGCCGAGGGTCGTGCCCGGCAGGTAGCCGCGGCGGACCTCCTCGGAGAGCGCGGCGTCACCGTGCATCTCGCCGTCGCACTCGATGCTCGGCTCGGCGCGTACGAACAGGTTGCGCGCCTCGCGCATGCGCCGCGCCGATGGCCGGCTGGACGAGCCGAACACCGAGTGCGAGACGAAGGCGACCTTGGGCGGGATGCCGAAGCGGCGGATCTCGGCGCAGGCCATGCGGGCGATCTCGGCGAGTTCGGCGGCGCTCGGTTCCTCGTTGACGAAGGTGTCGGCGATGAACAGCGTGTACTGGTCGAGCATCAGCGCGTTCATGGCCGCCATCACGTCGCGGCCGGGTCGTGCGCCGATGATGTTGCGAACCTGGTCGAGATGGGCGTCGTAACGACCGACCAGGCCGCAGAGCATCGCCTGCGCCTCGCCGCGCCGCAGCATGATCGACGCGATCAATGTGTTCGAGCGGCGCACCGCGGCCTTGGCCGCCTCGGGGGACACGCCGTCGCGGCCCATGCGCTGGTGGTAGTGCTCCCAGTAGGCGCGGAATCGCGGGTCGTTCTCCGGGTCGACGACCTCGAAGTCCCGTCCGGCGTTCAGCCGCAGCCCGGCGCGCTCGATGCGCATGCGGATCACCTCCGGACGCCCGACGAGGATCGGCTGCGCGAGCTGCTCGTCGAGCACCACCTGCACCGCGCGCAGCACGCGCTCGTCCTCGCCCTCGGCGTAGACCACCTTCGCGCCGCTGCGCTGATGGTGGCGGCGCGCCGCGGCGAACAGCGGCCGCATCACCATGCCGGTCTGGTAGACGAAGCGCCCGAGCTGCTGGCGGTAGGCGTCCAGGTCCTCGATCGGGCGGGTCGCGACGCCGCTGTCGGCCGCGGCCTTCGCGACGGCGGGGGCGATGCGCAGGATCAGGCGCGCGTCGAAGGGCTTCGGTATCAGGTAGTCGGGGCCGAACTTCAGTTCCTGCCCGGCGTAGGCCGCCGCCACCTCGTCACTGGTCTCGGCCTTGGCCAGGTCCGCGATCTCGCGCACGCAGGCCAGTTTCATCGCCTCGGTGATCTTCGTCGCGCCGCAGTCCAGCGCGCCGCGGAAGATGTACGGGAAGCACAGCACGTTGTTGACCTGGTTCGGATAGTCCGAACGGCCGGTCGCGACGATGCAGTCGGGGCGCGCGGCCTTGGCCAGTTCCGGGCGGATCTCCGGCTCCGGATTGGCCAGCGCGAGGATGATCGGGCGCGCGGCCATCGTGCCCACCATCTCGGCGCTGAGCACCCCCGCGGCCGAGCAGCCGAGGAAGACGTCGGCGCCGCGGACGACGTCGGCCAGCGTGCGCGCGTCGGTGCGCTGGCAGTAGCGCTGTTTCGACTCGTCGAGCCGGTCGCCGCGGCCCTCGCGCAGCACGCCCTTGGAGTCGACGACGAAGACGTTCTCGCGCCGCAGGCCGAGACCGACCATCAGGTCCAGGCAGGCGATCGCCGCCGCGCCCGCGCCGGAGGTGACGAGCCTGATCGCGCCGATGTCCTTGCCGACGAGCTCGAGCCCGTTGATCAGTGCCGCCGCGGAGATGATCGCCGTGCCGTGCTGGTCGTCGTGGAACACCGGGATGTTCATGCGCTCGCGCAGCTGGCGCTCGATGGTGAAGCACTCGGGCGCCTTGATGTCCTCGAGGTTCACGCCTCCCAGCGTGGGCTCCAGCGCGGCGATGATCTCGACGAGCTTGTCCGGGTCGCGCTCGGCCAGCTCGATGTCGAAGACGTCGATGCCGGCGAACTTCTTGAACAGGCAGCCCTTGCCTTCCATCACCGGCTTGCCGGCCAGCGGGCCGATGTCGCCCAGCCCGAGCACGGCCGTGCCGTTGGTGACCACGCCGACGAGGTTGGCGCGCGAGGTGTACTCGGCCGCGAGGGACGGGTCCTCCTCGATGGCCAGGCACGCATAGGCCACCCCGGGCGAGTACGCCAGCGACAGATCGCGCTGGTTGGACAGCGGCTTCGTCGGCACCACGGCGATCTTGCCGCGCGTCGGCGACCGGTGGTACTCGAGCGCCGCATCACGCAGCGCCTGCTCGGCCGACGAGAGCTCGGTCTGCTTCACGGGGTCTCCTTGGTACGGGTCTGTCGGGTTGCAGAGGTTACGCCGAGTCGGCCGCCTTGGCGATGTGGCGATGCCGGGGGCTTCGAAAGGGCGCGGGCGGGCCTCGTCGGCGCGCACCGTGGCCATGCAGGCGTGCATGGCTCGCATGCGGCCGTCGGCGATTGCCCGTCGGCGGCGGCCGGTTCAGACTGTCGTCACCGCATTGACCGCACCCCCCGAGGAACCCGCGATGTCGACGAACCGGTCCGTTCTGATCCTCGGCGCGCAAGGCCGCTTCGGCCGCGCCGCCGTCGAGGCCTTTGCCGCTGCCGGCTGGCGCGTGCTCGCGCAGGCCCGCCGTCCCCAGGCCGACCTGCCCCACGGCGTCGTCGCCGTCGATGTGCCGCTCGACGACGCCGGGCGACTGGCCGAGGCCGCAGGCGGCGCGAGGGTCGTCGTGCACGCCGTCAGCCCGCCCTACACGGACTGGGGCTCGCAGCTGTTGCCGCTGGCGCGCCAGGGCTTCGACGTGGCCGAGCGACTCGGCGCGCGGTTCATGCTGCCGGGCAACGTCTACGGCTACGGCGAGGCGATGCCCCCGCGCCTGGACGAGGACACGCCGGCGCACCCGACGAACGAGAAGGGTCGGCTGCGCGTGCAGCTCGAGACCGAGCTGCGCGAGCGCACGCGGGGCGGCCGGATGAGCGGCGTGGTGATCCGTGCCGGCGACTTCTACGGCAGCGGCCAGGGGTCGTGGCTCGACTTGGCGGTCGTCAAGTCGCTGAAGTCGGGCAAGCTGGTCTATCCCGGCCCCCTGGACGTGCCGCACGCCTGGGCCTACCTGCCGGACCTCGCGCGCGCCTTCGTCGCGGTGGCCTCCCGGGGCGACGCGCCGGGCTTCGAGACGCTTCACTTCGCCGGGCACACGCTGACCGGGCGCGAGATGCTCGATGCCGTCGAGGCGGCGGCCGATGAGCTCGGGCTGCGGCCGCCGGGCGGTTTTCGCCGCGGCACGATGTCCTGGGGCCTGCTGCGCGTCGGCGGCTGGTTCGTGCCGATGCTGCGTGAGGTGGTCGCGATGAGCTACTTGTGGCGCGTGCCCCACGCGCTGGATGGCCAGCGGCTGGAGCGGCGCGTGGGGCCGCTGCCGTCGACACCGCCGCGGCAGGCGCTGCGCGAGGCGCTGACGGCGCTCGGCTCCACGCCGCGCGGGGCACCCGCGGTGCACGGCGCCTGAGCCGCCGCGCTCGGCCTCGCCACGCTGCTGCTGCCGGTCTTCGGCGCGCCGGCACTGATGCCGGTCGCGGTCGCGGTGACGGTGCTGACGCTGTGGCTCATCGCTGCCAGGGCCCGCCGCCGGTGGGGTGGGCCGCGGCGCCGAGGCCCACCACCGGCTTGACCTGGCGCAACCCGCTGCCGCACCTGCGGCGCATGCTGCCGGCATGTTGGGGCCCAGGAGGACAACACGATGCTGAGCGACGAACTGGGCAAGCTGGCCGAGCTGCGTGACCGCGGCGTGCTCGACGAGCAGGAGTTCGCGAAGGCCAAGGCACGCTTGCTGGCGGGAGACTCGCCACCGCAGCCGATGGCCGAGTTGAACCGTCTGCGCCGCAGCACCGGCGACCGCTGGCTCGGCGGTGTCTGCGGCGGGTTGGCGAAGCTGACCGCAGTCGAGTCGTGGGTGTGGCGCCTGCTGTTCGTCGTCGTCGCGCTGTTCGGCGGCGCCGGCGTGCTGGCCTACCTGCTGCTGTGGGTGCTGGTGCCGGCCGAGGCCTGACTCAAGGCGAAGCCGGCCCGGCCGGCGGTCGGCGCACGAGCTGCACCATCGCGCCGAGGCCGACGCAGACGGCGAGCAGCGTCACCAGCCCGCCGATGAACGGCAGGCTGCCCAGCAGGGCGATGGCGAAAACCCCGAGCGCGGCCGCAGCCAGGCGCCACGCGCGCGACTGCGCATCGGCGCCGCGCGAGCGCTGCAGTGCCCACTGCCCGAGGGCCAAGCCGCTCGCGGCGTAAGCGACGGGCAGGGCCGCTGCGTACAGCAGGAAGCCGAGCAGTGCGAGCGGGATGCCGATCACGGTGACCGCGACGATCAGCGCGGCCACTGGTACGCAGACGATCACGACGAAGCCCCACAGCAGGCTCCAGCCGAAGCGAACGCGCCAGGTGGTCGCGACGCGCTGCGCGAGGACCGGCATCGCGGCAGCCAGCCCGACGGCCAGCAGCATCATGCCGACAGTCCACAGCCAGCCCGGGCCGGACCACCCCGGGTGCGGCGGCTCGCCGCGCGGCCTCGCGCCCTCCGCGCCCTCGGCACGCCGCTCACCCGCTGGCCCGAGTTGTTCGAGGGCGCCGACCTGCGCCGCGGGATCGCGCTCGAGCTCGCTGCCGCTGCGCAGGCGCAGCTTGCCGGCGATGCGCGCCCCCGGTCCGAGCGTCAGGCTGCCGGCAGCCGATTCGACGTCACCCCCCACCGGCCCGTCGATGGTCACCCGACCGCCACCGACCGTCACCGATCCCTTGACCTCGCCGCGCACCGTCACCTGACCGCCGCCGGCCGTCAGGTTGCCGGCGACGACGCCTTTCGGGTTCAGCTCGACCTGGCCGCCGGCCACCCGCACGTTGCGGCCGACCGGGGCGTCGAGGACGAGCCGGCCGCCGCCGCCGAGCACGCTGCCGCCCACCGGTGCCGTGAGCCGCACCTGGCCGCCGGCGAGCACCACGTCGCCGTCGACCGGCGCCTGGACGTCGACGTTGCCGCCGACGGCGATCAGGTCGCCGCCGACGGGCTGGTCGATGCGCACCGCACCGCCGAAGACGTACTCGTCACCGCCAAGACCCTTGACGCCGGCCGCCGCGCCGTCGGCGGCCTGCAGCAGTCCCGTGAGCAGCAGCGCCGCCAGCGCGACACCCCACGAACGCCCCGTCGAACCCCTCATGCCGGACTCCCCCAGACGACATCCGGCCCTCAGTCTACGGCCGGGCAGCGAGGTCGGCAGCCTCGTCGGCGGGGCACGCGACGGGCCGTCCGCGCGGTGCGGCTCGCCGCGCCGAGTCCCGACAAGTGCCGATGGCCGCCACGCCTGCACCGGGGGTATCGTTGCACCCGGAGCGACCACCGACAGGAGAACCCCGATGACGACGCGGACCCCGTCCCGCTGGATTCCGACCCTTGCCGCCGCGCTGGCTGTCCTCGTGTCACCGTGGGCCGCGGCCGGCACCGTGACCGTCGTGACCTCGTTCCCGAAGGAACTGACCCAGGCCTACAAGTCGGCCTTCGAGAAGGCCCACCCGACGATCAAGATCGAGATCCTGAACAAGAACACGGTGCAGGGCATGGCCTACGTGCGCGAGCTGCCCGCCGGCCAGCGGCCCGACGTGTTCTGGGCCTCCGCACCCGACGCCTTCGAGGTCATGGCCGGCCAGGGCCTGCTGCAGAACGTTGCCGCGCTGGCGAACAAGGCCGCGCCGGCCAAGGTCGGCAACTACCCGATCAACGACCCGAAGGGCCTGTACCTGGGCCAGGCGCTGGCCGGCTACGGGCTGATGTGGAACACGCGCTACCTCGCGGCGCACAAGCTCCCCGCGCCGCGCCAGTGGGCCGATCTCGTCAAGCCGGTCTACTTCGGCCACGTCGCGGTCAGCTCGCCGTCGCGCTCGGGCACGACGCACCTGACGGTCGAGACGATGCTGCAGGGCGAAGGGTGGAACAAGGGCTGGAACCAGCTGCTGCAGATCGCGGGCAATTGCGCCGCCGTCACCGAGCGCAGCTTCGGCGTGCCCGACGGCGTCAACAACGGGCAGTTCGGCATCGGGCTGGTGATCGACTTCTTCGGCCTGGCCGGCAAGTACAGCGGCTTCCCCGTGGACTTCGTCTACCCCGACGTCACCGCCGTCGTGCCGGCCAACATCGCGCTGGTGGCCGGGGCGAGGAACAGCGACGAGGCGCGCCGGTTCATCGCCTACACGCTGTCGCTGGAAGGCCAGCAGCTGCTGGTCGACCCGAAGATCTCGCGCCTGCCGATCCTGCCGCCCGAGGCGATGGGCGGCAAGGTCCCGCAGGGCTACCCGAACGCCTTCGAGATCGCCCGCCGGGCGAAGGTGCACTTCGACTCCGACCTGTCCGAGTCGCGCTACAACGTGGTGGCCTCGCTGTTCGACCAGACCGTCACCTTCCGGCTGAAGGAGCTGCAGGCGGCGACCGGGGCGATCCACGCGGCCGAGGCCGCGCTGGCGAGGAAGCCGAACCCGAAGGCCGCCGCGATGCTCAAGGAGGCGCGTGACATCGCGTTCACGCCGGTGGTCGATGCCGCGAAGGCGGCCGACAAGGACTTCCTCGCGATCTTCGCCGCCGACAAGAAGGACGCCGCGGTCAACAAGCGCGTCACCGGCCTGGAGGACCACTGGAACCGCAGCGCGCGCGCCAACTACGAGCGCGCCCGCGCGCTGGCCGAGCAGGCGCTCGCGCTGGCCCGCTGAGCCGTGCCGGTCCTGCGCGACGTGCGGCCGGGCGCGTGGCTGGCCGCCGCGCTGGTGCTCGCGTTCCTGCTGCTGTTCTTCGTGCTGCCGGTCGCGCAGGTCTTCGTGACCGCGTTCGTGCAGGCCGACGGCCGGCCGACGCTCGGCCACTTCGCGGCCTTCTTCGGCCAGCGGCTGATGACCGAGGCCTTCGTCAACAGCCTCTACGTCGCCGTGATGTCGACGGTGTTCGCGTCGCTGATCGCCGTGCCGCTGGCCTACTTCACGGTTCGCTTCGACTTCCGTGGCGCCATCCTGATCCAGACGCTGGGCGTGCTGCCGCTGATCATGCCTCCGTTCGTCGGGGCGGTCGCGATGCAGCTCGTCTTCGGCCGCTCGGGATCGGTGAACCTGCTGCTGGGCGAGTGGCTCGGCATCCGGCTGCCGATCATGGAGGGCCTCAACGGCGTGATCTTCGTCGAGGCCATCCACTACTTCCCGTTCATCCTGATGAACCTGACGGTCGCGCTGCGCAACATCGACGGCGCGATGGAGGAGGCCGCGCACAACCTCGGCTGCCGGGGCTGGCGGCTGTTCTGGCGCGTGATCTTCCCGCTGGGCATGCCGGGGTTCGTCGCCGGCGCGTCGCTGGTCTTCGTCAAGGTCTTCGACGACCTGGGCACGCCGCTGGTGCTCGGGCAGACCAACCTGCTCGCGCCGCAGGCCTACCTGCGCATCACCCAGGTCGGCCTGGAGGACCCCACCGGCTACGTCATCAGCGTGATCATGATCGTCTTCTCGATCGCCGCGATGGCGCTGTCGGCGCAGGTGCTGAAGGGCCGCGACTACGCGACGACGCAGAAGGGCGGCACGCACATCCAGCGGCGCCGGCTGACGCCGCTGGGCTCGCTGGCCGCGTACGGGTGGATCGGATTCGTGCTGCTCGTCGCGCTCTCGCCGCACCTGGGCGTGCTGCTGCTGAGCCTGGCCCAGGTCTGGAGCTTCTCGCCGCTGCCCGACGCCTACACGCTCGAGCACTACGCGAGCGTCTTCCGCGACTCCAGCGGCATGATCCGCAACACCTTGCTGTACTGCGGCCTCGCCGCCACGCTGGACGTCGTGATCGGCGTCACCGTGGCCTACCTGATCCTGCGCACGCGACTGCCGGCACGGCAGTGGCTGGACTGGATCGCCACCGCATCGCTCGCCGTGCCGGGCATCGTGCTGGCGATCGGCTTCCTGCGGCTGTACAAGGGGGTCGTCGTGCCCGGGACCGACGTGCTGCTGACCGGGACCTGGGTGATGATCATGCTGGCCTACGCGGTGCGCCGCCTGCCGTACGCGCTGCGCTCCTGCGTCGCGGCGCTGCAGCAGGTCCACGTCTCGCTCGAGGAAGCCGCCGAGAGCCTGGGCGCGACGAAGATGCGCACCGTGCGCCGCATCGTCGTGCCGCTGATGGCCGGCGGCATCCTGGCCGGGTTCGTGACGAGCTTCATCACCGCGGCGGTGGAGCTGTCGGCGACGATCCTGCTCGTCTCGGCCGACTCGCAGGCGCCGATGAGCTACGGCATCTACCTGTACATGCAGAGCGTGGCCGGCCGCGGCCCAGGCGCCGCGCTGGGCGTGCTGGCGATTGCCGTCGTCGCCGTCGGCACCTACCTGTCGCACGTGCTGGTCGAGCGCACGCAGAGCCGCTTCGCGCCGGCCGCCAGGAGCAGAGAACCATGAAGAGAGTCAGCGTGCAGTGCCGCCACGTGCGGCTCGCCTTCGGCAGCACCGAGGTGCTGAAGGACGTCGACCTGGACATCGAGCCCGGCGAGTTCTTCGCGCTGCTCGGGCCCTCGGGCTCGGGCAAGAGCACGCTGCTGCGGCTGATCGCCGGCTTCGCCCGCCAGCAGGGCGGGCAGGTGCTGATCGACGGCGTCGATGTCTCCGGCAAGGCACCCTGGGAGCGCGACGTCGGCATGGTCTTCCAGAACTATGCGCTGTGGCCGCACCTGACGGTGTGGGACAACGTGGCCTTCGGGCTCGTCGAGCGGCGGCTGGACAAGGCGCAGATCCGTCGCCGGACCGGCGAGGCGCTGGAGTTCGTCGGCCTCGGCGCGTACGCGCAGCGGCGGCCGAACCAGCTCTCCGGCGGCCAGCAGCAGCGTGTCGCGCTGGCCCGCACGATCGTCGTCGAGCCGCAGGTGCTGCTGCTCGACGAGCCGCTGTCGAACCTGGACAAGGCCCTGCGCGTGCAGATGCGCCAGGAACTGCTCGCGATGCAGCGGCGGCTCGGGCTGACGACGATCTTCGTCACGCACGACCAGGAGGAGGCGATGACCACCGCCGACCGGATGGCCGTGCTCGACAAGGGCGTGCTGCAGCAGGTGGGCTCGCCGCAGGCGCTGTACGACACGCCGGTCAACGCCTTCGTCGCGGGTTTCGTCGGCACGATGAACCTGCTGCCGGGGCGCGTGCGCGAACGGGCGGCAGGTTCGCTCGTGCTGGACGTCGACGGCGTCGGAGCACTGGCCGTCCCGCTGGGCCATGGCGCGCCGCCGGGGGATCGGTTGAGCCTCAGCTTCCGGCCGCACGCCCTGCGGCTCGCGCTCGCGGGTGCCGCGAACGATGCCGGGGCGCTGCGCTTGTCGGGCACGATCGAGGGCCGCGAGTTCCTCGGCGAGTTCACGCGCTACCACGTGCGCGTCGGCCCGCATCTCGTCGCCGCCGACCAGGCGCACCACGCCGCTGTCGCGACGCTCGAGGTCGGGGCCGCGGTCGACCTCGCCCTCGAGCCCTCGCAGTTGCGGCCGCTCGCGGCCTGAACGTGCGGGTCTTGAGCGATGGACGGCGCTGCGATGCCCCCGCATGAACCGGGCGCCACCTTCGACGTCGCGATCATCGGCGCGGGCATCGTCGGCGCGGCGACGGCCTACTTCGCGAGCCGGTTGCCGCCGGGGCGTCCGCCGCTGCGCGTGCTGCTGCTCGAGGCCGAGGAACGGCCCGGGCTGCACTCCACCGGGCGCTCGGCGGCCTTGTACGCACCGGCCTACGGGCCGCCGGGCGTGCGTGCGCTGACGCGTGCGAGCCGGGACTTCTTCCTCGCGCCGCCGGCCGGCTTCGCCGCCCATCCCCTGCTGACGCCCCGCGGCGCGCTGTTCGTGGCCGGCCACGGGCGGCGCGAGGCGCTGGACGCCCTGCTCGCGATGCTGCGCGCCGAGGGCAGCCCGGCGCGAGACCTCGACGCGAAGGCGCTGCGCTCGCTCGTGCCGGTGCTCGAGCCCGCCGCGGCGGCGCACGGGGCACTCGACGACGGGGCGCTGGACATCGATGTCGAGGCCTTGCTGCAGGGCTTCCTGCGCGGCGCGAAAGCCGCGGGGGTCGAGCGCGTCACCGACGCGCGCATCGAACGGCTCGAACCGTCGGCGGGTCTGTGGCGGCTGCAGAGCGCCGACGGACGCCACTGGTGCGCGGCGCAGGTGGTCAATGCGGCAGGCGCCTGGGCCGATGTCGTCGCCGCGGCGGCGGGCGTGCCGCGCGTGGGCCTGCAGCCCCGGCGGCGCACGGCCTTCGTCTTCGAGGTGCCGGCGGGCCTGGAGATCGCTCGCTGGCCGGCGGTCATCGACATCGACGAGAGCTGGTACATCAAGCCCGACGCGGGCCTGCTGCTGGGCTCGCCGGCCAACGCCGACCCCGTGCCGCCGCACGACGTCGTCCCCGAGGAACTCGACGTCGCGATCGGCATCGAGCGCATCGAGCAGGCGACGACGCTGCGGATCCGGCGGCCGCGCCGCACCTGGGCCGGCCTGCGCAGCTTCGTCGCCGACGGCGAACCGGTCATCGGCCCGGAGCCTGCCGCGCCGGGTTTCGTCTGGGCCGCCGCGCTGGGGGGCTATGGCATCCAGAGCGCGCCCGCGGTCGGCCGGCTCCGCGCGGCGTGGATCGCGCGCGGAGCAGGTTTCGAGGCGGCGTTCGACGAGGGCGTGCCGGCCCCCGCGCTGTGCCCGCGAAGCAGCGGCACGGCGGCGCCTCGGCCGTCCTGAGCCGCGCGCACCGCTGGGCGGCCGCGGGATCGGCCCGGCCCCGCTACGATCGGGGCCTGTCTCACCTGGTCGCCCGCGGAGGCCTGCCTTGAACCCGACCACGGCCGATTCCCCAGCCGGTTTCCGGCTGCCGCACCTGTGCCTGCCGCGACCCGGGATCGACCTGTCGACCTGGGCCGTCGTGGCCTGCGACCAGTACACGGCGCAGCCCGAGGTCTGGGAGCGCATCGCGCGGCAGGTCGGCGACGCGCCGTCGACGCTGCACCTGATCTTTCCCGAGGTGCACCTCGGCAAGGCCGACGCGGCCGAGCGCATCGCGCGCATCCAGCAGACCATGCGCCGCTACCTGGCATCGGGGCTGCTGCGCGACCACGCCGGGGCCGTGCTGGTCGAGCGCACGCTCGACGACGCCGGCCGCCGCGTGCGCCGTGGGCTGATGCTCGAGCTCGACCTCGAGCATTACGACTTCCGCCCCGGCTCGACCAGCCTCGTGCGCCCGACCGAGGGCACGATCGTCGAGCGGCTCGCGCCGCGCATCGAGGTCCGGCGCGGCGCCGAGCTCGAGCTGCCGCACATCCTCGTGCTGATCGACGATCCCGGCTGCAGCGTGATCGAGCCGCTGGCCGCGCGTCGCCCGGCGCTGCGCACCTTGTACGACAGCGGGCTGATGCTCGGCGGGGGCCGGGTGGCCGGCCACGCGGTGGAGGCCGCGGCGGCCGCCGACGCGGTCGCGGCGCTGCGTGCGCTGGCAGGGCCGGCGGCCTTCGAGGCCCGCTACGGCGTGCCGCCGGGAACGCCGCCGATGCTGTTCGCCGTCGGCGACGGCAACCACTCGCTGGCCACGGCGAAGTCGATCTGGGAGCAGCTGCGCGGCAGCGTCGGCCCCGACCACCCGGCGCGCTGGGCGCTGGTCGAGGTCGAGAACATCCACGATCCGGCGCTGGCCTTCGAGCCCATCCACCGGCTGCTGTTCGGCGTCCGGGCGGACCTGCGCGTCGCGCTCGCCGAAGCCCTGGGCCCCCGGCTGCGCTGCACCGACGTGCCCTCGGCCGAGGCGATGCGCGAGCGCGTGCGGCACGCCGGCGCGGCCGTGCAGGCCGTCGGCCTGGTCGGCCCCGGCGAACGGTTCGGCGTGCTGGAGATCGCCGATCCGCCGTCGGCGCTGGCCGTCGGCACGCTGCAGCCGCTGCTCGATGCCTTCGTGGCGCGCGGCGACGCGGCGCAGATCGACTACGTGCACGGCGACGAGGTGCTCGAGCGGCTGGCCACGCGCGAGGGGCAGGTCGGCGTGCACCTGCCGCCGATCGACCGCGGCGGGCTGCTGCGCCGCGTCGTCCACGAAGGGCCGCTGCCGCGCAAGACCTTCTCGATGGGCGAGGCGCACGAGAAGCGCTTCTACGTGGAGGCGCGGCGCATCCGCTGAAGCGGCCGCGCGGCGCCGTGCGGCGGCCTGCGGCGCGGGCTGGGGGCCTGGGGCAGCCAAGGATGCGGGCGCCGGAGCTTTCCCGTCACCCGGCGCCGGGCGGAGCGGACCGGCCCTCGTGCGCGGCCAGCAGGCGCAGCAGCCCCGGCAGCGTCTCGGCCTCGTGCAGCGGCTTGTCGTCGCGGATGCGCAGCATGCGCGGGAAACGTGTCGCGATGCCGCTCTTGTGGCGCGGGCTGCGCGCGAGGCCTTCGAAGCCGAGCTCGAAGACCAGCGACGGCACGACACTGCGTACCGGCCCGAAGCGGTCGACGGTGGTCGAGCGGATCACGCGGTCCACGCGCGCGAACTCCTCGTCGGTCAGCCCCGAGTAGGCCTTGGCGAACGGCACGAGCTGCAGTCCGCCGGGTGTCGGCGGACGCCGCGCGCGGATGGCCTCGACGACGGCGGCCGCCTCGGCGGCATCGGCCGGCTCGCGGTTCCAGACGGCGAAGGTGTAGTCGGTGTAGACGTTCGCGCGGCGGCCGTGGCCGGCCTGCGCGTAGATCAGCACGGCGTCGGCGCTCAGCGGGTCGATCTTCCACTTCCACCAGGCGCCGTCGCTCTTCGTGCGGCCGCTGCCGTAGCGTGAGTGCCGGTGCTTGAGCATCAGGCCTTCGACGCCGCGTTCGCGCGACTGCTGCCGCAGCGCGGCGCGTGCCGGCCAGTCGTCGCCGGGCAGCAGCGCCGACAGCGGCAGGCCGAGCGGGGCGGCCAGCGCCTCGAGCTGGTCGCGCCGTTCGTGCAGTGGCCGCGCACGCAGGTCCTCGCCGCCGAGCTCGAGCAGGTCGTAGGCGACGAATCGTGCGGGTGCCTCGTCCAGCACGCGCGGGCCGAGCCGCTTGCGGCCGATGCGGCGCTGCAGCAGCGCGAACGGTGCGGGCTGGCCCTCGCCGGGCCGCCAGACGACGATCTCGCCGTCGAGCACCGTCCCCGGTGGCAAGCGCTGCGCGAGTTCGAGGACTTCGGGGAAGCGGTCGGTCAGCAATTCCTCGCCACGGCTCCAGACCGCACATTGCGCGCCGCGCCGCAGCACCTGCGCGCGGATGCCGTCGTACTTCCACTCCACGAGCCAGTCCTGCGGGTCGCCCAGGCTCGCCGGCTCGTCGTGCAGCGGGTGAGCGAGGAAGAACGGATACGGCTGCACCCCGTCGCGGGCCGGGTCGTGCGCGCGGTCGACCAGCGCCAGGAAGCGTGCGGCGTCCGGAACCTGCTTCGCGTCGGTGTAGCCCATCATGCGGTGGGCGACGACCTGGGCGTCGAGCCCATGGGCCTGGGCCAGTGCACGCTGGACCAGCAGTCGCGAGACGCCGACGCGCAGCCCGCCGCCGATCAGCTTCACGTAGAGGAAGCGACCGTCCGCATCGAGCTCGCACCAGTCCTCGAGCACGCGCCGGCGCTGCTCATCGGGCGGCAACCCGCGCAGCGGCGCGATGCGCTCGTGCATCCAGGCGGCGAGGGTGCGCGACGAGGCCGCGGCCGGCGCTGGTGTCAGGTAGGCGATGGTCTCGGCAAGGTCGCCGACGGCCGCGTAGCAGTCCTCGAAGAGCCACGGCGCGATCCCGGCGGCCTCGCAGGCCGCCGCGCGCAGCAGCGCTGCCGGCACGGCCTGCCGAGGCCGGCCGCCGGCCAGGACGTAGACGGCCCACGCCGCGTCGTCGGGCGCGGCCTGGCGCAGGTAATCGACCATCGCGGCGACCTTGCGGTTCGTCGCGGTGCTCGCGTCCAGCGCACGGTACAGCGCACCGAAAGCTCTCATCTGGTCTGCCCGGGGCTGCCGTCCACGCCGGCATCGGCGGTGCCCCTGACATCGACGGCGTCGGCCGCGGCGGCGCGGCGCTCGCTCGGGCCGGCCGGGCCCAGGCTCGCCGCATGCGCCGAGGCCGCGTCGGCGCGGTCCACCGGCACGGCAGGCGCGGCCGCGGCATCGTCATCGACGCGCTCGTCGCCGAACTCGGTCGCGAACGAGGCGGCGTTCAGCCCCTGCTCGCCGAGCCAGCGCACCATCACGTCCTCGTAGCCGTGCGTGACGATCACACGTTCGGCCCCCGTGGCGGCGACGGCCTGCACGAGCCCGGGCCAGTCGGCGTGGTCGGAGAGCACGAAACCCCGGTCGACGCCCTGCCGGCGGCGGGCGCCGCGCAGGCGCATCCAGCCGCTGGCGAATGCGGTCTCGGCATCGGGCAGCTGACGCGCCCAGGCGCTGCCCAGCACCGCCGGAGGGCCGATCGCGATCGCCCGCGCGAGCTCATCCGGGCGCGCCGCGCGGCGCGTGGCGTCGGTCTCGAGCACGCGGTACGGCGGCAAGGCCACGCCGGCTGCGCGGTAGGCCTCGCAGATCGCGTGCACCGCGGGGTGCACGACGATCGGCCCCGGCGCCTCGCCGCCGTCGAGCAGGCCGGCGAGCAGGCGCTGGGCCTTGCCGAAGCTGTAGCCCGTCAGCAGCGCGGCGCGGCCCTCGGCCGCGCACTCGGCCCACCAGCGGCGGATCTCGGCGTGCACCTCGGCCTGCGCGTTCCAGCGGTAGATCGGCAGTCCGAAGGTCGATTCGGTGATGAAGCAGTCGCAGCGCACCGGCTCGAAGGGCGTGCAGGTGGCGTTGGTGTCGCCGGCCACGCCGCTGACGAAGTAGTCCCCCGAGACCACCCAGGTGCGCCCGCCGTGTTCGAGCCGCACCTGCGCCGAGCCGAGCACGTGGCCGGCCGGGTGCAGGCTGATGCGCACGCCGCGGTGCACGACGACCTCGCCGTAGCCGATGCCGTCGACGCTGATCGGGCCGAGCCGGGCGCGCAGCACCGGCAGCGAGTCGCGTTGGGCGAGGTAGCGGGCGTGACCGCGCCTGGCATGGTCGGCGTGCGCGTGCGTGATGACGGCGTGCGCGACGGGCCGCCACGGGTCGATGAAGAAGTCGCCCGGCGGGCAGTACAGCCCCTGCGGGCGCAGCACGACGAGGTCGTCGTTCACCTTCCGGCCCGGGCGGCGGCGTCGTGCCGGTTGCCGGCTTCAGCCATCGACGACTGCCGGCTCCAGCAGCCGCAGCGTGCCGGCGTCGGCGTCGATCTCGGCCGTCACGCCCAGCGGGATCGTGAACTTGCGCTTGACGTGGCCGAACTGCGCGCCGCGGTAGACCGGCACGCCCAGCGGGGCGAAGTAGTCGTCGAAGACCTCGTCGAGCGTCAGGGTCCCGAAGCTGCCTTCGCTGACCGGGCAGTCGGTGAAGCCGCCGAGCACGACGCCGGCCACGCGCGAGAGCGCGCCGGACAGCATCAGCGTCGACAGCATGCGGTCGACGCGGTAGATGTACTCGTTGACGTCCTCGAGGAAGAGGATCGCGCCGTCGAACGACGGCCAGTACGGCGTGCCGGCCAGCGAGCTCAGCACGGCGAGGTTGCCGCCGACCAGCGGCCCGCGGGCGAGGCCGCCGCGGATCGTCGTGATGCGGCCGTCGCGGCAGACCAGGTCGTCGCCGCGCGTGGCCGCGTTGCGCATCGTGTGCGCGAGACCGTCCATCACCACGGCCTTGAAGTGCTCGACGGTGAACGCGTTCCACTCCGAGCGCCCGAGCGGTGCGTGGAAGGTCACCAGGCCGCTGCCGACCTGCACCGCGGTGATCAGCGCGGTCAGGTCGGAGAAACCGCCGAGGAACTTCGGGTTGCGGCGGATCAGCCCGTAGTCGAGGTGCGGCAGCACGCGGTTCGCGCCCGACCCGCCGGTCACCGCGAGGATGCCGGCCACCGCCGGGTCGGCGAACAGCGCGTGCATGTCGGCGGCGCGCTGCTGCGGCGTGCCGGCCATGTGGCCGTAGCGCGCGCGCAGGTTCGGCGCCTCGCGCACGGCGAATCCCAGCGCGCCCAGCGCCTCCCGGGCCATGTCGTAGGGGGCACGCTCGTAGATGGCGCCGGAGGGGTTGATCAGGCCGATGGTGTCGCCGGCGCGCAGGCGGCGCGGGCGGATCGGGTGCGGCGTGCGGTGCGGGGAGTCTTCAGGGGTCATCGGCGGGCTCTCGCGGAGGGCGCGCTCAATGCGGCGCGCCCCGGGGCTCGAGATCGACGAACTCGAACCAGTTGTTCCAGAACAGCGGGCGGCGGTAGCCGATCAGCCACGGCTGCGACAGCGCGGTCGCGGCCAGGTGCGTGCGCAGCTTGTATGGCATCCAGGCGACCGTCAGCCGCTTGGCCTCGTCGAAGGCAGCCTCCCGCTCGGGGCCGTCGGGCAGCGCGAGCAGCCGGGCGATCGTCTCGTTCATCGCCGGCAGGTCGAAGCGCGAGAGGTTGATGCCGCCGGCGGCCGCGCCGTCGTAGCGCTGCAGCCCCTGGAGGCCGTCGGGCGAACTCGCGCGGCCGCTGACCGACCACATCATCAGCTTGCCGGCCCGCGCGGCCTTGTACTGCTCGGGCCACTGCGCGGTGCGGAACGCTGCGCGCAGGCCGATCGCCGACAGGTCGCGTTGCATCAGTTCGTCGAAGCGACGCTGGTCGGTGCCGGGCTGCGTGGCGATCTCCAGCAGCAGCGGCCGGCCGTCGGGCTGCTCGCGCCAGCCGTCGCCGTCGCGGTCGGTGTAGCCGTACAAGTCGAGCAGCGCTCGCGCGCGCGCCGGGCTGTACTCGCTCATCTCGCTGCGCCACTGCGGGTCGTAGCCGCTGAGGTGCACGGCCACCGGCGACTGCGCCGGCACCGCCGACCCGTGGCGCAGCAGCGTGACCTCGCGCTGCACGTCGATGGCCAGCCCGATCGCCCGGCGCAGCGCGACCTGGTGCGGCGCGTAGCCACCGACCAAGGGGTCGCTCATGTTGAACATCGTGTAGTAGGTCGACGGCATCACGACACGTTCGGCGCGAACGCCGCGCCGTGCCAGGTGCGGTGCGAGGCGGCCGCCGGGCATGGCCACCGACAGGAAGCCGTCGGGCAGCTCGACCCAATCGGTCTCGGCGTTGAGAAAGGCCAGCCAGGTCGGCTGCTTCTCCTCGATGATCGCGATCTCGACGCGGTCGACCATCGGCAGCCGCCGGCCCTTCAGCCGGGCGAGCAGCGCCTGACCCTCGGCGTCGGCAGCGGCCGGCTCGGCGGCGTAGCGCACGTCGCGGTAGCGGGGGTTGCGCACGAGCACGATGCGCGACGCGCGTGTCCACTCGGCCAGCATGAAGGGACCGGTCCCGACCGGTGTCTGCATCGACAGTTCGCCGACGCGCTCGATGACCTCGCGCGCGACGGCGCCCATCGAGGCTTCGGCCAGCAGCTGCGGGAAGCGCGGCCGGCCCGCGTCGAGCCGGAAGCGCAGCGTGTAGCGGTCCACGAGCTGCAGGCCCTCGAGCGGGCGGTCGTAGTCGAAGGGCTTGCGCTGCTCGACGGCTTCCCGTCGCAGCGCCGCCAGGCCGCTGATGCCGGCCTGCTCGAGCGAACTCCAGTTCGGGCTCTTCGTCGCCGGGTCGGCCAGGCGCTTCAGGCTGTAGGCATAGTCGGCGGCGACGAGCTCGCGCGGGCGGCCGGCGAAGGCCGGGTCGTCGGTGAAGAAGATGCCCGGGCGCACGCGCACGGTCCACGTGCGGAAGTCGGCCGACGGCTCGGGCATGGCGGCGGCGGTGTTCGGCCGCAGTTGCACCGGGCGGGCCAGCGGGTCGTACTGCAGCAGGGTCTCGAAGATGTGCGACGTGACGCGCAGCGAGCGCACGTCGCCGATGCGGGCGGGGTCGAAGCCGGTCTCGCTCTCGCTGGCCAGGCGCAGGACCTTCGGCGCCACCGGCGATGGTGCCGGTGCCCCAGCCGTCCCAGCGGCGGGCGCCGCCTCCGCTGCCAGCGTGACGAGCACGGCGAGCACGGCGAGCACGGCAGCAGCCTGCGCCAGGCCCCGCGCCAGGGTGCGCCGCAAGGCGCGGCGCGAGGCCGGCGTGGCGGGTGTCCGCGGCGGTGACAGGCCGCGCCCCGCATGCGGGGGCGCGGCGGGGGCGGGGCCGCGGGTCGGCGGGGCACCGATGCTCATGGGCGCATTGGAACCGAAGCGTGCGGCACCGTCATCGGGGCGGCTGCCGGGGCCCCGACGGAGCGCGGCCGGACAGTCGGCCGTGGGGGATCGATCCGAGGTGTCCGGCAGCAAAGGGCGTGGCTGCCTAGAATCCGGGCGCCATGAATGCCCCCACAGTCCGTGAGCGGATGCTGCGCGTGCGCGAAGAGGCCATCGTCGACGCGGTCAACCACCTTCTGGTGGACAAGGGCTACGACCTGATGACCGTCGACGAGGTTGCCGCCGCGGTGGGCATTGCCAAGGCCAGCCTGTACAAGCACTTCCCGTCCAAGGAGGCGTTGGCGGCGGCCGCCATGGTGCGCACGCTGCAGCGTGCGCAGGCCTTCCTCGCGCAGCTTGCCCTCCAGGACCTTGGCGCGGCCGCGCGGCTGAAGGCGGTCGTGCGCTGGATCATGCAGATGCAGTACGACGGCGCGATGCCGTCCCTGCCCTCGGAGAACTCGACGCTGCGCTCGGTGTTGACCGGGGACAGGGCCTACGTGCAGCTCCTGATGGAGGTCTCCGAGGTGCTCGGCGGCTGGATCGAGCAGGCGCAGCGCGATGGTGACATCGACCGCCGGTTGCCGCCCGACGTCGTGCTGTTCACCTTGTACGCCCGCGCCTGCGACCCGGTGCTGCCGATCCTGAAGGCCGGCGGGCAGTACGAGCGCGAGCAGGTCTTCGAGTGGTTGCTCGGCACCTGTTTCGACGGCCTGGCCGGCCCGCGCCAAGGCTGAGGCTGCGCAATCCCGCCACGACAATGTGGTCTTCGCAGTAGACTGACTTGAACACGATGTGAACTGATCGGTATAGTACCGATCCATGAAAGTCACGTCGTTGCCTGACCGGACTCCGGTCTCCCCTCCGGTCGGCCGTCGTCGGCGCGTCGCGGTCATCGGTGCCGGCATCACCGGCCTCGGGGCCGCCTACGAGCTCTCGAAGCGTCACGACCTGCGCGTGACCCTCTTCGAGAAGGCGCCGACCTTCGGTGGCCACGCGCACACGGTGGACCTGACCCTGCCGGGCCCTGACGGACGTCCGGTCACCCACGGGGTCGACACCGGCTTCCTCGTCTTCAACGAGCGCACCTACCCCCGGCTGATCCGCCTGTTCGGCGAATTGCGCGTTCGCGTCGCGCGCTCGGACATGTCCTTCTCCGTGCAGGCGCCGGCGGGCCTGGACGGACAGTCCCGGCGGCTGGAGTGGAACGGCAGCAGCCTGGACACGGTCTTCGCCCAGCGTCGCAACCTGCTGTCCCCGTCCTTCCTGTGGATGTTGCGCGAGGTGCTGCGCTTCAACCGCCTGGCCACGGCGCTGGCCCTGTCCGGCGAGGCCGACGCCCTGGCCGAGCCGCTGGGGGACTTCCTCGAGCGGCATCGTTTCGGCCGCGGCTTTCGCGAGGGGTACCTGCTGCCGATGATCGGCTGCATCTGGTCCTGCCCGCTGGAGCAGATGTTGCGCTTCCCGGTGGCCACCCTGATCCGCTTCTGCCACAACCATGGCTTGTTGCAGGTGGAGAACCGCCCGCCGTGGTTCACGGTGCACGGGGGCTCGCGGCACTACGTGCGGGCCATCGTCGAGCGCCTCGAGGACGCACGGGCCGCGACGCCGGTGCTCGGGGTCGAGCGCCGGGACGACGGCGTCAAGCTGCGCACGGCGGCCGGCGCCGAGACCTTCGACGCGGTGATCTTCGCCTGCCACGCACCGCAGGCCCTCGCCCTGCTCGGCGCGGCGGCCTCGGCCGATGAGCGCGCGGTGCTCGGCGCCCTGCGCACGCAGAAGAACACGGCCGTGCTGCACACCGATGCGAGCCTGATGCCGCGCGAGCGCAAGGCCTGGGCGGCCTGGAACTTCGAACGTGCCGAGCCGCGGCTCGCCGCGTCGGCCGACCGCACGCAGGTCTGCCTGCACTACTGGATCAACCAGCTGCAGCCCTTGCCCTTCGCGCAGCCCGTGGTCGTGTCGCTGAACCCGCTGCGCGAGCCGGACCCGGCGCTCGTGCACGGCCGCTTCGACTGGGAGCACCCGGTGTTCGATGCCGCGGCGATCGCCGCGCAACGCTTGCTGCACGCCCTGCAGGGCCGCGAGCGGACCTGGTTCTGCGGCGCCTGGTGCGGCTACGGTTTCCACGAGGACGGCCTGTCGGCCGGGCTGGCCGCGGCGCGCGGCGTGATCGAGCATCTCGAGGCGCGGGCCGCCGTCGGCCAGGCTGCCGCAGGCGGCGCCGACACGACCCTGGAGAGGCACGCGGCATGACGGACGTGGCGGCTGCCGGCGCCACCGTGGCGTCCCCGGCACGTCCGATGGTCGCGCATGGCTCGGTGCACCACGCGCGCCTGCGCCCGGCCGAGCACGCCTTCCGCTACCCGACGCTCTTCGTGATGCTGCCGATGCGGGCGCTGCGCCGCGAGCCCTGCGCCGCGCTGAACCGGGACCGGCGTGCGCTGTTCCGCTTCGACGACCGCGACCACGGGGACGGCGGCGCGGATGCCCTGGCCTGGATCGAAGGCCTGCTGGAGCGGGAGGGCATCGACGGCGTCGACGGCGAGATCTGGCTGCAGACCTATCCCCGGGTGGCGGGTTATGCCTTCAAGCCGGTCAGCTTCTGGTACTGCCACCGTGCCGACGGCTCGCTGCGTGCGGTCGTCGCCGAGGTCAACAACACCTTCGGCGAGCGCCACTGCTACCTGCTGGCCGGGGCCGACGTCGCCTTCGGCGCGACCCTCTCGGCGGACAAGGTCTTCCACGTCTCCCCGTTCTGCCGCGTCCAGGGCGGCTACCGCTTCCGGTTCGCGCGCACGGCCGACCGTGTCGTCGCGCGGGTCGAGCATGTCGACGCCGACGGCCCCCTGATCGTCACGAGCGTCAGCGGCCGGCTCGAAGTGCTGGACGCCGCCGCCGTGCGCCGCGCCCTCCGCTCGGCGCCGCTGCTGACTTACGGCGTCATGGCCCGCATCCACTGGCAGGCGCTCGCGCTGTGGCGCAAGCGCGTGCCGTTCTTCCGAAAGCCCGCCGCGCCAGCGGCCCTGGTGACCCGATGAACGCCCCGTCCGCCTCCACCACCGCCTCCCGCCGCAGCACCACCGTCACCCCGCCCGGACGCGCGCAGCGCAGCCTGCTCGCGATGCTCGGTCGACTGAGTCACGGCACGCTGGATCTGCAGACGCCGTCGGGCCTGCTCCACCACTTCACCGGTCGCGAGGATCCGGCCTCGGTGCGCGCGGCGCTCGCCGTGCACGACGAGTCGGTCTTCGCCCGCGTGCTGCAGCATGGCGACATCGGCCTGGCCGAGACCTTCTTCGAAGGCGCGTGGACGACGCCCGACCTGCCGGCGCTCCTGCGGCTGGGCCTGCTGAACCGGGAGAGCCTGGAACGGGCGATCTACGGCAGCCGCCTCGCATCGATCGTCTACCGTGCGCTGCACCTGCTGCGGCGCAACACCCGTGCCGGCAGCCGGCGCAACATCCACGCGCACTACGACCTCGGCAACAGCTTCTACCGGTTGTGGCTCGACCCGTCGATGAACTACTCGAGTGCCTGGTACGCCGGCGACCGGTCGAGCTCGCTGCAGCAGGCGCAACAAGCCAAGATGGGGCGCGCGCTGGCCGAGGCCGGCGTCACCGAAGGCAGCCGCGTGCTCGAGATCGGCTGCGGCTGGGGCGCGGTGGCCGAACTCGCCGCCTCCCGGGGTGCCCACCTGACCGGCGTGACGCTCTCGGTCGAGCAGTTGGACTACGCGCGTCAGCGCCTGGCCGCCGCCGGCCTCGCGTCGCGTGCCGACCTGCGCCTGCAGGACTATCGCGACCTGCCCGCCGCCGGTGACGCGCCCTTCGATGCCATCGTCTCCATCGAGATGTTCGAGGCGGTCGGCCGCGAGTACTGGGCGAGCTACTTCGAGACCGTCAAGCGCTGCCTCGCGCCCGAGGGCCGGGCGTGCATCCAGACGATCACCGTGCGCGACGACCTCTTCGAGCGCTACGTCCGCGGCACCGACTTCATCCAGCAGTACGTCTTTCCGGGCGGGTTGCTGCCGTCGCCGGCGGTGTTCCGCGCCGAGGCGGCACGCGCCGGGCTGGCCATCGAGCGCGAGCTCGCCTTCGGTCCCGACTACGCGCACACGCTGCGCCTGTGGCGCCACGCCTTCCTGCAGCAGTTGCCGCAGGTTCGCGCCCTCGGCTTCGACACGCGCTTCGTGCGCCTGTGGGAGTTCTACCTCGCGTACTGCGAGGCCGCCTTCGACGCCGGCAGTACCGATGTCGTGCAATTCACGCTGCGCCATGCGCACCGTTGACCGGACTGCCGAGAGCCCTCGGGTGGCCTCCGGCGCGCCCCTGGCGGCGCGCGGCCGAAGCGGCCCCGCGACGCGCCGCGCGGCCTTGGCGGCGTTCGGCGGGCTCGTGCTGGGGGCCGCGCTGCCGGCCGTGCAAGCCCAGCCGGCAGCCGCCGTCAGCCTCCCGCTCGAGGTGCGCTCGCATCTGGGGCCGCAGGCGCGGCTGCGCGGCAGCGCGCGGCTGCGTTGGCTCGGGCTGTCGATCTACGACGCGCGGCTGTGGGTGGGGCCGGTCTTCGAGCCGCAGCGCTACGAGGCGGCCCCGCTGGCGCTGGAGCTGATCTATGCGCGAGCGTTGAAGGGGCCGCTGATCGCCGAGCGATCGATCGACGAGATGCGCCGCGCGGGTCCGCTGGCCGAGGACGAGGCGCGCCGCTGGCTGTCGTTCATGAAGGAAGTTTTCCCCGACGTCGTCGAGGGCGACCGCATCACGGGTGCCTGGGACCCGTCCGATGCCCGATCGGCCTTCCACGTCAACGGCGGGGCTCCGCGCACGCTGCGCGACCCGGCCTTCGGTCCCCGCTTCTTCGGCATCTGGCTGTCCCCGCATTCGTCGCAGCCGGCGATGCGCCAGCAACTGCTCGGCCTGGGCGCATGAGGCCGCATCCCGCCCTGACGGCGCACCTGCGCCCGGCGGCCCCCGGCGCGGGCGGGCGGGCGCGCGCATGAGCCCCGGCGCGGGCGTCGTCACGGCGGGTACTGCCGTCGTCCACCGCGCGGCCGGTGGCCGCGCCGGCCATCGGCGCCCGACCCGCGTGGACGTGCTGCGCTATGGCGGGCTGGGCCTGCCGCTGGCTTTCGTCGCCCTGCCGCTGGTGGTGCAGTGGCCCGCCTACGCGGCGGCCCAGTGGGGCCTGCCGCTGGCCGTGCTGGGTACGCTGCTGCTCGCGGTGCGCGTCGCCGACGCGCTGGTCGATCCGTGGATCGGCCGGCGCGCCGACGGCTGGTTCTCGCGCTCGGCGTCCGCGCCGTGGCGCGCGCTCGCCGGCGCGGCCGTGCTCCTGCTGGCGGGCTTCGTCGCGCTGTTCTTCGCGCCTGCCGGTGTTCGCGACGCCGGCCCGGGCCATGCCGCGCTGCTGGCGTGGTCGGCCGCGGCGATGGTGATGACCTACCTGGGTTACAGCATCGCGCAGGTCGTTCACCAGGCCTGGGCCGCGCGACTGGGCGGCGACGAAGTCGAGCGGTCACGCTGGGTCGGCGCCCGCGAGGCCTTCTCGCTGGTCGGCGTGCTGGCGGCCAGTGTGCTCCCCACCCTGGCGGGCTGGCCGGCCACGGCCGTCGCACTCGGCCTGCTTCTCGCTGCCGGACTGTGGGCGCTGGCGGGTCTGCGGACCTCGTCGCTGGCGGACGGCCCGCCGGCCGAGCGCTCGGGGCCGGATCCGGCGCCCGTTCCGCTGCCGCCAGCCACCGGATCGCCGCCGGGACCGGCCGCATCGGCCGCGCGGGCCGAGACAGGACCGTCCGGCACGGCGCATCGCTGCGAATCACCCTGGTCGGCACGTCCGTTCCGCTCCCTCCTGGCCGTCTACACCCTGAACGGCCTCGCCGCATCGATCCCGGCGAGCCTGGTGCTCTTCTTCGTCCGCGACCGCGTGCAGGCGCCCGCGGTGTTCGAGGCGCTGTTCCTCGCCGCCTACTTCGGCGCAGCGGCGCTGGCCGTGCCCCTGTGGGTGCGCGCCGTGGCCCGCCTGGGGCTCGTGCGCAGCTGGGCCCTGGGCATGGCCGCGTCGATCGCCGCCTTCGTCGGCGCCGTCACCGTCGGGCCCGGCGAGACGACGACCTTCGTGCTGATCTGCATCGCCAGCGGCTTCGCGCTCGGCGCGGACCTCGTCGCGCCCCCGGCGCTGCTGGCCGGCGTGATCCAGGGCGCCGGCGTGCACGGGCGCTCCGAGGGCCGCTGGTTCGGCTGGTGGAGCATGGCCACCAAGCTGACGCTGGCGCTGGCCGCGGGCGTGGCCCTGCCGCTGGTCGAGGCGCTCGGCTACCAGACGGGCTCGCGCGAGCCGCAGGCCCTGCAGGCGCTGGCCGTCGTCTACGCCGTCGTGCCCTGCGCCATCAAGGCGCTCGCACTGGCGCTGCTGTGGCGCTTCCGGCTGGACTGGAACACCGCCGCGGCGGCCGAGGCCCCGGCTGCCGGCGCCGCCATGCCCCCTTCCCCGAGGACTTCCCGATGACCCCGCAGCGACGACATCTCCTGCTGGCCGGCGCCGCCGGCGCCCTGACGCTGGCCGCCGGCTGCTCGTCGGCACCCACCGTCGCCGACTACGTCCGCGAGAAGCCGGCGCTGGACCTGCGCACCTACTTCAACGGCACGGTGCGTGCCCACGGCATGTTCAGCGACCGGTCGGGCAAGGTCCTGCGCCGGTTCGTCGTGACCATGGACTGCCGCTGGAGCGGCGACGAGGGCGTCCTCGACGAGACCTTCGTCTACGCCGACGGCTCGCGCGAGCGGCGCGTCTGGCGCCTGAAGCACCTGGGCAACGGGCGCTACAGCGGGCGTGCCGACGATGTCGTCGGCGAGGCGCAGGGCGCGGTGGCCGGCAACGCCTTCCAGTGGCGCTACACGCTGCGGCTGCCGGTCGACGGCCGCGTCTGGGAGGTCGATTTCGACGACTGGATGTTCCTGATCGACGAGCGCGTGATGCTCAACCGGGCGACGATGAGCAAGTTCGGCATCCGGCTCGGTGAAGTGCAGCTCGTCTTCACCAAGTGAGGCCCGCACCATGCCGCTGAATCCCCGCATCGACGACTGGCACGGCCGTGTCGTCTGGATCGTCGGCGCCTCGTCGGGCATCGGCCGCGCGACGGCGTCGCGGCTGCACGCGCGCGGCGCGGTCGTCGCGGTCTCGGCGCGCAGCGACGCGGCCCTCGCGCGCTTCGTCCAGGAGCACCCGGGCGCGATCGCGCTGCCGGTGGACGTCACCGACGCGGCCAGCGTCGCCGATGCCGCGCGCCGCCTGCGCGCGCAGGCAGGCCGTCTCGACCTGGTCTTCGCCTGCGCGGGCCACTACAAGGCACAACGCGCGACGCAGTTCGACCTCGCCGAGATGCGCCGCCACCAGGAGGTCAACTACATCGGCGTCCTGAACGTGCTCGACGCGACACTGCCCCAGCTGCTGGCCGCGCGGCAGGGGCATGTCAGCCTGATGGGCAGCGTGGCCGGCTACCGCGGCCTGCCGCAGGCCCTGGCCTACGGCCCGACGAAGGCCGCGCTGAACAACCTCGCCGAGGTGCTGTACCTGGACCTGCACGACCAGGGCCTGGGTGTCTCGATCGTCAACCCCGGCTTCGTCGAGACCCCGCTGACCGCGCAGAACCGCTTCCACATGCCTGCGCTGATCACGCCCGAGGCCGCGGCCGAGGAGATCGTCACCGGCTGGGAGACCGGGCGTTTCGAGATCCACTTCCCGCGACGCTTCACGATGGGCCTGAAGACGCTGCAGACGGCGTGGCACGGCCTGTACTTCGCGACCGTGCGTCGCGCGACCGGGCTGTGACGCACGCCGCATCGGCCGGTGCCGACGCTCGCCTGCAGCGTTTCCTGCGGGCCTTCGAGACGCTGGACCGCGCGGCCGTCTCCCGGCTGGGCGAGATCTACGCGGCCGACGCGCGCTTCCGCGACCCCTTCAACGACGTGCGCGGCCTCGTGGCGATCGAGGCCATCTTCGCCGACATGTTCGAGCGCACGCGCTCGCCCCGATTCATCATCACCGGCAGCGTGCAGCAAGGCGACGACGCCTTCGTGACCTGGGACTTCCGCTTCGGCATCGGCCGGCGCGCCCTGCTCGTGCAGGGCTGCTCGCAGCTGCACTTCGACGCGCACGGGCTCGTCGACGACCATCGCGACTACTGGGATGTCGCCGGCGAGCTGTACGAGAAGTTCCCGCTGCTCGGCGGCCTGATGCGGGCGCTGCGCCGGCGCCTAGCGGCCCACGCCCGCTGAGCCGGCCGGGCCCGCCGAGCCGACGAGCTCGATGCGGCGTTGCAGCGCCTGCGCCGCCCCGCTGTCGCCCGCCGCCTCGGCGCGGCGCAGCTGGACCGTCAGCCAGGCCAGGAGCGGACGCCGCCAGCCCTGAGCCGACGCGGTGTCGACGGCCTCTGCGATCAGCCCGGGGGGTGCGACGCCGTCGCGCAGCGCGAGCGCCGCGGCCACCAGCCGCGACAGCGGATCGGCGATCGCGCGCACCGCGGCCTCGCGCCGCGCGGCATCGTCGCCGGCAGCCGCGGCCGCCTGCTGGGTCACGGGCAGCTGCCCGATGCGCGCCGCCGCCAGCGGTGCTCGCAGCAGGTCCGCATAGGCAGCCGCTGCCTCGCCGGCGTCGGCGCGCAGCGGCTCGAAGGCCGGGCAAGCCGGACGCCCGCTGGCCGCGGTGTGGAGCAGCTCGAGACTGGCCACTTGCGTCGCGCAGCGCGTCAGTTCGGCGATCGCGACGCGGTCGGCCCGTCCGGTGCGCGCCAGCTCGCGCCGGGCGCGCTCGAACTCGACGGCCGCGATGCGCGCGTCACCGGCCAGATAGGCCTGCGTCGCGCGCTGCAGCGAGGCCTGCGCCTCGAGCTGCCAGTCGGGCACCGGCGGCCCCGAGCTGCAGCCGGCGGCGGCTGCCGCGATCGCCACGACCAGCAGGCAAGCCCGCAGCCGGCCGGTGTTTCCCGGGAACGCCCCGCTGCCGGAACCTGTCATGGCAACTTCAGCTCCGCGTCACGCTTGAACGGCCACTTGCGGCCGAGCTCGCCGATCAGGCCGTCGACCTTGCGCAGGCTGGCCTCCACCTCGGCGCGCATCACGTCCAGGTCGGTCGTCGCGACGCGCACGTTGCGCGCCGTGGCCTGCGCCTCCTGCAGCAGCGCGTCGACGCGCTGCAGGCTGCCGCGCGCCTCGGCCAGCAGCCCCTGCAGCTGCTGCACGCTCAGCCTGGCGTCCTGCGCGAGGCCCTGCGGCCCGAACAACTGCGTGCCGGCCTGCTCGACCACGCCGTCCGTGCGCACGACCAGCGCATCGAGCCGTGCCAGCAGCTGGTTGGTGCGGTCCAGCGTCCTGAGCACGCGCTGCGCATCGGCCGGGTTGCCCATCAGCACGCCGAGCGCGCCGCCCGGGCCGTCGAGCTTGCCGGCGATCGACCGCGTGTGGGCCAGCGTGGCAGCCAGCGCCGAGTCGTCGGCGGTCAGCGCGCTCAGGTTGGCGACGAGGTCGCGGACCTGGCCGAGCAGGCGCGGGATCTCGGCGAGCGCGTCACCCTGCAGCACGCGGCGCTCGGCGGCGGGCGGCAGCGGGGGATCGGACAGCACGCCGCTGTACGCGCGCAGGCTGGTGTTGCCGAGCAGTCCGCGGGTCAGCGTGAAGACACTCGATTCGCGCAGCCAGTGGGCATCCTTGCGCGGCACGTCGACGACGATGCGCGCCTGGCCGCTCGGTGTCAGCTCGATGCGGCGCACGCGCCCGACCGGAAAGCCCGAGAAGACCAGGTCCATGCCGACCGTGACACCTTCGGAATCGTCGGTGATCAGGTACAGGCGCTGCGTCGGCTCGAACGCGCCGCGCGCATACAGCAGGTACACGGCTGCGCCGAGCACCAGCGCCAGCAGGGTGAGCAGCAGCAGCCCCGCGCGCCTCTCCAGCCCCTCGGGCCTCGGAGGCAGCGGCGGCCGTGAAGGGCCCGCGGAAGGGTGTGCCTCGCGCGCGCCGGTGGTGCCGGCAGGGGCAGGTGTTTCGGGGGTGGCCATGGCGACGGGGTTCGCGTGGATCCTAGTAGTAGTTGCCCACCAGCGACGCCAGCTCGATCAGCAGGATCGCGAAGAACATGCGCACCAGCGCCTGCAGTTCGAAGACCGCCCGTGCCGTGCCCAGCCGCGGGTGGCGGCTGTCGTGCAGGGCGGTGCCGATCGGGATCAGCGAGACGGCGGCGGCCATCGCCAGCGTCTTCATCACGAAGATCAGGGTCACCGCGGGCTCGAAGACCCGCCCGACCAGCCGCGTGTAGCGCTCGAGCCCCCAGGGCGAGAAGCCGTGGACGAGCAGGTAGGCCAGCACCAGGCAGATCACGCTGCTGATCGCCGCCAGCATCAGCACCGCGAAGAGGCTGCCGACGGCGCGCGGGACGATCTCCTCGCGCAGCACGTCCACCCCGTCCTCGCGCAGCGCGGCCAGGGCGTCGGTGCCGCGCAACTCGGCGAGCTCGACGGCCAGCGGCAGGCTCACCCGCAACGCGACGAACAGCGCCGCGGTCAGCGGGATCAGCTCGAGCACCAGCACGCGCACGACCATCTCCAGCGCGTACTGCGACAGGCCGTAGCTCTGCGCGGTGACCAGCACGATGCGCATGATCACCACGCTGAGCACCGTCGAGATCAGCGCGAAGCCGAGCAGCACCGGCGCGCTGCCGAGCCAGACCTGGCGGGCGATCGCGCCGCGCCATGGCGGCTGCCAGGACGACGGCGAGAGGGCGAGCACGACGATCACGGCCCCGAGGTGCACGATGCGCCACCAGGCCCGCAGCGCCTGCCACAGCGGGCGTGCGAAGCCGGGCATCCGCCCGGGGGCGTGGCGCGGAGGACCCTGCGCGGCCGGTTGCATGCGCCGATGATAGGACGCCGCGCTGTGCGGCTCAGGGCTCGCCACCGGCGCGGGCCCAGGGCGGCGCCACCTGGCCGCGCACGATCGCGTCGACCAGCGCGTCGAGCGCAGGGCGTGCGCGGCTCGCGTGCTCGTGGTTGAGCATCAGCACGACGACCCACGGCCTGTGCCGGTCGTCGGGCACGACGCCGGCCAGCGCGACGACGTTGCGCAGCGTGCCGGTCTTCAGCCGCGCCCAGGCCGAGGCGGGGCTGGTCCTCAGGCGGTTGCGCATCGTGCCGTCGACGCCGACCGTGGGCAGGCTCATCAGCAGGTCCGCCGCGTTCGGGCCGTTCATCGCATGCTGCAGCATCGCGGCCAGCTGGCGCGGCGTCAGGCGCTCGCTGCGGCTCAGGCCCGAACCGTTGTCCAGCACCATGCCCTCGGTGCGGATGCCGCGCTGTTCGAACCACCGGCGCACCTCCTGCCCGGCGGCCTCGGCGGTGGTCAAGCCGGGTGTCCCGGCTGCCGCGGCCGCCGCCCCGAGCTGCAGGTACAGCAGCCGGCTCAGCGGGTTGTCGGACTGCTTGTTCAGCGGCCGCAGCCACTCGCCCCAGGGTCGCGCGAGCCGCTGGGCCAGCAGCCGCGCACCGCCGGGTGCGACGCCTTCGCGCACGCGACCGCGCAGGGATCCGCCGAGGCGGCTCCACAGCGTGCGCAACGTCGCGTCGGCCAGCCGGTCGCGATCGAGCAACTGCAGCTCGGTGCGCACGGTGCAGTGGCGCGGGAAGCTGCCACGCAGCTCGACGACCGTGGTCACGAAGCCGCCGGCCGAGACCTCCCCGGGCGGTGGCGGCGGGGACTCGACCACCTGCGCGGGCTGCCATCCGGCACTCCAGCGGTTGCAGGGGGTATCGACCAGCGCGAACGCGGCCCGCAACTCGACGCCGTCCAGCCGCGGGACGCTGCGCGCCGACACGGTGTCGGCGTCCGAGCGGATCTCCAGCGCCATCAGGCTCCCCGCGAGGTTCAGCGCATCGGGGATCACGTTGTACGGCCACTCGGGCCACTCGTCGAAGGGCGGCAGGCCGCGGTCGGTGCGCGCCGGCGTGAACAGGCTGCGGTCGAGCACGATGTCGCCGGCGATCTCGCGCACGCCCGACTCGCGCAGTTCGACGAACAGCTGCCACAGCTGCGGCCAGCCGAGTTCGGGGTCGGCCCCGCCGCGCAGCACGAGGTCGCCGCGCAGCACGTCGCCGTCGAGCGGCGCGGAGCCGAGCAACTCGGTGCGGCCGCGCAGGTTCGGCCCGAGCCGCTCGAGGGCGACGACGCTGGTCACCAGCTTCATCGTCGAGCCCGGCTGCATCGGGCGGTCGGCGTCGAACTCCCAGCGCCGCAGCCCGCCGGCCAGCGGCGCCGCGAAGCCGGCCAGCGCGTCCGGCGGCACGCCGGCGTGGGCCAGCGCGTCCTGCACCGCCTGCGGCAGCGGATCGCGCCGCGCCTGGGCCGCGCCGAGCGGGCAGGCGAGGGCGAGCAGGCACAGCCAGAGCCGCAGGGTGCGCATCGGGTGATTGTGGCGTGCACGGGAAGGCCGAGAATCGCGGCCCATGGGTCCTGACTTGCTCGAACGCCGCTGCGCTGCCGCCCGCGCCGGCGACTCCCTCGGCGCGCCCGCGCGGCGCGCCTCCCCGCCGGGCGCCCTGCTGCGCATCGCCGGCCTCGCGGTGCTGGCGCTGGCGGCGGGGTGCACGACCGTGCCTCCCGGTTCCCCGGTGATCGACACCAGCATCCGCTCGACCAGCCAGGACAGCCGGGTCCAGTTCCTGGTGATCCACTACACGCAGGCCAACCTCGATCTGTCGATGAAGATCCTCGCGCGCGGCGGGCTGTCGGTGCACTACCTGCTGACCGACGAGACGCCGCCGCGCATCTACCGGCTCGTCGACGAGGACCGCCGGGCCTACCACGCCGGGCTCAGCTCCTGGCAGGGCCAGGGCCCGCTCAACGCGATGTCGATCGGCATCGAGATCGTTCATCCGGGGATCCTGCCGGGCCCCGACGGGGAGGTCTTCGTCCCGTACCGCGAGGACCAGATCGCCGCGCTGATCCCGCTGGTGCGCGACATCGTGCGCCGCCACGCGATCCGTCCCGACCGCGTCGTCGGCCACGGCGACATCGCGCCGCAGCGCAAGGTCGATCCCGGGCCCTTGTTCCCGTGGAAGCGGCTGGCCGACGAAGGGCTGGTGCGCTGGCCGGACGCGCAGCGCGTCGCGCAGCACCTGCCGGTCTTCGAGCAGCAGCTGCCGGATGTCGCCTGGTTCCAGGCGGCGCTGGCCACGCACGGCTACGAGGTGCCGCGCAGCGGCGTCCTCGACGAGGCGACGCGGCGGGTCGTCGCAGCCTTCCAGATGCGCTACCGCCCGGCGCGCCACGACGGGCAGCCCGATGCCGAGACGGCCGCGCTGCTGCAGGCGATGGCGCCGGAGGCGGCGCGCTGAGCCGCAACGCGATGGACCGGCCGGATGCCACCCCGGCCGCGGGCGTGCGGCGCCGCGCCGTGCTCGGGGCTGCGGCGGCCGGTACCGTGCTGGCCGGCAGCCTCGGCGGCTGCGCAGGCTGGCCCGAGGCCGTGGAGCTGCCGCCGGGCGAGATGCCGCCGGCCGCGCCGCGCGAATGGCGCGCGGCCTGGGTGGCCTCCGTGGCCCACATCGACTGGCCGCCGCGGCCGGGCCTCGATGCCGCAGCCCAGCAGCAGGCGGCGCGCGAGCTGATCGAACGCGCGCAGGCGATCGGGCTGAATGCGCTGATCCTGCAGGTGCGCCCGGCCGGCGACGCGTTGTACCCGTCGGCGCTCGAGCCCTGGAGCGAATACCTCACGGGCGAGCAGGGGCGCCCGCCCGATCCGCCGTGGGATCCGCTAGCCTTTTGGGCGGCCGAGGCTGCCGCGCGGGGCATCGAGCTGCACGCCTGGCTCAACCCGTACCGAGCGCGCCACCCCTCGGCGCGCTCGGCGCTCGCCGCGCCGCACCTGGGTGTCACCGACCCGGCAGCGGTCAAGGCCTATGGCGAGTGGCTGTGGATGGACCCGGCCGAGCCGGCCGCCGTGCAGCGCACGCTGGCCGTGGTGGCCGACATCGCGCGGCGCTACGCGATCGCCGGGCTGCACATCGACGACTACTTCTACCCCTACCCGGTTCGCCAGGGCGACGTCGAGCTGCCGTTCCCCGACGAGCCCGCCTGGCAGCGCGAGCTCGAGCGGGCGCAGCGTGCGGGCTCGCCGGTACCGACGCGGGCCGACTGGCGCCGCGCGCAGGTCGACGACCTGGTGCGCGCGCTCGCGCGCACCGTTCGCGAGGCCCGGCCTGGCATGGCGTTCGGCGTCAGCCCGTTCGGCATCGGGCGTCCCGACCGGCGTCCGCCCGGCATCACCGGCTTCAGCCAGTACGACAAGCTGTATGCCGACGTCGAACGCTGGCTCGCCGAGGGCTGGATGGACTATCTCGCGCCGCAGCTGTACTGGGCGCGCGCCAGCACGGGCCAGCGCTTCGAGGTGCTGCTGGACTACTGGCTCGCGCAGGCACCGCGCGGCATCCGCATGCGTCCGGGCCTGTACAGCAGCCGTGTCGGTGCCGAGGGCCCCCAGGCCTGGCCGGCGCAGGAGATCGTCGAGCAGATCGCCGTGCTGCGCAGCCGCCCCGGCGTCGACGGGCACGCGCACTTCAGCCTGTCGGCGCTCGCTCAGGACCGCGGCGGCCTGGCGGCGGCGCTGCGCGACGGTCCGTACGCACAGGCGGCGCTGGCGCCGCCCGCAGTGGGCGCCGCGGACGGTGCGCCACCCGCGCCGCCGCGGCTCGAGCGGCGCTGGTTCGGGGCACCTGGGCTGCGGGCCGCCGACGAGCGCGCCTTCGTCCATGCGGTGTGGCTGCGCGAGCAGGGGCGCTGGCGTTTCGCGGTGCTGCCCGCGGCGCAGTACCGGCTGCCGCTGCTGCCAGCCAGCGATGCCTGCGTCGTCAGTGCCGTCGACGCGCAGGGACGGGAAGGGGCGCGGCAGGCGTGGCGGCTGCGGTGAGCACCACCCTGCGCGTGCGCTGGTTGTCGCTGGATGTCTTCCGAGGCGCGGCGGTCGCGCTGATGATCCTGGTCAACAACCCGGGCAGCTGGCAGCACCTGTACCCCCCGCTGGCGCATGCCGCGTGGCACGGGTGGACGCTGACCGACCTGGTCTTCCCGTTCTTCCTGTTCGCGGTGGGCAACGCGCTGGCGTTGAGCGCCCCGACGGGTGGCGCGCCGTTCTGGCCGCGCTGGCTGCGCCGCACGCTGCTGGTGTTCACGATCGGACTGCTGCTCAATGCGGCCCCCTTCGTGCGCTGGAACGACGTCGGCGAACTCGTCTGGCGCGACTGGCAGACGCTGCGCCTGATGGGCGTGCTGCAGCGCATCGCGCTGGCCTGGGCGGCGGCGGCGCTGATCGTGCGGGTCTGGGGGGCGCGGGGCGCGGCCTGGGGCAGCGCCGCGCTGTTGCTGGGCTACTGGGCCGCCTGCGTGGCGCTCGGCCGGCCTGGCGACCCGTACAGCCTCGAGGGGTTCTTCGGCACCGCGCTGGACCGCCAGGTGCTCGGCGCGGCCCACCTCTACCGCGGCGAAGGGGTGCCCTTCGACCCCGAGGGCCTGGCGAGCACGCTGCCGGCGATCGCGCAGGTCCTGCTCGGCTACCTGGCCGGACGCTTCGTGGCGGCGCATCCGGCCGGCGACCGGCGAGTCGGCGCATGGCTGGTCGCAGCCGGGGCCTGCGCCCTTGCGCTGGCCGCGCTGTGGGCGATGGCGATGCCGGTCAACAAGAAGATCTGGACGTCGTCGTACGTGCTGCTGAGCACCGGCTGGGCCCTCGGCGTGCTCGCGCTCGTGACAGCCTGGGTCGAGCGACCGGGCCGTGGTGGTCCGGTCGCCCGGTTCTTCGAGGTCTACGGGCAGAACGCGCTGGCCGTCTTCGTGCTCAGCGGGCTGGTGCCGCGGCTGTGGAGCGTGTTGAAGGGGCCGCCGGCGCCAGGGCCGGCCGGCGCGGCGGAGGCCGTCGTCCCGATCGGGCCGGCTGCCGCCGGGCTGGTCGCCGATCCGCGGGCGCTGTCGCTGGCGGTCGCCCTGCTGCACGTGGCGGCCTACGCGCTGCTCGCGTGGTGGCTCGCGCACCGGCGCATCCTGATCCGCTTGTGAGGCGCGCCAGGATTGCGGCCGGGCATAATCCGCAGCCTGTCATTCCGGAGAACCCAGTTGGACCCCAGTCACCCTCGGTGACCGTCCGCTCCGTCCGTGCAGTCCCTGGTCGTGCGCGCAGCGTGTTCCGGCCAGGGCCCGAGCGTCCGCCCCCGGCGGGACCCGCTCGGCAGCGTCCCCCGGCACCGAGGCGGTGTCGTGAGCGTGCGGGGTGAGGCGGTCTCGATGCCCCGCAGCAGCCGGCGTGTCGCGCGCCTCGTGCGCGATGTCCCGGCGGCCGCCGACCCACCCGCCGCGCCGGCGCCCCCCGGGCGCGCCGGCGCAATGCCCGGAGCCTGCCGATGCTCAATGTCTTCTCGCTGGCCAGCGGCCGGCTCGTCCAGGAGGAGATCGATTCCGCCGCCGTGCTCTCGGGCCTGCGGCCGGTGTGGGTCGACCTCGAGGCGCCGACACCTCAGGAGAAGGGCTGGATCGCGTCGCGCTTCGGCCTGGAGATCCCCGACGACATCGTCGACGAGGACCTCGAGGAATCGGCGCGCTTCTACGAGGAGGACAACGGCGAACTGCACATCCGCTCGGACTTCCTGATCGAAGGCGACGAAGGCCCGGACGGCAAGCCCGCGCGCAACGTGCGCGTCGCGTTCATCCTGCGCGACGGCGTGCTCTTCTCGGTGCACGCCGAGGACCTGCCCGTCTTCAGGCTGCTGCGCCTGCGCGCGCGCCGCATACCGGCCCTGATCGAGGACGCGAAGGACGTGCTGCTGAAGCTGTTCGACGCCGATGCCGAGTACTCCGCCGACGCGCTGGAGCGCATCTACGACAACCTCGAACGCGTCAGCGCCCGCGTGCTGCGCGAGGACGTCAACGACACGATCGCCGGCGAGGCGCTGGCGGCGATCGCGCGCGAGGAGGACCTGAACGGCCGCATCCGCCGCAACGTGATGGACACGCGCCGCGCTGTCAGCTTCCTGATGCGCAGCCGGCTGCTCAACGCCGAGCAGTTCGAGGAGTCGCGGCAGATCCTGCGCGACATCGACTCGCTCGATTCGCACACCGCCTTCCTCTTCGACAAGATCAACTTCCTGATGGACGCGACGGTCGGCTTCGTCAACCTGAACCAGAACAAGATCATCAAGATCTTCTCGGTGGCCAGTGTCGCGCTGCTGCCGCCGACGCTGATCGCCAGCATCTACGGGATGAACTTCCGCTTCATGCCGGAACTCGAGCAGCCGTGGGGCTACCCGATGGCGATCGGCTTGATGGTGCTGTCGGTCGTCACGCCGTTCGTCTACTTCCGGCGCAAGGGCTGGCTGCGCTGACGCGGGTGGGGGCCCGGCGTCGGCGCCTGCACGGGGCCCGCCGGGCGGCTGCCGGCATCACCGGCCTGCGACAGCCCCCGCGAGCCCGCGTTGCCCGGGTTCACACCCGGTTGCCGAAATCCACGCGGCCACCCGGCAGCCTTGCCAACTCCTCACGGCCCGGGCGGTCCCGGCGGTGGAACAGTGGGTGGATCCTCAACACCACTGCCCACGGGACGCCCCATGCCAGTCGAGACCGATCGCTTCCACCGCCCCGTACGGGCTTTCCTGAGGTCCTCGATCGGCGCCTTCGCGCTGGTGCTCGCGGCTCCCGCCGCGTTGGCGCAGTTCCGCGCCGCGCCGCTGCCGGTGCGCGGCGACCTGCCCGCTGCCTCGCAGGCCGGGGACGAGCAGGCTTATCGGCGCGATGCGGCACGGCATGTCTACGAGCGCTACCCCGGGTTGATCCACAAGGGCAAGCTGCCGCCGATGATGTATGCGGTGATGATCACCGACACCGAGATCGACGCCACCGGGCAGGTGCAGTCGGTGCGGGTGGTGCGGCCGCCGGCCGCCGCCACCGAGGTGACACCCTGGGTCGTGGCACTGATCCGCAGCGCGAGTCCGTTCCCTCAGCCTGCGGCGATCGGCAGGCCGGCCGTCTACCGCGAGATCTGGCTGGTCGACAAGTCGGGACGCTTCCAGGTCGACACCCTGACCGAAGGCCAGCTCTGAGGCTCTGCCGCGGGCGGGACGCCCCTGTCCGGGCGTCCCGCCGACCGCGTAGAAAAACTGCCGCGCAGCGCCCCCGGGTCAACGAGGGAGGGAGGGAGGAGGAGGAGAACCACCCGGAGATTGAAGGCAGCTTGCGCCGCCGTCTGCGCGACAGTGTCAACCGATGACGCTCAGACGCCGGTCCGCTGCCCGAGTTCCGTGCGCGTACAAAACTTTGCACGCCGGCCGCCGGTGCCCCGCGGGCCACGGGGTCCGGGCTGGCGTCCTTTTGTCCCCGGGGCGTTGCGCCTGCCGCTCCGGTCCCTAGAATGCGCGCGCCATTCGTCTCAGGGGGTCGTCCGCCATGCTCTATCCGGAACTGTTCAGGCAGCTCGAATCGGTTCGCTGGAACATGGACACCGACATCCCCTGGGAGCGTTTCGACGCGTCGCGCCTGTCCGACGAGCAGGCGCAGACGATCAAGATGAACGCGATCACCGAGTGGGCCGCGCTGCCGGCCACCGAGATGTTCCTGCGCGACAACCGCGACGACAGCGACTTCTCCGCGTTCATGAGCGTCTGGTTCTTCGAGGAGCAGAAGCACTCGCTGGTGCTGATGGAGTACCTGCGCCGCTTCCGCCCGGAGCTTGCGCCGACCGAGGCCGAGCTGCACGAGGTGCGCTTCGAGTTCGACCCGGCGCCGGCGCTGGAGACGCTGATGCTGCACTTCTGCGGCGAGATCCGCCTGAACCACTGGTACCGGCGCGCGGCGGAATGGCACACCGAGCCGGTGATCCGGGCGATCTACGAGACGCTCGCGCGCGACGAGGCGCGCCACGGCGGCGCCTACCTGCGCTACATGAAGCGCGCGCTGACGCGTTTCGGCGACGAGGCCCGTGCGGCCTTTGCCAAGGTGGGCGTGCTGATGGCCAGCGCGCGACGCACCGCCCAGGCGCTGCATCCGACCAACCTGCACGTCAACCAGAAGCTCTACCCGCGCGACACGGTGCAGAGCCGGCTGCCCGACCCGGCCTGGCTCGAGCAGTGGCTGGATCGGCAGATCCAGTTCGACGCCGCCTGGGAGGGCAAGGTCGTCGAGCGCATCCTGCACAACATGAGCCTGCTGATGGAGCGCAGCTTCGCGAGCGTGCAGGAGCTGAACCGCTTTCGCAAGGAGATCGCCGCGAAGCTCGCTGCCGCGCCGGGCGCGCCGGGCGCGGCGGGCGCGGCAGCGGCCTGAGGCCAGGCCGGGCCCGCGGCAGGGGGTGTCCACGGCCGGGCCTTGCATGCCCGGCCGCTTCGCCAGGCACGTGACCGTCCGCAGGGGACGCTCACGTGTCCGGGCTCCTCCACGGCCGGGCCTTGCATGCCCGGCCGCTTCGCCAGGCACGTGACCGTCCGCAGGGGACGCTCACGTGTCCGGGCTCAGCCCTTCGGCGCGGCGGCCTTGGCGGCTTCCTGGTCGCGTTTGCGGTCGGCACTGACACGCTGCGCGCTCGGACGCTCGCCCACCAGCTTCAGGTAGGGCTTCAGCTCGATCCCGTGGGTCGCGAGCAGGTCCTCGCCGTAGATCGCGCGAGTCGCCATCGAGACCAGTGGCAGCGACACCCAGGCCGAGGCATCGGCCAGCGTGAAGGCCGGTCCGGCGACGTAGGGGTCGAACCGGGCGAGCCGCTTGAAGGCCGGGATGTGCCGGTCCAGGCGCTTGCGCACACTGGCCTTGACCTCGTCGGTGACCTTCCCGCCGAAGAAGGCCTCGGCATACAGCTCGCGCACCACGAGTTCCAGATGCAGCTCGACGAAAGCGATCAGCTCCCGCACCTTGGCCGCCTCGAAGGCGTCGGCCGGCATCAGGGCCGGCTGCGGGTAGGCGGACTCGAGCCAGTCACAGATCACCTGGCTCTCGCACAGCGGACCCTGCGGCGTGCGCACGAAGGGAACCTTGCCGAGCGGCGACGCGGCGTACACCGACTCGTCCTTGCGACCCATCGGCACGGTCTCCTCGGTGAACGGGACGCCCTTCTCGAGCAGCACCAGCTTGACCTTGTTGTAGTAGTTGGACAGGGTGAAGCCGCACAGGGTGATCATCGGGGTCTCCTCGAGGGGTGGGTTGGACAGCGGGCCGCCTCAGCGGCGGTTGACGAGCACGATGCCGGCGACGACCGTCGCCAGCCCGGTCAGCAGCGGCCAGGTCAGCGGGTCGGACAACAGGAGCACGCCGAACAGCAGCCCGGCCACGGGGGTCAGCAGCGTGAAGCTCGCCAGCCGCGTGGCCGGATAGTGACGGACGAGCCAGAACCAGGCGAGGTAGCTGGCGAAGGCGACGACGATGGTCTGGAACAGCAGCGACGCCGTCGTCAGGGCCGACAGCTGCCGCGGCAGCGACTGGCCGAGTGCCAGCGCGAGCGCCCCGATGACCCCTGCCGACACCGCGAGCTGGTAGACCAGGGTCTTCTCGGCCGCGGCGCGCGACAGCGCGCTGGCGCGGATGACCAGCGTGGTGGCCGCCCAGAGCACCGCGGCCGCCACGCCGAGGGCGTCACCGAGCCACTGGCGCTCGCCGGCACGGGGCGCGGTCAGGCCCTCGGCGAACGCGATCGCGACGCCGCCGAAAGCGACCAGCAGGCCGCTCCACTGGCGTGCCGACAGCCGCTCGCCGCGTGCGATGAACGGCATGCCCAGCGCGACGATGAACGGCGACAGGTACAGGAAGACCGTCATCCGGGAGGCGGTCGTGAACTGCAGGCCGGTGAAGATGCAGGCGAACTCGGCGGCGAACAGCAGGCCGGCCAGCAGGCCGCTGCGCAGCGTGCCGTCGCGGGCGAAGAGCGCGATGCCGCGCCAGCGCGCCCAGGCCATCACCAGCACCGTCGCGCCCAGCGAGCGAAGGGCCAGCTGGGTCAGCGGGGGTACCTCGGCCATCGCCACCTTGGCCGCGACCTGGTTCAACCCCCAGAGGGTGCAGCAGCCCAGGAGCACGGCCAGGGCCGTGCCGTCGAGGCTGTCGCGTCGCGGGTCGGTGGGGTTCATCGGGGGCTGGCGGTCCGTCGTCGCGCGTCGCGCGTCCGCGTGCGGCGCGCCGGCAGGGTCAGTCGCGGATTGTCGCGGCGGCGCGGCGCCGCGATGTCGCCCAGGCGACCGCGGCCGCGACGAGGCCGGCGGCCACGCCGCTGGCGTGCACCGCCACGGCGACCGGGAAGTCCCAGCCGGCCGTTGCCCGCAGGGGCGCGACCCAGGGCTGCTCGGCGAGCACCTTGACCAGCAGCCCGAGGAGCACGAGCACGCCGATCGTGCGTCGGCGGCCGTGGCCGCCGAGCAGGGTACCGGCTGCCACCGCGACGCCGGCGTGGAGCACGCCCGAGGCGCCCGCCGCATGCTGCACGGCCGGCACCAGCAGCAGCGCGCCGTGCGTCAGCGGCCAGGCGAGGGCCCAGGCCAGCGCATCGCGCCGGCCGCAGCCGGCGGCGTGGCCGAACGCGGCGACCACGCAGGCGCCGGCGAGGTTGGCGAGCAGGTGCTCCCGATCCAGATGCACCCAGGCGGCGGTGAACCAGCGCCAGGGCTCGAGCCAGGCCCGATCGGGCTGCCAGTCCAGCGTCCCGCGCGGCCAGCCGGCCGACACCCCGGCTGCGCCGGCCAGCATCCCAGCCGCGAGCACGGCCGCCACGATGACCCAGGCCGTCCCGCCGTGATCCGGCGTCGGCGTCCGATGGCTCAGCCGAAGACCTGCTGCCACACCGCGCGGATCGCGTCGCGCTGCACCGCATGCACCTCGGGGGTGAACTGCGTCGGCTGCTCGTCCAGGCGCGCGCGGTGCTGGGCACGCCGGAGTTCGCGATACGCGTCCGCCGCGGCACGCCCGGTGCCGGGCTGCAGCAGGCCGTCCGCTTCGGCGCGCTGCAGCAGGGCGATGTTGCCGACGTTGCCGATGAGGTCCGGATGCTCGCGCGCGTGCGCGAGCACGAGGTACTGGACGACGAACTCGGCGTCCATCATGCCGCCGGTGTCGTGCTTGACGTCGAAGCGTCCGGCGTGGGCGGGTTGCGCCCGGCGCACGCGCTCGCGCATCGTGCGGATCTCGTCGCGCAGCGCCTGCGCTTCCCGCGGCGCCCTCAGCACCTGCTCGCGCACGGCGTCGAAACGCGCGCCGATCGCCGGATCGCCGGCGCAGAAGCGGGCCCGCGTCAGCGCCTGGTGCTCCCAGGTCCACGCGGTGTTGCTGCCGCGTCCCTCCTGGTAGCGCTCGAACGACTCGATCGAGGTCACCAGCAGGCCCGAGTTGCCGTTGGGCCGCAGCGCGGTATCGATGTCGAACAGCTCGCCGGCGGAGGTGCGCAGCGTCAGCCACGTGATCAGCCGGCGCACGAACGCGCCGTAGATCTCCTGAGCGCGGTCGCGGTCGGGTTCGTCGGCATCGTCGTAGAGGAACACGACGTCCAGGTCGCCGCCGTAGCCGAGTTCCTTGCCGCCGAGCTTGCCGTAGCCGATCACCGCGAAGCGCGGCTGCGGCCGGTGCCGCTGGCGGAAGCCCGCCCATGCCCAGCGGATCACGCGCTCGACCATGGCGTCGGCCAGGGCCGAGAGGTCGTCGGCGACCTGCTCGACGGTCAGCGCCTGCTCGACGTCGCGCACCAGGGTGCGGAAGACCTCGGCATGGTGGGCGTGTCGCAAGGTGTCGAGCAGCGACTCCTCGTCGGCCTGGCCGACGCGCGACCACGCCGCATGGCTCTCGTCGAGCTCCTGCTCGAACGCCGCGCGGTCGAAGCGCCCGCGCAACAGTCGGCTGTCGGCCAGTTCGTCGATGACCGCCGGATGGCGCATCAGGTAGCGCATCGGCCAGCGGGCCAGGCCGAGCAGCCGCAGCAGCCGGCGCTGCACCTCCGGACGCTCGACCAGCAGCGCGAGGTAGCTCTCGCGGCGCAGCAGCGGCTCGACCCAGTCGACGAAGCGCTGGGCGGCCTCGGCGCTGCAGCCGTCCTCGGCGATCGTCGTGGCGGCGCGTTGCATCAGCCGGCCCAGACGCAGCCGGCCTTCGTCGCGCAGTGACGCGACCCGCGGCTGCGCGGCGAACCGGCGGACGCGCTCGCGCAGCTCCACCGGCAGCTGCTCGATCAGCGCCTCGCTGTCGACCGGCAGCGGGGCCGGGCCGCAGCCTCGGCAGCCGGTGCCCTCGCCGTTGGGGGCGGCCGGTGGCCGGCCGTCGTGCAGCAGGGCGTCGAACTCGGTGGCCACGAGTTCGCGCACCTGCAGCACCCGGTCGATCAGCTCGCACGCGTCGGCCTTGCAGGTCATGCCCATCGTCTCGGCGATCCAGGCCAGATCGCCGTCGGCGGTCGGCAGCAGGTGCGTCTGCTGGTCGTCGAGGTACTGGATGCGGTGCTCGACGCGGCGCAGGAAGACGTAGGCCTCGGCCAGCTCCTCGGCGGTGCGGGGCTCCATCAGCCCGCGCGTGGCGAGCTTGCGCAGCGCGCTCAGCGTCGAGCGCGTGCGGATCTGCGGCAGCCGGCCGCCGCGCACGACCTGCATCAGCTGGACGATGAACTCGATCTCGCGGATGCCGCCGCGCGAGAGCTTCACGTCGTTGGCGCGTTCGGGGCGTCCCGCCGCGCGGCGCTGCGCCTCGTCGCGGATCTTGCGATGCAGCTGGCGCAGGCCCTCGAAGACGCCGTAGTCGAGGTACTTGCGGTACACGAAGGCCGTGACCAGCTCGCGCAGCGCGAGGGCCCGCGGGTCGGCCGCCGCGGCGCTCGGGGCGACGATTCGGCTCTTCAGCCACGCGAAGCGTTCCCACTCGCGGCCTTGCACGAGGAAGTACTCCTCGAGCATGCCGAGGCTGACCACCGGCGGGCCGCTGTTGCCGTTCGGGCGCAGCGCGAGGTCGACACGGAAGACGAAGCCGTCCTCGGTGGTCTCTCCGATCAGCGCGTACAGGCGCTTGGCCAGGTGCGCGAAGTACTCGTGTGCGCTGACGGCCTGGGGCCCGGTGGTCTGGCCGTCGTCCTCGTAGACGTAGATCAGGTCGATGTCCGAGGAGACGTTGAGCTCGCGCGCGCCGAGCTTGCCCATGCCGACGATCCAGAAGGCGATGCGGCGCCCCGCGGCATCCAGCGGCTCGCCATGGCGGGCATCGCACTCGGCGCTCGCCTGTTCGAACGCCAGGTCGAGCGCCACCTCGGCCAGCGCGGTCATCGCGCCGGTGATTTCCGGCAGCGGCGCGCCCTGCTCGGTGTCGAGCACCGCGAGCCGCTCGAGCACGAGCTGGCGCATCACGCGCAGTGCCGACGGCAGCTCGCGCCCCTGCGCGCGCAGCCGTTGCACGGCGTCACGCATCGCCTGCGCATCGGGCAGGCCCGGCGGCAGCAGCGTCGTCAGCTCGCCCCAGCGGCGCCGCACGCGCTGCACGAAGCGGCTGTGGGTGGCGGACGGGCTCACGCGCGGATCGGGCGGCACCGGGGCAGCTGCAGGCAGTCGAGCAGGTCCATCGCGAGTCGTTCCTCCCTCGTCGGCCGGGGCCGGGCGCTGTGCTAGTGTCGAGGCCTCGGGGCGGTTGCCCGCAAAGCGTATGTCGTCGTCGTCATCCACCGCCTCGCCTGCATCGCGGCTGCCGCGGACGCTGGGCCGCAGCGGCCGGCGGATCGCCGGGCTCCTCACCATCGCAGTCGCAAGCCTAGCGCTGGTGGCTTGGCTGACGATCCATTGGGGGATTCTGCCCCGGCTGGAACATGCGACGCCGTGGATCGAGCAGCGGGCATCGGCCGCGCTGGGGCAGCCGGTTCGCATCGGCGCCATCCGGGCGCGCAGTGACCGGTGGATACCATCGCTCGAGCTGGAGAACGTTCGGCTGCTCGACGCGCAGGGACGCACGGTGCTCGAGCTCGGCAAGGTCCAGGCGGCACTGGCCGCGCGGGCCTTGCTCGCGATGCAGCTGCGTTTCGCCCACTTGCACGTCGACGGCGTGCAGCTCGACGTCCGGCGCGGGCGCGACGGCCGCATCCGTGTGGCCGGACTGGATGCCCAGGCCCAGGGTCCGGCCACCGATGACGGCCGCGCGGCCGACTGGCTGTTCGAACAGGGCGAGATCGTCGTCCGCCGCGGGCTCGTGCGCTGGACCGACGAGCTGCGCAACGCGCCGCCGCTGGCGCTGACCGACGTCGACCTCGTGCTGCGAAACGGGCTGCGCCGCCACCAGGTGCGGCTGGACGCGACGCCGCCGGCGCACTGGGGTGAACGATTCACGCTGATCGGCCAGTTCCGGCAGCCGCTGCTCGAGCGGCGCGGGCGCTGGCAGGCCTGGAGCGGCACCTTGCACGTGCAGCTGCCGGCGGCCGACGTCGGCCAGCTGCGCAGCTACGTCGGCTTGCCTTTCGACCTGGACCGGGGCCGTGGCGCCCTGCGTGCCTGGCTGGATCTCGACGAGGGGCGTCTGAGTGGCGGCGCGGCGGACCTGGCGCTGGCCGACGTCAGCGCCCGCCTGGCCTCCCACCTGCAGCCGATTGCCCTGGCAACGATGGGCGGCCGCGTCACCGCGAAGGTCGGCCCGCGTGGCGTGGAGCTCCGCACGCAGCGCCTGGAGCTGAAGACCGCGGAGGGCCTCGAGTGGCGTGGCGGCGACCTCGCGCTGGAGTGGCAGCAGGCCGGCCCGTTCGAGGAGGCGGCGCAGCGCGGGCCGGTCACCGGCGGCAGGCTGCGCGCCGATCGGCTGGACCTGGACGTGATCGGCAGCCTGGCCTCGCGCCTGCCGCTCGGGCGTGCGGCGGAGAGGACGCTGCAGTCGTTGAGCCCGGGCGGCGTCGTGACGGGCCTGGACCTGCGCTGGAGCGGTGCCCCTGATGCCCCCGATCGCTACCAGGCCCGCGGTCGGGTCGCCCGCCTCGTGCTCGCGCCCCAGCCGGCGCAGCAGGTCCAGGCGATCGGTCGGCCTGGCCTGGCCGGGGCCGACATCGAATTCGAGCTGAACGAGTCGGGCGGCCGGGCCAGCCTGGCGATGCAGCAGGGGGCGCTGCACTTCCCCGGCATCTTCGAGGACCCGGCGATCCCGATGGCCCGCTTCGACGCGCGCCTGGACTGGCGGGTCGAGCGCAGGGCCGACGCGCCGACGGCCGTCGAGCTCCGCGTCTCCGACGCGCGATTCGCCAACGACGACGCTGAAGGCGAGCTGAACGCCGTCTGGCGCACCGGCAAGCGGCCGGGCTTCGGGCCGGGCGCGCAGTTGCCGGGCGAGATCGACCTGTCCGGCCGCATCGTGCGTGCGCGCGCCGAGCGGGTGGCGGCGTACCTGCCCACCGGGATCCCGGTCGCTGCGCGCCGTTACGTGCAGCGGGCGGTGCGCGGCGGGCAGATCGACAACGGCAGCTTCGTCGTCAAGGGCGATGCCTGGCAGTTCCCGTTCATCGACGGGCGCAGCGGCACCTTCCGCATTGCCGGCCGGCTCGACAACGCGCAGTTCGACTACCTGCCCAGCGTGCCGCCGGGTGGCGACGAGCCGGTCTGGGCTTCGCCATGGCCCGGGTTCACGCAGGTCAGCGGGGAGCTGCTGTTCGACCGCGACACGATGACGCTGGATCGTCTGCAGGCGAGGATGTGGGGCGTGCAGCTGCGCGACGTGCGGGCGCGCATCGACCGACTGTCGTCCGACGAGCCGCTGCTGCTGGTGCAGGGTGACGGACGCGGCCCGCTCGTGGACCTCCTGCGTTTCGTCGATGTCTCGCCGGTCGGGCAGTGGATCGGCGGCGGGCTCAAGCCGCTGTCGGCCAGTGGAGCCGGGGACCTGCGGCTCGAGCTGGGGATTCCGCTGAATCACCCGGACCGCACGAGCGTCAAGGGCAGCGTGACGGTGGCCGGCAACGATGTGCAGATCCGGCCCGACCTGCCGCTGCTGGGCGGGGCACGCGGGCGTGTCGAATTCACCCACGACGGCTTCCGCATCGTCGGCGCCACGGCACGCGCGCTCGGCGGCGAGCTTGCCTTCGACGGCGGCTCGCTGCCCGACGGCAGCCTTCGCTTCCAGGCCCAGGGGACGGCGACGGCTGAGGGCTTGCGCCGCACCCGCGAGTTCGAGGCCTTGTCGGCCGTCGCCCAGGCCCTGCGAGGCCAGGCCAGCTGGCGAGCCCAGATCGCCATCACCCGCGGGCTGCCCGAGGTGACGGTGACCAGCGACCTGGTCGGTCTGCACAGCGACTGGCCGGCGCCGCTGGACAAGGCCGCCGCGACGCCGCTGGCGATGCGCTGGCAGTCGGTCGTGCAGCAGGCCGAGGGCGCGACACCCGAGGCGCTGCGCGACCAGTTGCGGCTGGACCTCGGGTCGTTGCTGCAGTTGCGGCTGAACCGCGATGGTGATCGGGGCGCCGCGGACGGCGCGATGCGCATCGTGGGCGGCTCGATCGGCCTGAACGACCAGGCGCCTGCCGTGCTGCCAGGGATGCTGTCCGTCCGGGGACGCCTGGCGCGGCTGGACGCCGAAGCCTGGCTGCGGGCGACGGCCGGCCCGGGCGACGGGGCCGGCGCGTTGCCGGCGCTGCCGCGCCTGCAGGCGGCCGTGCGCGTGGACGAACTGGCGGTGGCGGCGCGGCACATCACGGGGGCCCAGCTGGACCTGCGACAGGAGTCCGGCGCCGGTGCCGGCGCCTGGCAGCTGCAGGTCGCCGCGGACCAGCTGGCCGGCCGGTTGCATTGGCGGCCGCCGCGCAGCCCGTCCGACCCGGGGCGGTTGACCGCGCGGCTCGAGCGGCTGGACCTCGCGCCGGCCTCGCCGGCGGCGCAGGCGGCCTCGGTCGAGCCGCTGGCCGCCGAAGGGCGCTCTCGCTGGCCGGCGCTGGACATCGCGGTCGACGAGCTCGAGCTGCGCGGACGCAAGCTCGGCCGACTGGCACTGGTCGCCGCCGGCCGCGGCGGCAGCGTGTCGCGCGACTGGACGCTCGAGCGCCTGGAGCTGGAGATGCCGGGTGCGACCCTGAGCGGCAGCGGGCTGTGGACCGAGGCGGCGCGCCCGGGCGCCGCGGATCGCATGTCCCTGCAGTTCACCCTGGACTTGCAGGACAGCGGGCGGCTGGCCAGCCGCTTCGGCTGGGATGACGCGGTGCGCGGCGGCAGCGGCCGGATCAAGGGCCAGCTCGGCTGGAGCGGCTCGCCGCTGTCGCCGCAGTGGTCATCGATGGACGGGCAGCTCAGCATCGCCCTCGCTCGCGGGCAGTTCCTGCGCGCCGAGCCGGGCGGCGTGGGCCGGCTGCTGGGCATCCTCAGCCTGCAGTCGTTGCCGCGTCGGCTGCTGCTCGACTTCCGCGACGTCGTGCAGCAGGGCTTTGCATTCGACGAGGTCAGCGGCGACGTTCAGGTCGCGCAGGGCAAGGCGCGCACCGACAACCTGCGCATGCGCGGCGTGCAGGCGACGGTGTTCATCGCCGGCACGGCCGATCTCCTGCGCGAGACCCAGGACCTGCACGTGCTGATCGTGCCCGAGCTCAATGTCGGGACGGCCTCTCTGGCCTACCTGGCCGTCAACCCGGCGGTCGGACTCGGCACGATCGTCGCGCAGCTGCTGTTGCGCGATCCGCTTCGCGCGGCGAGTACCCGGGAGTTCACGATCCGCGGCCCGATGGGCGACCCGAAGGTCGAGCGCATCGAGCGCAGCGTGCCGGCCGCCGTGCCGGCCTCCGGTGCCGTTCCCGCACCGGAACCGGGTCCGGCCGGGCCAGCGCCCGCCCCGGCCCCGTCGCCCACGGAGCGCGCCGGATGAGAGTCGCCGCGATCCAGATGGTCTCGACGCCGCAGGTCGAGCGCAACCTCGAGGCGGCGCGCCGGCTGTTGTCCGAGGCGGCGTCGGCCGGCGCGCGGCTGGCCGCGTTGCCCGAGTACTTCTGCCTGATGGGGCTGCGGGATCGCGACAAGCTCGCCGTCGCCGAGGAGCCGGGCCACGGCCCGATCCAGGACGCGCTGGCACGGCTCGCACGCGAGCTGCGGCTGTGGATCGTCGCCGGGACGCTGCCGCTGCGCGTTCCCGGGCGCGACGATCGCGTGCACAACAGCTGCCTGGTCTTCGCTCCGGACGGCAGCCGCGTCGCGCGCTACGACAAGATCCACCTCTTCGCCTTCGACAACGGCCGCGAGCGCTACGACGAGGGGGTGCTGCTCGAGGCCGGCCGCGAGACGGCGAGTGTCGTGGTGAGCGACGGCGCCGAGCGCCACCGTGTCGGACTCAGCGTGTGCTACGACCTGCGCTTTCCCGAGCTGTACCGCGCGCTGTGCGCGCCGGAAGCGCCGCTCCCCTGCGACCTGATCTGCGTGCCGTCGGCCTTCACGCACACGACCGGCCAGGCGCACTGGGAGTTGCTGCTGCGCGCCCGTGCCGTCGAGAACCAGTGCTACGTGCTGGCGCCGGCCCAGGGCGGGCGCCACGAGAACGGCCGGCGCACGTGGGGCCACAGCCTGGTGGTCGATCCCTGGGGCGAGGTGCTCGCCTGTCTCGACGAGGGCGAAGGCGTCGTCGTCGCCGATGTCGACGCGCGGCGCCTGGCCGAGGTGCGGGGCCAGCTGCCCGCGCTGGCCCACCGCCGGCTGCGCTGAGCCGGGGCCGGGAGGGTCGGGAGCGGCGGCGGGGCGCCGCCGGGCCGCCTGCCGCCGGCTCGGCCGTGCAACAGACTGCAACAAAGCCGGCTTGCCGTGATGCCGTGGGGCGACGCCCCCTAGCTCGCAGGCGTGACCCGCGGGCAAACCGGGCTGACGCCCGGACACGCCGGGTCATAAACTGTTGCGATCGCGTTGCCGCCGGGGATGCCTGGAGCGCCGGTGGCGATCCGCGCGCGCCGTCCCGCGGCAAGGAGCGCTTGAGGCGTCGGGTGCGACGGCCGGTCCGGTCCGGCCGCGACGCCCGCAGACGAAGGCCCGAGAGATCGAATGAAGAAGAACCATCTGCGCCACTTGCTGCTGGGCCTGTTGCTGGCGCCGACGATCGCGTTCGCGGCGGATCCGCAGATTTCGTCGTTCACCGACTCGCCCGATCCGGTCGTCACGGGCACGAACTACAGCTACCAGATCGTCGTGCGCAACAACGCGCCCGCCGACGCGGCGAACACCCGGCTGAGCCTCGCGGTGCCGTCCGGCGCGGTCTTCGTCTCCGCCGCGCCGGCCTCGGAGAACTGTGCGCCGGCCAGCGCGACCCTCATCGAGTGCAACCTCGGCACCGTGCGCGGCGGCAACCTCGACGTGCGCACGATCACGATGGTCTGGCAGGCGACGGCCGTGGGCCTGTCGACGATCAATGCCACCGCGACGCTGTCCGCCGACAACGACGACAACTCGACCAACAACGTCCAGAACCAGCAGACCACGGTCAATCCGGTATCGGCTACCGATGCCGACCTCCAGATCACGTCGAAGACGAACATCAGTGGCATCCCGATCGCCGCCGGCGCGAACGTCACCTTCCGCATCACCCCGCGCAATGCCGGGCCCGCCGTGGCCACGGGCGTCACCGTCACCGACGTGCTGCCGACCGGCTGGTCCTTCGTGTCGGCCGCCGGCACGAACTGGAGCTGCTCGGCCGCGGGCCAGACCGTCACCTGCAGCCGGGCGAGCCTGCCGGTGGGCGCCGGCGAGGACATCGACATCGTCGCGACGGCGCCGGCGAGCGTGGCCCTCGGCGGTTCGGCCTACACCAACACGGCGACGATCGCCGGCACGACCGTCGACCCCGTCCCGGGCAACAACAGCGCCTCGGCCACGGGCAGCGTGCTGGCCAACGGCGCGGACCTCTCGCTGTCGAAGACCAAGCTGCCGCTGACGGTGGCCTCCGGCGGCACGCTGACGTCGACGATCAACGTCACCAACCTCGGCCCGGCGACGGCCACCGGGAACGTGCGTGTCGTGGAGGTGCTGTCCAACGAGACCTTCGTCGGGGCGGCCGGCAGCGGCTGGTCGTGCACGGCCAGCGGTTCCGTCGTCGTCTGCAACCACGCGAACGCCGGCGGCATGTCGGCCTTCGGCGCCTTGCCCACGCTGACGATCACCACGACGGCCACGGGTGCCGGACCGGCGACGAACACGGCCTGTACCGGTGGCTCGGTGCCCAGCGGCGCGGGCGGCGCGACCGCCACCCCGCCGGCCGCGGGCGACCCGAACCCGCTGAACGACTGCGGGACGACCAGCTCGGCGATCGGCTCGGGCGGCGGGGGCGCGGACCTGTCCGTGGTCAGCGTCACCACCACCACCCCGAGCGGCGGCGACAAGCGCGTCTCGACCAGCGAGACCTCGGTGACCTTCACCTCGGTGATCCGCAACGACGGCCCGGCGGCCGCGACCGGCGCGACCATCGACTTCTCCGGGATCGCGCAGACCGGCACGCCGCTGAGCTTTGCGGTGACGGCGCCGCCCGGGGTCTCGTTCGCTTGCGCGTCGCCGCCGCTGCGCTGCACGCAGACCAGCGGGTCGCTGGCGGCCGGGGCGTCGGTCACGGTCGCGGTCACGGCCAGCCGGCCGCTGCCGACCTTCGGCAGCCCCGGGACGACGCAGACCTTCACGACCACCGTGTCCAACGTCGTCGAGAACGACCCGAATCCCGCGAACAACACCGGCTCGGACACCTTCAGCATCGACTCGATGACCGACCTGCAGGTCGTCTCGAAGACGGTCTCGCCGTCGATCGCCGCCGCCGGCGACCTGGTCACGTACGCGATCACCATCCGCAACAACGGCCCGGACAACGCGTTCGCGTTCGACGTCGTCGACACCTTCACCTTCCCGGGCGCCGGGGACCCGGGCTTCGACGTCGTCTCGATCGCCTATTCCCAGCCGGCGTTCGGATCCTGCACCGCGGCCGCCGCGATCACCCCGGCCTCGCCGTCGGTGCGCTGCACGATCACGCTGATGTCCTCGGGGCAGACCGAGCAGATCACGATGGCCGTGCGCCCCCGGTCGGACCTCGGCAACCCGTCGCGGGTGCTGCGCAACTCCGCGACGCTGAGCGGAGGATCGGTCGCCGACAGCGACACCACGAACGACGCCGCGACGGCCGAGCTCACCGTCCGATCCAGCCCCATCGACCTGCTGGTGAACAAGGTCGACGTGGTCGATCCGGTGCCCTTCGTCGACGGTGCGACCTTCGTCGACTACCGCGTGCGCGTGACGAACAACGGGCCGACCGCCGGCACCGGCGTGCGCATCACCGAGACCACGACGCCGCCGGCCGGCAAGCGCATCCGCTTCGTCTGCGACACCACCGGCTTCGGCAGCGCCAGCTGCAACCCGATCTCGCTGTGCTCGGCGACGAACGTCGTCTCGGCGGCCGGCACCGCGCTGCCGGCCATCACCTGCTCGGCGCCCGCCGACGGCGGCGGCACGAGCGGCCCGACGGTGGGCAACCTGGCCAACGGCGCGTCGAAGGACATCTTCCTGCGTTACGAGATCCTGGACCGTCCGCCGCTGAGCGGCGACGTGTTCACGAGCACGTCCAGCGTGACCTCGGACCAGTTCGAGACCTTCGTCGCGAACAACTCGATCACCGAGCTGACGACCACCCGCAACCGCATTGACATCCGCGTCAGCAAGGCCGCGAGCGCCGCCAGCGTGAGCGTCTCCCAGCCCTTCAACTGGGTGGTCACGGTCGTCAACAACGGTCCTGGCGACTCGCTGCAGACGGACCTGACCGACACGCTGCCGGCCGGCACGACCGTCACCGGCCCGATCACCTGGTCCCGATCGCTGCCCGCCGGCAGCGGCACCTGCAGCGTGGCCGGGCTGACCGTCAGCTGCGCCCTGGGCCGCCTGAACGGCACGGGAGCCGTGACGGTCACGATCCCCGTGCGCCTGGACAGCGTGCCGGCAGGCGGGGTGGCCACGAACACGGCGACCGTCGACGTCGATCCGGCGAAGACGGGAGCCGAGGACCTGCCCGGGGGCAACAACACGGGCTCGGCCACGGTCACCGTGTCGCGTTCGTCGCTCTCGGGCACGGTGTTCGAGGATCGCGTTCGCAGCGGTGGCAATGCCGGCACCCCGCAGGCAGCGGGCAGCGAGCCGCGCCTGGCCGGCGTCGCGCTGCGCCTGACCGGCACCGACAACCTGGGCAACGCCGTGGACCGCACGGCCACCACCGACGGCGACGGCCGCTTCACCTTCGCCGACCTGCCGCCGTCCAACGGCGCGGGCTACCGCTTGGAGCAGACCCAGCCGACCGGCTACGTCAACGGACCTTCCGACCCGCCGGCCACCGGCGCCGGCGCTCCGAGCATCGGCGGCACGTACAGCCGCGGCGGTGCCAGCGGCAACTCGAGTTATGCCGGTGTCGTGCTCGGCACGGGTGTCGACGCCGTCGACTACAACTTCCCCGAGCTGCGCCGTCCGGGCCTGTCGGGCTTCGTGTACGCCGACATCGACACCAACGGTGTTCGCGATCCGGCCATCGACGCGCCGCTCGCTGGCGCCACGGTGCGCCTGCTCGACGCCACCACGCTGTCCGTGCTGGCGACCGCGACGACCGACCCCAGCGGCGCCTATTCGTTCGGCAACCTCGACCCGCTGACGGCCTACACCCTCGAGCAGCCGCTGCCGACGGGCGCCGGGACGCTGGCCAACGGTCCGGTCAATCCCGGCCTGATCGGCGGTGCGGCCTGCGCGAGCGGCTGCGCGGCACAGGCCAACACACCCGTCGTGGACACCGACCGCATCGCGGCGATCGACCTGTCCGCAGGAGCCGACGGCACGCAGTTCAACTTCGGCGAGGTCCAGGTCACGGCGATCAGCGGGACGGTCTACGTGGACCGCAACCGCAACGGCGCGCTGGACGCCACGCCGACCGACGGTCGCCTCGCCGGCGTGACGCTCTCGCTGTACAGCGGCACCTCATGCAGCGGCGTGGCGCAAGGGACGGCATCGACGGACGCGACCGGGGCGTACAGCTTCAGCGGCCTCGTGGCCGGGCGGACCTACACGGTGTGCCAGACCCAGCCGGCCGGCTACGGCGACGGCGGCGTCAACCCCGGCACGGCTGCGAGCAGTCCCGGCCCGAATGCGCTGACCGTCACGAGCCTGCCCGTCGCGGGTTCGGCGGGCAACCACTTCGCCGAACGCATCGGCTCGATCGCCGGCGCGGTCTACCTCGACGCCAACAACGACGGCGTGCGCCAGGCCGGCGAAGCCGGCATCGGCGGCGTGCAGGTCACGCTGGCCGGCACCGACGCCACCGGCGCGCCGGTCAGCCGCAGCGCGACCACCGACACATCGGGCGCATTCCGCTTCGACGACGTCGTCGGCTCGGCGGCTGGCGGCTATTCGCTGACCCAGCAGGCGGGGCAGCCCGTGGTCGGCGGTGTCGTGACGCTGGACGGCCGCACGACCGCCGGCAACGTCGGTGGCCTCACGACCGGCACGGCCGGCGCGCCCGGTACGACGCCGAGCACGATCGCCGCCGTCGTCCTGGCCGGGGGCGCGCTCTCGGTCGACCACCTGTTCGGCGAGATCCTGCCGGTGTCGATCGGCGGCATCGTCTTCAGCGACGCGAACAACAACGGACAGCAGGACCTGCCGGCCGATCCCGGCCTGAGCGGCGTGACGATCACGCTCAGCGGCACGGACGATCTCGGCGCAGCGGTCAGCCGCACGCTGACCACCGCGCTGGACGGCAGCTTCAGCGTCAGCGGGCTGCGCCCGGGCACCTACGCCCTGACCCAGCCGACGCAACCCCCGGGCACGAGCAACGGCCTGACGGTGCCCGGCAGCGCCGGCGGCACCGCGACCGGCGTGGCGACGACGCCCAGCGCGATCACCGGCATCGTCCTGACGACGCCCGGCTCGGCATCCAGCGACAACCGTTTCGCCGAACGGCCGGACAGCGGGGTGATCAGCGGCCGCGTCTGGATCGACGCGGACAACGACGGTGTCGTCGATGGCAGCGAGTCCGGCATTGCGGGCCAGACGATCCAGCTGGGCGGCACGGACACGCTGGGCAACCCGGTGTCGCGCACGGCGACCACCGCGGCCGACGGCAGCTATGCCTTCACCGGCCTGGCGCCCGGCACCTACAGCGTGACGCAGCCGGTCCAGCCGGCCGACACCTACAACGGCCGCACGGTGGCCGGCACGGCCGGCGGCTCGGCCACCGCCGTGGGTACGCTGCCCAGCGCGGTCAGCGGCATCGTGCTCGGGGCGGGCCAGTCGTCCCTGGACAACAACTTCGCCGAGCTGACCGGCGGGCAGGTCACCGGGCGCGTCTGGTTCGACGCGAACAACGACGGTGTCATCGGCGCCGGCGAGTCCGGCTTGTCCGGCGTCACCATCCAGCTGGCCGGCACCGACCTGGCGGGCAACCCGGTGTCGCGATCGACGGCGACCGGCAGCGACGGCCGGTTCGCGTTCGCCGACGTGCCGTCGGGCACCTACACCCTGACGCAGCCGACGCAGCCGCCCGGCACGTTCAACGGCCTGACCGTGGCCGGCAGCGGTGGTGGCACGGCCACCGGCGTGGGCACGCTGCCCAGTGCCATCAGCGGCATCGTGTTGAGCGCCGGCCAGACGGCGGCCGACAACAACTTCGGCGAGACGGCCAGCGGCCAGATCGGCGGACGCGTCTGGCTCGATGCGAACGGCAACGGCGTCCTCGACGCCGGCGAGTCCGGCCTGTCGGGGGTCACGCTGACGCTGACGGGCACCGATGCCCTCGGCAACGCCGTCAGTGCCACGATCACCACCGCAGCCGACGGCAGCTATGCCTTCACGGGCCTGCGCCCGGGCAGCTACGCCGTCACCCAGCCCACGCAGCCGGCCGGCACCCTGAACGGGGCCACGCTGCCCGGCACGGGCGGCGGCACGGCGACCCCGGCCTCGACGACGCCCAGTGCGATCACCGGTATCGTGCTCGGTGCCTCGCCGCTCGTGTCGAACAACGACTTCGCCGAACTGCCGGGTGCCCGGATCGCCGGCCGGGTGTGGATCGACACGGACAACGACGGTGTCATCGATGTCGGCGAGAGCGGCCTGCCCGGCGTGGTGCTGGCCTTGAGCGGCACGAACGACATCGGCGCGTCGGTCAGCGCGACGGCGACGACCGGCGCCGACGGCAGCTTCGAGTTCAGCGGGCTGCGCCCGGGAACCTACACGGTGACCGAGCCGGTCCAGCCGGCGGGCACCTTCAACGGAATCACGCGCGCCGGCAGTGGCGGCGGCACGGCGACGGGCGTGGGCACGCTGCCCAGCGCGATCGCCGGCATCGTGCTCGCGGCCGGCCAGGCCGCGCTGGCCAACGACTTCGGGGAACTCACCGGCGCCCAGATCAGCGGGCGGGTGTGGACCGACTCGAACGACAACGGCGTCGTCGACAGCGGCGAGATCGGCCTGGGCGGTGTCGCACTGACGCTGACCGGCACCGACGATCTCGGCGCCGCGGTGAACCAGTCGCTCAGCACGGGCGCCGACGGCAGCTACGTCTTCGGAAACCTGCGGCCCGGCACCTACACGGTGACCGAGCCCGCGCAGCCTGCCGGCACGCTGAACGGCCGCACGGTGGCCGGCTCCACCGGCGGTACGGCCACCGGCGTGGCCACGCTGCCCAGCGCGATCAGCGGCATCGTGCTGGCGGCCTCGCAGGCCTCCAGCGGCAACAACTTCGGCGAGATCCCGGGCGCCCAGATCGCCGGTCGCGTGTGGCTCGATGCGAACCACAACGGCGTGGTCGACGCCGGCGAGTCCGGCATGGCCGGCGTGTCGATCACGCTGTCCGGCACCGATGACGTCGGCGCCAGCGTCAGCCGCACGGCGACGACCGGTGCCGACGGCAGCTACGCCTTCACCGGCCTGAGGCCCGGCACCTATGCCGTGACCGAGCCCGTGCAGCCCGCCGGCACCTTGAACGGCCGCACGGTGGCCGGCACGGCCGGCGGCGCGGCCACCGGCGTGGGCACGCTGCCCAGCGCGATCAGCGGCATCGTGCTGGCGGCCTCGCAGGCCTCCAGCGGCAACAACTTCGGCGAGATCCCGGGCGCCCAGATCGCCGGGCGGGTCTGGCTCGACGCCGACCACGACGGCGTGATCGACGCGGGCGAATCCGGCATCTCCGGCGTGTCGATCACGCTGTCCGGCACCGATGACGTCGGCGCCAGCGTCAGCCAGACGGCCACCACCGGCGCCGACGGCAGCTACGCGTTCTCGGGCCTGCGGCCCGGCACCTATGCGGTGACCGAGCCCGCGCAGCCTGCCGGCACCTTGAACGGCCGCACGCTGGCCGGCACGGCTGGCGGCACGGCCACTGGCGTGGGCACGCTGCCCAGCGCGATCGGCGGCATCGTGCTGACGGCCTCGCAGGTCTCCAGCGGCAACAACTTCGGCGAGATCCCGGGCGCCCAGATCGCCGGACGGGTCTGGCTCGACGCCGACCACGACGGCGTGATCGACGCGGGCGAATCCGGCATCTCCGGCGTGTCGATCACGCTGGCCGGCACCGACGACCTCGGCGCCAGCGTCAGCCGCACGGCGACGACCGGCACCGACGGCCGCTACGCCTTCACCGGCCTGCGGCCCGGCACTTATGCGGTGACCGAGCCCGCGCAGCCCGCCGGCACCTTGAACGGCCGCACGCTGGCCGGCACCACCGGCGGCACGGCCACCGGCATGGGCACGCTGCCCAGCGCGATCGGCGGCATCGTGCTCGCCGCGGCGCAACAGTCCGCCGACAACAACTTCGGCGAGATCCCGGCGAGCCAGCTCTCGGGACGGGTGTGGGGCGACGCGAACAACGACGGGCAGATCGGGACCGGCGAGGTCGGCCTGGCCGGCGTGTCGATGGTGCTCAGCGGCACGGACGACATCGGCAACGCCGTCACGGCGACGGCCACGAGCGGGGCCGACGGGGGCTTCGTCTTCGGCGGCCTGCGGCCGGGCAGCTACGTGCTGACCCAGCCGACGCAGCCGCCGGGCACCAGCAACGGCGTCACGCTGGCCGGCACGGCCGGCGGCGTGGCCACGCCGGTCAGCCTCACGCCGTCGGCGGTGAGCGGCATCACGCTGGGGGCGGGCGTGTCGGCAGGCAGCTACCTGTTCGGCGAGATTCCCGACTCGGCCGACCTGCTGGTCAGCAAGTCGCACGCCAAGGCCTTCACCGTCGGTTTCAACGGCCGCTACCGCATCACGGTGCGCAACGGGGGCAGCGTGGCCTCCAGCGGCACCTACACGGTGCAGGACCGCCTGCCCGCCGGGCTGGCGCTCGCCGCCACGCCGACCGGCAGCGGCTGGAGCTGCGCCGGCGCTGCCGGCGCCACCAGCTTCTCCTGCACCTCGAGCGTGGTCATCCCGCCCGGCGCGACGCGTGCCGAGGCCATCGACGTGGTCGTGACCGTCGCTGCCGCGGCAGCCGCGGCATCGCCGGTCCACAACGTCGTGCTGGTCGAGGGCGGCGGCGAGGTCCCGGCGCGCGGGCCCAGCGCCGCCGAACGCGATGCGTTCCAGGGGAACCCGAGCGCGCTGCCGGCCTGTGTGCCGGGGGTCACGCACAACGCCTGCCGCGATGCGACGGTCGTGCAGCAGGCGGCGTCGGTGTCGGGTACCGTGTGGAGCGACAGCGGCAGCACGCCGCGCGTGCTCGATGCTGGCGACCGCCGCTTGCGCGGCTGGCTCGTCGAGGTTCTCGACCTGGCAGGCAACACGATCGTCGGTCGCGCGACCACCGCGGCCGACGGGCGTTACCGCGTCGACGGCCTCGAGCCGGCGACGGAACTGGCCATCCGCTTCCGCGAGCCGGCCTCGGGCGTCGTCTTCGGCTACCCGGTGAACGGCGAGACCGCTCCGGGTTCGTCGGGCGCGAGCTGCGTCAGCGGCACGCCTGCGGCCGGCACGCCGAGTTCGTGCGTGCAGGCCGGTGCGACGCCGCAACTGGTCGTCGTGCTGGTGCCGGGCACGCTGCTGCCGCAGCAGAGCCTGCCGGTCACGCCGACGGGCGTGGTCTACGACTCGGCACTGCGATCGCCCGTGCCCGGCTCAGTGGTCACGCTGGCCCCGACGGGCAGCTGCCCGGGCTGGGATCCGCGCAGCGCCATCGCCGCGGCCACGCTCGGCGGCTACTCGGTGTCGGGCTCGGGCATCGCGATGACCGTCGGGCCGGAAGGCTTCTACCAGTTCCTGGCCGCTCCCGCGGCCCCGGCAAGCTGCAACTTCGGGCTCAGCGTGACGCCACCGACCGGTTACCTGTTCGCGTCGTCCGCGATCCCGCCGACGGCCGGGCCCTTGAGCCCGCCCGGCGGCGCGGGCGCGGTCTTCGCGGTGCAACCGCAGGCCACCGCGCCGAGTGCGGACCCGGGTCCGGCGACGACGTACTACCTGGCGCTGGCGCTCGGCTCGGGCACCGCGATCGTCGTGCACAACCACGTGCCGCTCGACCCGGCGGCCATCGGCGCCCTGACGCTGACGAAGACCGGTGACCGTTCGGTGGCCGAGATCGGCGACAGCGTGCGCTACACGCTGACCGTCACGCAGGCGCCGTCCGGGGGGCGGCCGGTGCAGACCACGGTCGTCGACCGCCTGCCCGCCGGGTTCACGTTCATCCCGGGCACGGCCACCGTCAACGACGTCCCGATCGCCGACCCCGCGGGCGGGGTCGGCCCGACGCTGGTCTTCAACCTCGGCCCGATGCCGCCCGAGCGACAGCTCGTGCTGCGTTACCGCGTCCGGGTCGGCGTCGGTGCGCTCGAGGGCGACGGCGTCAACCGTGCGCAAGGCCACGCATGCCAGCAGCGCTCCGGCTGTGTCGATGCCTCGCGCAACCCGATTCCCTCGGCGGTCTCGACCAACCCGGCGCAGTTCCGCGTTCGCGTGCTCGGCGGCGTGTTCACGACCGAGGCCTGCGTGCTCGGCAAGATCTTCGTCGACTGCAATCGCAACCACGTGCAGGACCCCGAGGAGCTCGGCTTGCCGGGCGTGCGCCTGGTGCTCTCCGACGGCACCTTGCTGATCTCGGATTCCGAGGGCAAGTACAGCATCTGCGGCCTGCCGCCGCGAAGCCACGTGCTGCGTGTCGATCCCTCGACGCTGCCGCGGGGCGCGCGGCTGACGACCTCCAGCAACCGCAACCTCGGTGACGCCGGCAGCCTGTGGCTCGACCTGAAGAACGGCGAGCTGCACCGGGCGGACTTCGTCGAGGGCAGCTGCTCGAACACGGTGCTCGAGCAGACCAAGGCTCGCCGCGCGCAGGGCGAGGTGCGGTCGGTGGAGACCGAGAAGAAGGGTGGCCCGGCGCTGCGCTTCGACAGCAAGGCGCACGGCCTGGACACGCTGCGTTCGCCGCAGCAGGGTACCGACGGCGCGAACCAGCAGGCGCCCAAGCCGCGGGGCACCGCACCCCGGCCGCCGTCGCCGGCCAAGGACGAGACGAATGTGCCCACCCCCGATCTGCCGATGAACCAGCCACCGCCAAGGGGCCGATCCCCGGGTGACCCGCCCGATGCCCCGCAACCTGCCGGCGCGACCACCGGGGGAGCTTCGCATGGCACGCGCTGACCGTTTCCGCAACCGCCGCCCGGTCGCGTTGGCCGCCGCGCTGGCGGTGATCGGCGGCGCGGACGCGCAGGCCCAGGGCGCCGCGTCCGCCGGCCAGACGCCGGACCTCCACTACACGCCGGTCAGCGGGCCGGACCTGCCGCTGTATCCGCTGGCGCCGGGAGACGACACGTCGAGCCGTCTCGAGCCGCTGCGCGCCGGGGGTGCCGCCGAGGCGGCCGCGCGGCGAGTCGAGCGCGTGGTCGTCGAGGTCGATCGCAACCACGTGCCGGCGGACGGCCAGTCGGCGACCCGGGTCGTCGTGCGCCTGCTCGGCGCGGATGGCAAGCCCCTCCCCGGGCGCAGCTTCGCAACGATCGAACACTCCGGTGGCCGCGTGCTGCTGCCGCGCGCGCGGACCGACGAATTCGGCCCGCGCGGCCTCGATGCGGACCGCGTCACGCCCGGCGTGCAGCTCCTGGTGCTCGACGGCGTCGCCGAGTTCCACCTGCTGGCGCCGCCGGATGCGCAGGACGTGCGGCTGCGCATCTCCGCGGGGGGCCGGCAGGCGGCCGGCGAGGTCGCCTTCGTGCCCGACCTGCGCCCGATGGTGGCCGCCGGCCTCGTCGAAGGCATCGTCAGCGTGCGCAACAAGATCGCGCTGTCGCCGGCCCGGCGCGGCGACGGGTTCGAGCAGCAGATCGAGGCCTGGTCGCGCGAGTTCAATGGCGGCAAGGCCAACGCGGCGGCCCGCGCCGCCTTCTACCTGAAGGGGACGATCAGCGGCCAGATGCTGCTGACCGCCGCCTACGACTCCGACAAGGTCACGCACGCGCGACTGCTGCGCGACGTGCGCGCCGACGAGCTGTACCCGGTCTACGGCGACGCCTCGCTGCGCAGCTTCGACGCCCGCTCGGGAAGCCGGCTGTACGTGCGCGTCGACAAGGACAAGAGCTACGTCCTCTACGGCGACATCGTCACCGGCGACGGCTTCTCGGCGCCGGCCGGGCAGGGCGCGGTCGCGTCGCTGAAGCAGCGCAGCCTGGGCAGCTACAACCGGACCGCGACGGGGGTGCGCGCCCACCACGAGACCGACGCCCTCGTCGCCAACGTCTTCGCGTTCAACGACACGCTGCGCGCCGTCGTCGAGGAGTTCGCGAGCCAGGGCTCGGGTCCCTACGCGCTGCGCCACAACGCGGTGCTCGAGGGCAGCGAGAAGGTCGAGGTCGTCGTGCGCGACCGCACACAGCCCTCGCGCATCGTCGCGGTGCGGCCGCTGGTGCGCCTGGTCGACTACACGTTCGAGCCGTTCTCGGGCCGCGTCCTTCTGACGACCTTCCTGCCCAGCGTCGACGCCAACCTCAACCCGGTCGGCTTGCGCATCACCTACGAGGTCGACCAGGGCGGCGAGGCCTACTGGGTGGGCGGCGCCGATGCCCAGGCGCGCCTGACGAAGAACATCGAGGTCGGCGGCTCGGTGGTCAGCGACCGCAACCGCCTCGCCCCCTACGAGCTGGTCAGCGGCAACCTGACGCTCAGGTTCGACGAGCGCTCGGCGATGGTGGTCGAGCTCGCGCAGACGACGAGCACGGTCAACACGAACCCTGCCAACGTCGTCACCGCACGCGGACTGGCGGGTCGCAGCGGCGAGGTCGAGGGCCGCGCGGCGCGCGTGGAGTTCGTCCACCAGGGCCGGCGGACCGAGGCGCGCCTGTTCGCCGGCCGCAGCTCACCGACCTTCCTCAACCCGTCGGCACCGCTGGCGGGCGGGCGCGACGAGTTCCACGGGCGTGGCGCGGTCAAGCTGCTCGATGCCGTGCAGCTCTATGGCGAGGCCTCGCACAGTGCCGACCGCAACCCCGGTGGCGGCGAGCGACAGACGGCTGCGATCGGCGTGCAGTGGGCGCCGACGAGCCGGCTGATCATGGACGCGAGCCTGCGCCGCGCCCGCGAGACGATTGGCACGGTCGGCACCGATGTCGTGCTCTCGCCGTTCGGGCTGACCAGCGGCCTGAGCGGCAGCATCGCGACGGGCTCGGCCGGTGGGGCGGTCGGCTTCGGGGTGCAGGCGCTCGACCCGGTGACCGGGTTGCCGATGATCACGCAGGGCGGGCTGCAGCCGGCCACGAGCAGCCTGCCGGCGGGCACGCGGCTGGACAGCCGCTCGGTGCGCCTGGGCGTCGGCTACCGGGCAACCGAGCGCTTGCGCCTTGGCGGCGAGGTCGAGACCGACCTGTCCGGCAACGAGCGCGAACGCATCGCGATCGGCGCGGACTACGCGATCGGTCCGCGCGTGCGGCTGTACGGACGTGCCGAGCACCAGACCGGCTGGGTCATGCTCAACGGCGTTTCCGACACGCAGCGCAGCGCCGACACCATTGCGCTGGGCATCGACGCCAACGTGCTGCGGGAAACCCAGCTCTTCAGCGAGTACCGGCTGCGCGATGCGATCAGCGGGCGTGACCTGCAGATCGCCGCCGGTGCGCGCCATTTCTGGGACCTTGCCGAAGGCATCCGGGCGAATGTCGCGGTCGAGCACGTCAAGGTGCTCGCGGGCCCGACCCCCACCGCCAACGCGATCGCCGCGGGCATCGACTATGCCGCCCATCCGCTGTGGCGGGCCGGCACGAGGGTCGAATGGCGCCGCTCGGGGGATCTGGCGTCGACGCCGGCGCTCGACGAGACCTTCGGCACCGTCCTGTGGACGGTGATGGCGGCGCGCAAGCTCGACCGCGACTGGACGCTGCTCGCCCGCAACTACCTGCTGAAGACCGACTACCGAGCGCGCGGGGACGTGCTGCAGGATCGCGCGCAGCTCGGGCTGGCCTACCGCGACACCGACCGCAACCGGGTCAACGCGCTGGGCAAGATCGAGTTCAAGCACGAGACCGACGCGAGCAACGCGCTGGTCGGCGAGCTGCAGTCGCGAGCCGTCATCGTCAGCGCGCACGCCGACCTGCACCCCTCGCGCCCGTGGTGGATGACGGGCCGCGTGGCGGCGAAGTGGCAGAAGGACGTCTTCGAGAGGGGGGTCCGCAACGACTTCCGGGCGCAGCTGCTGTCCGGCCGCATCGTCTACGACATCACCGAGAACTGGGATGTCGGCGCGATGGCCGCGGTGCAGCTCGGCCAGCGCGGTGCCCGGCAGTCGGCGCTCGGGGTCGAGGTGGGCTACCTGCTGAGGCAGAACCTGTGGCTGTCGGCCGGCGTCAACGCGACCGGTTTCGACGGCGACGCCGACCTGGCGGGCTACGAGTACACGCGGTCCGGCGTCTACGTCCGGCTGCGCTTCAAGTTCGACGAGAACCTCTTCAAGGGCCGCGACCGCGAGGTCAACCGGAGTCTGGATCGATGAGAGCACTTCACACCACGTGGGCGTCGGCCGTCGCGGCCCTGCTGGCCGCCGCGGCGCCGGCGGCGGCCCTGGGGCAGGCCACGCAGCTGAACCCGCCGGCCGCGCGCATCAGCGACGAGGCGATCCAGGCCGACCAGCGTGCCTACGAGACCCTCCAGGCGCGCATCAAGGGCCTCAACGACAAGGGCCGGCCGGTCAAGGACTACCACCTGAGCAAGGCGCAGTGCTGGCTGGACGTCAGCTTCCACGAGTACACGCGCAACGACCGCAGCAGCTTCCCGCAGGAGGCGATGACCGAGGCCGAGAAGCTCATCGTCGGCATGGAACGCCGTGCCGCGCTCGGCATGGACACCCCGCTGGTCGGCCAGGCCGTCAAGCTGCGGCCCGACCTGTGGGACCGCGTGGCCGGGCTGAAGAACCATCCCGGCTTCCGCTGCGCCGAGCACAAGGTTGCCTGCGCCGAGGTCGAGCTCGTGCATGCGGGCAACGAGCACGCTCAGCAGCAGTGGCGGCACGCCAAGCCCTACGTGCAGATCGCCGAGGACCTGATCGCCGAGGCCGACATCCTGTCGAAGGACTGCCCCGGCGCGGTGCTGCCGGAGGTGGCGGTTGCGCCGCCGCCACCCCCGCCGCCTCCGCCGCCGCCGCCGCCGCCGCCACCGGCGCCGGTGCGCGAACGCGAGGTGTCGATCGTCGCGCTGGTCGTCTTCAGCTTCGACCGCCACGAGGAGTCCGACATCCGGGGCCACAGCATGACGCAGCTGCGCGCGCTGATCGACCACGTGAAGACGAGCCGGCTGGACGTCAAGGCGATCCGCCTGACAGGCCATGCCGATCGCCTCAACAGCACGGGCCAGTCCGACTACAACCAGCGCCTGAGCGAGCGGCGCGTCGAGACGGTGCGCAACGTGCTGGTGCGGCTGGGTGTCGACCCGAAGCTGATCACCACGGCTGCGCGAGGCGACACGCAGCAGGTCGAGGCCTGCCGGCAGGCGTTCCGCTCGCAGACGGAGCTCCAGGAGTGCCTGCTGCCGAACCGGCGCGTGGAGGTCGAGGTCGAGGGGCGCGCGCCGCCGCGTTGACCGCGCGGACAGGCGCGTCCTGCGCGGACGGGCACGCGGCGGACGCGACGCCGGGGCCGACGCCGCCAACCGCGGGCACTGCGGCGCGACCGCGCGCCGGAGGCCGGGGACGGCGCGTCAGCCGTCCAGGTCCTGCAGCAGCTTGTGCGTCGGCTCGACGCCCAGGTTCAGCAGTGCCGCGATGTCGCGCACGTCGTCGGGGACGGCCGGGTTGTCCCAGCCGCTCTCGGTGTGGCGCGCCAGGCGCACCGCGAGCACGACGTTGCGGACCTGCGCGACGTCGTTGTGCAGCGAGTCGTCGGCAATGCGCGACAACAGCGTCGGCAGTCGCCAGCGCAGCATCAGCGCGTGCTGCAGCTCGGGCAGCGTGAGCCCCAGGACCTCGCGCTCGGCTTCGGCCGTTCGCAGTTGCGGGTCGGCACGCTTGCGCCGGGTGATCTCCAGGGCGGCAGCCGGCGCCTGCAGCCACAGCAGCAGTTCGGCGAAGTCGTGCAGCAGGGCGGCGCTGTGGATGACGGCCACGTCGTGATCGAGCCGCTGCACCGCGAAGCCCGTGGCGAACAGCGCCGAGCGGTGACTGCGGCGCAGGACCGCTTGGAAGCCCTCGAGGGCCTCCGGCAGCGACGCGAGGCGTGCCTCGACCGTCGACTGCGGGCCGAAGTGGCGGAAGAAGGGCGTGATGCCGAGCATCACGAGCGCGGCGGTGACCGTCTCCGGTTCGCCGCTGTCCCGTCCGCGGCGCAAGGCCCCGACGAGGGCGAACAGCTTCAGCGTCATCAAGGGATCGGTCGAGATCACCTGCGCGAGCAGGTGGGCGTCGACCGCGTCCTCGTTGGCGCGAGCCTCCTCGAGCGCGTCGGCCGTGTCGGCCAGCACCGGCAGCGTCGCCGCGTCGAACAGCCGAACCCAGCCGTCGACGCCGCGCGGCAGTCGTGGGGTGCTCGGGGTTGAAGTCGGGCTCGGGGTCATCGGCGATCGTTGGGCCGGCAGGGACAGGGTTCTCGCCGGGTTGTCGGCCGCCGCCGGCCGGATCTTGAGGCGCCGCGGGCGGCCGTTGCGGCGGACCGCGGCGGTCTCCTCACAGGCGGGTTACCCCCGGCAGCGTGCCGACGCGCACGCCGTCGACGAAGAGTGCACCCTCCGGGGCCCCCGCCTCGGCGTGGAACTCGATGACCGGGCTCGCATCGCCGGGCCGGCTGGCCTCGGCGGCGTGCAGCCGGCGCGCCACCGCCGCGAGCCGGGCGCTCGCGCGACGCAGCAGGCCGGCGAGCAGCCGGCGTGCGATCCGCCAGGGTGACGGGACGACGGGCTCGATGACCCATGTCGGGGACTTGCTCATCACGGTCTCCTCGGTTGCGCGGTGCCGAAGGCGAAGCCGGCGAAACGGACCGGCAGACGCGACGCCGGCTGCGCTGCGCCGGATCGCCGCACGGCTGTTGCCGGCCCGAGCGAGCGCGAATGATAAAGACATCTTGCCGTTAGGCAAGTGCTGTTGCGCGGAAGCGAAACGTGTTGCGCGGTGTGTCGCCTGCAGCCAACGCTGCCGGTGCGGCGAACCACGGGAACGGGGGCCTCCGGATCGAGGGGGTGCGCCGCCCGTCGTGTCCGGCGGCGTGTGCCCGGGGCCGACCTCAGCGACGGCGCTTCAGCGGCGCGACGTCGCGCTGGCTGCGAAGCCAGAGCGTGTGCGTGTCCTCGCCCTCGGCCGGCGCGGCCGGCACGGGCGAGGGCGGGCGCGGCGGTGGAGCCAGCACCTCCGACAGCAACTCGAGCAGCCGCGCGCGTGCGCGCTGCGGGTGGCGCCGGTAGTACGTGAGGACCAGTCCGATGATGAAGCGTTCATCATCATTGCGCGGCGTGCTGCCGCCGTCGGCCTCGGCCGGCTCGGTGCCCAGCTGCAGCGCGAAGCCCGGCGACGTCGCCGTCCCGTGGCGCAGGTCCATCCATCCCGCGGGCTTGCGGCAGCGTGCCTCGAACTGACGCGCGAGCCGTTCGCCGATCTGGCGCGTGCGGCTCTTGATCTGGCTCCAGTAGCTCGGCTGGATCAGCAGCTGCTCGGCGAATCGTCGCTCGAGGCCGCGCAACGCGGCCGCGTCGGGTGTGCGCACGTGCTGCGCGACGAACTCGTCGAACAGCACGAGCGCGTTGTCCAGGCGCACCTGCGCCAGCTCGGCAGGATCGAAGGCCGTCGACGACATGGGCTGCATGATAAAGCTGCCATGACCCGTTTCTCGTTCGGGGGTCGCGCGCACTACCATCGCGTCCCATGCAAGTCCCGGCGACACCGCTGCCCCAGGTGATGCTGCCCAGCGCGGAAGAGGTTCCGGCGTTGGGCCTCGGGACGGCCCGCCTGGGCGAATCGGCTGCCCACGCGGCGGCCGAGGTGGGGTCTCTGCGCGCCGCGCTCGACGTCGGCTACCGGGTGATCGACACGGCGGAGCTGTACGGGCAAGGTGGGGCCGAGACCTTGCTGGGTCGCGCGCTGCGCGAGGCCATGGCCGACGGCCTGCGCCGCGAGGACCTGGTGATCGTCAGCAAGGTGTTGCCGCAGAACGCGCACCCGGCGGCGATGCTGCGCGCCTGCGAGGCAACCCTCGATCGCCTGGGCCTCGAGCGGATCGACCTGTACCTGCTGCACTGGCGCGGCAGCATCCCGCTGAAGGAGACGGTCGACGGCTTCGAGATCCTGCAGCGGCGCCACTGGATCCGCTACTGGGGCGTCAGCAACTTCGACATCGAGGACATGCGCGAGCTGATCTCGGTGCCCGGCGGCGCGGCCTGCAGCGTCAACCAGGTCTGGTACTCGCTGACCCAGCGCGGCCCGGAGGTCGACCTGCTGCCCTGGATGCGGCTGTACCAGATGCCGCTGATGGCCTACTGCCCGCTCGACGAGGGGCAACTGCTGGACAACCCGGTGCTTCAGGCGCTGGCCGCCCGGCGCGGCGTGTCCGCCGCGCAGCTGGCGCTGGCCTGGCTGCTGGCGCAGCCCAACGTGATGGCGCTGCCGAAGGCCGCCCGGGCGCTGCACCTGCGGGAGAACTGGGAGGCGCAGCGCATCACCCTCGGTGCCGACGACCTGGCCGAACTCGACCGGACGTTCCCGGCGCCGCGCCGCCGTCAGCCGCTGGCGATGCGCTGACGGGAGCCGGCGCCCGGGGCCGGGGCGCCGGTGCCACCCCGGTTGCCGGGCGCCGACTAGGCTTCGCCGCGCCGGGAGTCGATGCGCGGCGCCGTCTTCACGCTCAGCAGCATGGTCACGGCGAGGATCGCGACGACGACGCCCAGGGACACCGCCACCGGGATCTTGAAGACGTCGATCAGCATCATCTTCGTGCCGATGAAGACGAGGATCACCGCCAAGCCGTAGCTGAGCAGGTGGAACTTGGCGGCCACGGCGGCCAGCAGGAAGTACATCGCGCGCAGGCCCAGGATCGCGAAGACGTTGGAGGTCAGCACGATGAACGGGTCCATGGTGATCGCGAAGATCGCCGGGATCGAGTCGACCGCGAAGATCACGTCGGTCAGCCCGACCAGGGCGATCACCAGCAGCAGCGGGGTCGCGATGCGCTTGCCGTTCTCGACGGTGAAGAACTTCTCGCCGTCGAAACTCTTGCTGACCGGCATCAGGCGACGCAGCAGCTTCAGCGCCGGGTTGCTCTCGAGGTCCGGCTCCTGGCCGGCGGCCCACCACATCTTGATGCCGGTGATGACCAGGAAGGCACCGAAGACGTAGAGGATCCAGTGGAACTGCTGGATCAGCCAGGCCCCGAACAGGATCATGATCGTGCGCAGCACGATTGCCCCGATGATGCCGATCATCAGCACGCGCTTCTGGAAGGCCGGCGGCACCGCGAAGTACGTGAAGATCATCAGGAAGACGAAGATGTTGTCGACGGCCAGGCTCTTCTCGATCAGGTAGCCCGTCAGGAACTCCATCGCCTTGGTGTTGGCCATGGCCGTCCCGTGATCCTGCTGCACGGCCCACCAGAACAGGCCGTTGAAGGCGAAGCTCAGCGCGACCCAGACGATCGACCAGTTGAGGGCCTCCTTCACGCCGACCTCGTGGGCACCCTGCTGGCGCAACACGACGAAGTCGACGATGAGGGCGACGATGACGATGGCCAGGAACACGGCCCATAGCCACAGCGGTGCAATGGTGTCCATCGGACACTCTCCTTTCGGCGCGAGGTTGACTGGCGCCGAAAGGTCTTGCACGGATCCCGGTGCGGGATCGTTGCGGCCCCGGAAAGACACCCAGCGGGGCTTCCGTACTGACGGGGATACGCGGCAACGGGCGTTGCTGGCTACTCCCCTTTCGACTCCCGGGATTTTGCGGCCCGAACCTAATCCCCTCGATGCTTCGGGGATAGGACGACGCGTGAACCCGGTCACGCGGGCGCGCGAAAGCTCAGAGCCGCCCCGCCGCGCCGAGTTCCGCGCTCATGCCGGTCGACCCCGTCACGACGCCGCGGCCTCGGCGCGACACGGCCTCCGCGCAGACTCCCGGCAGGTCAAGAAGAATGTCAGTGCTTACTCGTCTTCCTTGACCTTGAAGGCCGAGGTCAGCTGTTGCTGCACGGTGGGAGGGACGGCCTCGTAGTGGGACAGTTCGATCGAGTACCGGCCCTGGCCCTGGGTCATCGCATTGAGTCGCGACTGGTAGCCCACGAGCTCCGACAAGGGCGCCTGGCCCTTGATGACGATGGTGCCCGGGCCGCCCTGGGCGGTGCCACTGACCAGTCCGCGCCGCGATGACAGGTCTCCGGTGATGTCGCCCATCGTGGTGTCGGGCGCCGCGATGTCGACGTTGACCACCGGCTCCAGCACGATCGGCCGTGCATCGCGCACCGCGGCGAGGAAGGCCTTGCGCCCCGCGGTGACGAAGGCGATCTCCTTGCTGTCCACGCTGTGGTGCTTGCCGTCGTAGACCGTGACCTTGACGTCGACGACCGGGTAGCCGGCGATGGCCCCGGTGGCCAGGACCTCGCGCACGCCCTTCTCGACAGCCGGGATGAACTGTGTCGGGATCACGCCGCCCTTGACCTCGTCGACGAACTGGAAGCCCTCGCCGCGGGCCAGCGGCTCGACGCGCAGGTGCACCTCGCCGAACTGGCCGGCGCCGCCGGTCTGCTTCTTGTGGCGGTACTGCGCGGCCGCGGGCGCGGTGATCGTCTCGCGGTAGGCGATGCGCGGCGGACGCGTGTCGACCTCGAACTTGTAGACCTCGCGCAGCCGCTCGAGCAGCACGCGCAGGTGCAGCTCGCCCAGGCCGTAGACGACGGTCTCGTTGGTCGTCGCCACGTGCTCGACCTTCAGGCAGGGATCCTCGTCGACGAGCTTGGTCAGGATCTCCCACATGCGCTGCTCGTCGCCGCGGCGCTTCGGGCTGATCGCCAGGCCGTGCACCGGCTGCGGGAAGGCAAGCGGCTTCAGGTGCAGGTGGTCGTCCTCGGCGGCGTCGTGCAGCACCGCGTCGAAGTGGATCTCGTCGACCTTGGCGACGGCGACGATGTCGCCGGGCAGCCCCTCGCGCACCTCGACATGCGACTTGCCCTGCAGCATGAACAGGTGCCCGACCTTGAACGGCTTGCGCCCGTCGCCGATGTAGAGCTGGCTGTCCTTGGTGACCGTGCCCTGGTGGATGCGGAAGATGCCCATGCGGCCCACGTACGGGTCGACCGTGACCTTGAAGACGTGGGCGATGACGTGTCGGTCCGGGACGGGCTCGGCATGCATCGGGACCGCGTCGTCACCCTCGCCCCGCAGGAAGTCGGGGGCATTGCCTTCGGTCGGGTTCGGCAGCAACTTGACGATCACGTCGAGCAGTTCGGCGACGCCGGCGCCGCTGCGTGCCGAGACGAAACACACCGGAATCAGGTGTCCCTCGCGCAGGGCCTGCTCGAGCGGGGCGTGCAACTCGCTCGCGTCGATGTCACCGTCGTTGAGGTAGCGGTCGACGAAGTCGCTGTCGACCTCGACGACCTGTTCGACCAGAGCGCGGTGCGCGGCATCGACGCTGCCGAAGTCCGTGTGTCCCTCGCGGTTGTAGAAGCAGTCGACGACCTTCGTGCCGCCGGCGTCCGGCAGGTTCAGCGGCAGGCACTCCTTGCCGAAGGTGGCCTGGATCTGCTCGAGCAGCGCCTGGAGCTTGACGTCCTGGGCGTCGATCTTGTTGACGATGATCAGCCGGTCGAGCTGACGCTCGGCCGCGTACTCCATCATCCGCTGGGCCATCGGCTCGATGCCGGTGGCGGCGTTGATGACGATCGCCGCGGTCTCCACCGCCTCGAGCGCCGGCAGGCTCTGGCCGAGGAAGTCGGGCGCCCCGGGGGTGTCGATCAGGTGGATGCGGGTGTCGGCGTGCGTCAGGTGCAGCACGGCGGCGTTCAGCGAGTGCTGGTACCGGCGCTCGAGCGGGTCGTAGTCGCTGACCGTGCCGCCCTTCTCGACGCTGCCCGCGGTGGCGATGGCCCCCGACTTCAGCAAGAGGGCTTCAGCCAGCGACGTCTTCCCGGACGACGCCGGGCCGACGAGGGCAAGGGTACGGATGGCGGCAACACCGCCGGCGACTGGGCTCGACATGGGGGCACTCCTCGGGGATCCAGGACAGACTGGCCGCTCTCGGGCGGCGATCGGGAGCCAGCCTACGCCTTTGGCCGGCATGCGGCAAGGCGAGTTCGCCGGGTCTTGAGCCGGCTCAAGCCCGCGTGCCGCCAGGCGTCACTGGAACGCCACTTCGGCGAAGCTGCGCAGCTTGCGGCTGTGCAACTGGTCGATGCGCCGGGCCCGCAGCAGCTCCAGGGCTCGCAGCCCGATCCGCAGGTGCTGGTCGACGCGCTCGCGGTAGAACTGGTCGGCCATGCCGGGCAGCTTGATCTCGCCGTGCAGGGGCTTGTCGCTGACGCACAGCAGCGTGCCGTAGGGAACGCGGAAGCGAAAGCCGTTGGCGGCGATCGCCGCGCTCTCCATGTCCAGCGCGACTGCGCGGCTCTGGCTGAAGCGCCGCTCGGGCCCGGGGTGCGGCAGGAGCTCCCAGTTGCGGTTGTCGGTCGAGGCGACGGTGCCGGTGCGCAGGACGCTCTTGAGCTCCCAGCCGGCAAGCTGGGTGACGTCGGCGACCGCCTGCTCGAGCGCGACCTGGATCTCCGCCAGTGCCGGGATCGGCACCCACAGCGGGAGCTCCTCGTCGAGCACGTGGTCCTCGCGCACGTAGCCATGGGCGAGCACGTAGTCGCCGAGCTTCTGGGTCGTGCGCAGCCCGGCGCAGTGCCCGAGCATCAGCCACGCGTGCGGCCGCAGCACCGCGATGTGGTCGGTGATGGTCTTGGCGTTGGCCGGGCCGACGCCGA